>OJAW01000282.1_pt1 | contig 38634 bp, 32 predicted proteins | sample 1589151 | NCBI WGS metagenome assembly OJAW01 (sample SAMN03283290) | human gut metagenome | biome: human-associated habitat; material: feces | host: Homo sapiens | place: Peru | collected 2012
ATAGTAAACTAAGTAGTAAACATTATACATGTTTAAGTACAAGTTCAAGTTGTTCGACAGTATATTATATTTACTACATGGGAAGTGCAACAGATACAGCATATTATATGACATTAGCAAATGGTAAAAAGATAGAAGATACTTTAGATGAAATGTTAAATTATAATACAACAAATAGCAATATAAAGACAGTAATAGATAACTGGTATAGTACAAACATGACAAATGTAACAGATTATATAGAGAATGCAATATATTGTAATAATAGATATATAGCAAATTTGTCTGCAAGTGGATGGAATCCAAGTGGAGGAACTATATCAGGTTCAATAAGTTATTTACAATTTAATGATTATAATGATAGTAATGCAAGATTAACATGTCAAGATAAAGAAGACCAATTTACGTTAAAAGTAGATTCAGGTGGAACTTTAGGTTATGGAAATAATGCTTTAGACTATCCAGTTGGATTATTAACTTTGAAAGAAGCGAGTCTCGCCTTTGGTAGTTCAAGTATTAATTATTTAAATAATGGTGATTATTACTGGTTGCTGTCCCCTAACTACTTCTACAACTACCTTGCTAGCGTCCGTTACGTGCGCTATGGGAGTTTGGACTACAACGGCGTGAGAAGCGCTTTCAGGGCCCGGCCTGCAGTTTCACTTTTAACAAAAGTTAAGTTAAGTGGAGAAGGAAATGGTACAGTTGAGTCACCATATATTTTGGCTCCCTTAGATTAGTTTATTATTTGTCAACGAAGACATAAAAATAGAAGAAGTTCTCCTGAACTAAAATTTGAAGACATGTATGTGTCTTCTTTTGTGTTTGTTAAGAGATTTTTCTTTAAAAAAGATAGTACTCATGTTAAAATACATTTTGTAGGAAGTGGTGTTATGCATTTACCAGATTTGGATGTTGCAAAAGATAGAATTAGTAAAGAGAATATATACATTGAATTAAATGAAGATTATAAAAAAGTATTTGATAATAAGAAGTATTTTCTTAGAACTTATGGATGTCAAATGAATGTTCATGATAGTGAAATAATTAGACATTATTTAGAAACATTAGGGTTTGTTTCTACTGAGAATATTGAAGAGGCTAATTTAGTTGTTTTAAATACTTGTGCGATTAGAGAAAATGCTAGAGATAAAGTAGTAGGATTTTTAGGAAAGTGTAAATATCTTAAGAATAATAGAGATGATTTTAAGATTGTTTTAGCAGGATGTATGTGTGAACAACCTGATTTTATTGAAAAAGTTCAAAAAGATCATAGTTATGTTGATATTGTTATTGGTACTCATAATTTACAAGATTTACCTAAGATGCTTATGGAAACATTTAGTAAACAAGAGATATTAGTTTATTCAAATAGTGATGAAGTTATTGAAGGATGGAATTATGAAAGAGATTCTCGTATAACTGCTTGGGTTAATATAATGTATGGTTGTGATAAATTTTGTACATATTGCATAGTGCCTTACACTAGGGGTAGAGAAAGAAGTAGAAAATTAGAGAGTATTGTTTCTGAAGTTAAATGTTTAAAAGAAAATGGTTATAAAGAAGTTACTCTTCTTGGTCAAAATGTTAATGCTTACGGAAAAGACATTGGAGAGTCTTTTGCTAATTTGCTTTTAAAAGTAAGTGATACTGGAATTGAAAGAATTAGATTTGTTACTAGTCATCCTTGGAATTTTACTGATGAAATGATTGATGTTATTGCTGAGAGAAAAAATATTATGCCATATATACATTTGCCTTTACAATCTGGAAGTAATAAAATACTTAAAAAGATGAATAGAAGATATACTAGAGAAGAATATTTAGAACTTTTTAAGAAAATGAAAGAAAGAATACCTGGTGTTTCGATTACTACTGATATTATTGTAGGATTTCCAAATGAAAGTAGAGAAGACTTTTTAGATACTTTAGATATGGTTAGAAAATGTGAATATGATGGAGCATATACATTTATATTCTCAAAAAGAGAAGGTACTCCTGCTGCTCTTATGAGCGATAATGTTAGTTTAGAAGAAAAAGAAAATAGATTAAAAGAATTAAATGATCTTGTAAATTATTATTCTAATAAGAATAATCAAAAGTTACTTGGTAAAGTAGTAGATGTATTGATACTTGGAGAAAGTGAAAAAGATAAAGATAAAGTATATGGATATACTGATACTATGAAACTTGTAAATGTTACTACTCGTAATAAAGATATTATTGGTAAAATAGTACCAGTTAAAATTACTGAAGCAAAAAGTTTTAGCTTAGATGGGGAATATGTTAATTAGAATACTTGACAATTATGTTGAGTATTTTTTTGTAAATTAACATTATTTTACAAACATGGTTACAGTTTGCCTTTGATTTTATAATATAGTATAATAATAATGCCAAAGAGGTGTATTATGAAAAAATTTAAAAAGTTTTGTATGGAAAATAAGATTATTATAGTACTTGCTTTAATAGTACTTATTTGTATTATAATTATGGGATTTATTTCTATAAGATATTTTTATGGAACTAGTAAAAGTGTATATGGAGATAGACTTCAAGATTTAGTACCTTTTAGTGATACTACTAAGACAAAAGTTATAAGTACTTTAGAGAAAAATGAAAATGTAAATAAAGTATCCTTAACTGTAAAAGGAAGAATTGTGTATATTAATATTAGTTATAAAGATAATGTTAGTATGGATAATGGTAAAAAGATTGCTAGTAGCATTTTAGAACTATTTAGTGAAGAAGAATTAAGTAATTATGATTTATCATTTACAATTGCTTCAAAATCATCATCTAATGATGGCACTAGTTATACTCTTATGGGTGCTAAAAATGCTAGTGGTAGTGAAAGTATTGTATGGAGTAATTTTACTCAATCTAGTAATGAGAATGAGAGTGGAACTAAGAAGTAATTATGAAAAAGAAAAAGTTATATATTTATATAGTTATTGGAGTAATAATTCTTACTTTGATTGGAGTTATTACTTTTAAAACTTTAAGTAATAATAATAAATTTACTAGTGAAGAAAGAAAATGGATAAATTCAAATATTAATAATGTTCAAAATATTTATATGGTAAAAGATGAGAATTTATTTAGTAAGAATGGTAGTGGAGTTTTTTATAGTTTTTTAAGTGATTTTACTAAAGATTATGGTGTTTCTTTTAATGTTATAAATTCAGTTGATAATTTAAGTGAACTTAGTTTAAATAAAATTACTTCAAATGAGATGATAGATAATGTATTTTATATTGATCACTTTGTACTTGTAAGTAATAATTATGAATTTATTAAAGAACGAAATGATTTAGAAAAAAAGACTATTGGTATTTTAAATAGCGATTTAGAGTATGTTAAAAAATATTTAAGTGATGTTGTTATTAGTTATAATGGTTATGATAATGAAGAAGATTTATTTAAAGCGTTAAGTGATGGTGCAATTAATTATGTTATATTACCAAGAATTACTTATATAGATAAAATTCTAAGTAATAATTTAGAGATTATTTATCATTTTAGTGATATAAAACTATATTATTATTTAAATACTAATGATGAAGTATTAAGTAATATTTTAGTTAAATATTTTAATACTTGGAATGATTCAGTTAATAGTTATTTAAAAGAAGAAGAGTTTGATTTATTTAAAAGTAATATGAATATTTCAGATAGTGATATTGATAAGTTACATAGTGTAGATTATAAATATGGATTTATTAATAATTCTCCTTATGAAGTAATTATGAGTGGTAATTATGGTGGTATTACTGCTGAGTATTTAAAAGAATTTAGTGAATTTTCTAAAGTTACTTTTGATATAACTAAATATAAAAATATAGATAAGCTAGTTAAAGCGATTAATAATGGTAAAGTTGATTTATATTTTAATTATAATAATGAGATAGATAGTGATTATAAAAGTACTAGTTATGGTATTAATAGTACGCTTTCTATTATAACTAGAAAAGATAATTCTAAAGTATTTAATTCTGTATATGGACTTAGTGGAGAAGAAGTTTATGTTAAAAAGGAAAGTGTTTTAGAAAGTTATTTAAATAAGCTTGATAATGTTATAGTTAAAACTTATGAAAATAATAAAGAATTATTTAAATTAGTTAATAAAAAAGATAATGATTTAATTATAGTAATGGATAAATATATATATGATTTTTATAGTAAGTTAGAACTTAAAGATTATGTATCCAAATATGAAACTGTTACACAAAATAAGTTTGATTTTAAAATTAAGAGTGATGAAGTAGTACTTTATAATTTACTTAATAAATATATTAGTTATTTAGATAAAGATGATGTTATTAATAAAGGACTTTATAATCATGAAGAAGTTGTAAGCAAGGGTGAAGTTTTAAATAATATAGCAGTGTATTCAATACTTTTTATATTACTTGTACTTTGTGTTTCATTAATTACTTATAAGAGAAGTAAGAATATTAGAATTGCTAGAAGAATTAGAAAAGATGAAAAGATTAGATTTATTGATGATTTGACTTGTTTAAAAAATAGATCATTTTTGAATGATGCTCTTAAAACTTGGAATAATAATACTATTTATCCACAAACTATTATTGTAATGGATTTAAATAGATTAAAAGAAATTAATGATAAGCATGGAGTTCAAGAAGGAGACAAGCAAATTCAAGCTGCTGCGAATGCTTTAATTAAGACACAACTTGATAATAGTGAACTTATGAGAAGTGATGGTAATGAATTTGTTATTTATACTGTTGGGTATACTCAAAAACAAATAGTTAATTATATACATAAACTTAATAAAGAACTTAAAAAACTTCCATATCAATATGGAGCAGAGTTTGGTTATAGTTTTATATTAAATAATTTAAAAACTATTGAAGATGCTTTGAATGAAGCAACATTAGATATGAAAGATAAAAAAGAGAGTGGTGACAGTGAAAGTAAAAGTTAAATCTGCAAAAAATTCAGTTAAAGACTTTATTGTATCTGTTTATAATGCTCTTAGAATGCCAGAGATGGTAATTCTTCCAGGTAACTTAGCGTTTTACTTTGTGCTTGCTATAATTCCTTCTCTTGCTCTTATTAGTTATGGTGCTTCAATGTTAAATTTATCTGTGGATTTTCTTTATAATTTTATTGCTAATTCTTTTTCTAAAGAAATGGCTGATTTAATATTTGGAGTTCAACTTTCTAATACGAATGGGATAAATTTCTTTATAACAGTTATAATAGGTATTTATATTGCAAGTAATGGTGCAGATTCAATTATACTTTCTAGTAATACTGTTTATGGAATTAAAAATAAAACTTGGATTAAAAGAAGAATTAAAGCGATTGGGCTTACATTTTTAATAGTATTCTTATTAATGTTTATGTTAGTTGTACCAGTATTTGGTAATACAATAACTAATCTTATAACTGAAGTTAATTTAAATGAAGTTGTTACTAATCAAATACTTGCTATATATAATTTAATACAAGGTCCACTTACTTGGCTTATTATGTTTATTATTATTAAAATAATATATGTAGTTGCTCCGGATAAAAAAAGAGAGAATAGAGTTATTAATTATGGTGCTTGGTTTACAACGGTAGGATGGATTGTTGGCACAAAAATATTTTCATTATATATAAGTAATTATGCAAATTATACTGTACTTTATGGTGGTTTTGCTACTTTGGTAGTATTTATGGTATGGATTTATTATTTGTCACTAATATTTACTATTGGAATAGCACTTAATTATAAAAAAGATGAAGATAAGCTGTTAAAAAATGGAATAATAAATAATAGTAAATAGTAAAAAATAAATATGTACACAGGTATTACTTAGTACATATTTTATTTTTTGATATCAATATAGTATTAGTACTAACGATATTAAAAAGTAATATCTAAAAGAGATATGGTTAACAATGTCTCTTTTTTGTTATGTATTTTTTTAATTAGATGTTATAATAAAATAGAGATGATTATATGAAAAAGATTAATTTATTTTTTGTTTACTTTATTAGTTTTTTAGTTATGGAATTTTTATATAAGATATTTTTGTATGATAATATATTTAGAATATCTATTATAAATATGATTTTATTTATTTTATGTATTAGTTTATTTTTAACATTTATTTGTAAACTATTTAGTGAAAAAGTTAATAAGATTATTTATATAGTTATTATGAGTATAATTTGTATTTGGTTTAGTGCTCAGTATGTTGTTAAAGATTATTTTGATTTTTATATTTCTTTATCTACTTTAACTCTTGCTGATCAAGTTGGTGAATTTGCATCAAAGGGTGTTATTGAAACTTTTAAAAGAATACCTGGTATATTACTTCTTTTTACTCCTTTTATTTTAAGTTTAATATTTATTAAGAAAATTAATTTTAAAAAGGGAAGTTTAATAAAAGAAGGTATATTAATTGTTCTTGTTTTAGTTAGTTATGGTTTAAATTTACTTGCTTTGAATATTGGAAAAAATAAATCTTATTCTTCTTATGAATTATATTATAATTATAATAATGTTTCTTTAAATATGGAATCTTTAGGAGTATTAAATACATTCTTTTTGGATTCTACTAGAGTTGTATTTGGGTTTGAAGAACATATTAGTGATACTGGTGGAAGTTTAAATGACTCTAGTAATGTAGATAATAAAAATAATAATGGTAATGATGATAACACGGAAGTTATAAATTATGAATATAATAATTTAGATATTGATTTTAATACACTTTATAATAATGAAACAAATAGTAATGTAAAAAAAATACATGAGTATATGAGTAAAGATAGTGGTACTTTACAAAATAAATATACTGGTATGTTTAAAGATAAGAATTTAATATTATTTATGGCAGAAAGTTTTAATGAAATTGCTGTTTCTAAAGAACTTACTCCAACACTTTATAAACTTGTTAATAGCGGATTTCATTTTAATAATTTTTATACTCCAACTATATATAGTACTATTGGAGGAGAGTTTCAAGAATTAAGTGGTTTATATGCTCAATCTACTGGAATACTTTCTAAGTTTAGAAGTGGTAATATATATTTTCCTCAAGGTATTGGGAATGAATTTAAAAATTTAGATTATAGTGTTTATGCTTATCATAATAATTATGCTAGTTTTCAAGATAGAAATAAATATTTAAAGAGTATGGGATTTGATTATTTTAAGGCTTGTAATACTGGTATGGAAAAACTTATTAATTGTAATGAATGGCCTAGAAGTGATGTAGATATGATTAATAAGACAGTTAATGAGTATATTAATAATGATTATTTTATGGTGTTTTATGCTACTGTTTCTGGACATTCTGGTTATACTTATCAACAAAATGCGATGGCTAGAAAACATAGAAGTGAATATGAGAAATTTAATTTAAGTTATAGTGAAGGTCCTGCTAGTTATTTAGCTGCTAATATGGAACTTGATCAAGCATTAGAAGCTTTAATTAAGGCTTTAGAAGAAAGTGGTAAATTAAAAGATACAGTTATTGCTTTAGTAGGGGATCATTATCCATATGAACTTACATTAGATGAAGTTAATGAAGTAAGTAGTTATGAAAAAGATGCTATAGTAACTGTTAATAAGAGTAATTTTATTTTATGGAATAGTGAAATGGAAACTGTAGAAGTTAGTAAAGTTGGTAGTCAAATTGATGTAATTCCTACTATATATAATTTATTTGGTATAAAGTATGATTCAAGGTTATTTATAGGTAAAGATATACTTAGTACTGAAGGTGGACTTGCTATTTTTGGTAATTCTAGTTGGGTTACTGATAAGGGTATATATTATTCTAATAGTAGAAAATTTGTATCAAATGATGAATCTACAGATAATGATGATTATATTAAGATGGTTAATGGTATAGTTAATAATAAGATTACTATGAGTAAATTAATAATAGAGAATAATTATTATAAGAAGGTTTTAGATTAACTTTCTTTTTTTATTAAAAAAATATACCTTGTTTTATGGTATATTTATTGTTTCTTTTTCTTTTATATTTTTTAAAATGTTCTCAATTTTATTTTTATATTCTTTATTATAATCTTTGTGATTTTCAATTTTTTCTTTGTAATAATTTATTTTATTTAAGTCTTTTTTTTCATAATATATGTATAAAAGTTCACATAAGGAATCAATTAAATTAGATGATTTTTCATAATAATCTATAGCTTTATTTAAGTCTTTTTCTAAATTAACATAAATGCATCCGGTAGAAAAGAAGTATTTTGCAAGATAATAATAAGATGTGATGTTTCTTTCTTTTATGGAAGAAGATAAAGATTCATTAAAATATTTAAATGCTTCTTTTAAAGAATTATTTTTTAAATAAATTATTCCAAGTTCTTTGCAAGCATAACTTTCTTTTAATTCTGCACTTTTTTTAAAGTATTCAATAGTTTTATTTATATCTTTATTTTTGTAATAATTTGCTAGATTATTAAAAGCATAGACATAATTTTTACTTGCTGCTTCTTCAAATAAACTTAAAGCAATGTTTATGTCTTTTTTTACTCCCAGTCCTTCTTTATACATAAGACCTAGAGAATTAATTGCAGCGATGTTTCCTAAAGATTTAGCTTTTTCAAAGTATTTGATTGCTTCATCGTATTCATAGTTTCCAATTTTACCGTTTTTAATCATGTTACCCATAGTCCACCAGGCAGATGGGTGATTTTTTTCAGCAGCAGATGCAAAATATTCAAATGCTTTTTCATAATTTGGTTTGCCACAAAAGTAACCTCTATATTCATTTATTCCTAAATGATAATTAGCATATGCATTTCCTTCTTTGGCTAAATTTACTAGTGAATAATCAAAGTTTGTTCCTTCATTTAATTCAAGAAGTAGAAAATCTTCTAAATCTTTTACACCAATTTTAGTACTTTCTAAAAGAGTTTCAACAACATTTTTAATTCTTTCGTCTTCATATAATGGTTGTTTTTTTTCTAAAATTCCATATATTAAGAAATTTACAAATAAATCATAATAATTTTCTTTGTTAAATAAATCAGTAAATTTTTCTAAAGCTTCTTTTTTTATGTAAAGGTCATTTTTGGATATATTGTATAGTTTTATACAAATTTCTTTTAGAATTGAATTTTTGTTTATTTCTTCAATATTCTTTATATCATAAATTCTACCATTTACGATTGTTAAAATATTGCAAACAATATCTATAAAAACTTTGTTATTTTTTTCATATTTATTTTTTAAGTTAATATAAATTTGTTTGTAATCATTCCCAATACTTCTTGAACCAATGCAATAATTATTTATTGTAGAGTCATTTGCATAGGGCACATTAAAAATTGTACAAAATACTTCGCTTTGTATTGCAGATGATTTATTTTTACTTAGTTCTTTAATAGTAATTATTATATTACCTAAAGATAGATGACTATAAGAGTCATTTAATTTTATATATTTTCTTTCCATGTTATTATTATATCACTTTTTTGAATAAATTGCGAGTAGAAATTATGAAAAGTGGGTATATGTGTAAATGAAATTAATTTTTATTTTATAATATACTTTTTATAGGAGGAAGTTATGAAAAAATTTTTAAAAAATTATAAGAGTACTTTGATACTTCTTGGTAGTGTTATTTTAGGGGTTATAGTTGGTCTTGTCTTTGGAGAGAAAGCAACAGTATTAAGTCCACTTGGAGATATTTTTATCAATTTAATGTTTGTTGTAATTGTGCCTTTAGTATTTTTAACTATCAGTAGTGCAATTATTAAAATGGATAGTCCAAAAAGACTTGGAAAAATTATGTCTAGAATAGTAATTGTATTTATTTTAATGTCTGTAGTAGCAGCATTAGTAGGAGTAGTTTCAACTTATGCAGTTAAACTTGTAAATGGAAGTGATGTAGTTGGTATATTAGAGCTTATTGAAGATAATGCATCAACTGATACAGAACTTAATATTTTAGAAAGGACTGCTAGTATACTTACTGTAAATGATTTTAATAAATTACTTAGTAAGGATAGTATAATTGCAATATTAATATTTGCTATAATATTTGGTTTAGGTGTTAGAAAGACAAAAGAGAAAGGCGAAATAGTTAGTAAATTTATTATAGGATTAAATGATGTTATATTAAATGTTGTAAATATAATAATGTATTATGCACCGATTGGTCTTTCTTGTTATATGGCAGCATTAATTGGTAGTTATGGAAGTAGTATAGCAGTAGGATTTTTAAAAACGTTTATTGTTTATACTATTGCATCAATATTTATTTATGTAGTTATTTATAGTATTTATGCTTTAATTAGTGGTGGATTTGATGCTTTAAAAAGATATTGGAGTGTTATTCTTGCTCCGACTACAATGGCTCTTGCTACATGCTCATCTGCTGCTAGTATTCCTGTAAATGTAGTTGCTACTAAAAAAATGGGAGTATCACCTGATGTTTGTGAGGCTACTATTCCAATGGGTACAAGTTTTCATAAGGATGGTTCTGTACTTGGGAGTGTATTTAAAATTATGTTTTTAGTTTATTTATTTAATACAAGTCCTAGTATTTGGACTGTAATTGGGGTATCATTACTTGCAACTTTACTTGTAACTGCAGTTCCGGTAGGTGGTGGTACTATTTCAGAAATGTTTATTTTAACTCTTATGGGATTTCCTGTTGGAGCATTACCAATACTTACAATTATTGCAACAGTTATTGATGCTCCTGCAACAGTACTAAATGTTGTTGGTGATACATCAGCATCATTATTGGTAGGAAGACTCGTTGATGGTAAAAAGTTTCTTGTAAATAAAAATTAATTTTTAGCACTTCTTAGTAAGTGCTTTTTTTGTTATAATTAATATGGAGAGTATTATGAATAAAGAAAAAAATTTAGTTGTGTTTTTGTTATCTTTTATAATTATATTTGTTATTTTAATTATTTTTATTATTACTTTTAATGAAAATGATAATAAAAAAATATATACTTATGAAAATAATAACGAAATTGTAACTGTTAATTTAAAATGGATTAATTATTTGGAAAATAGTAATATTAATAGTATAAATGTATATAAAGAAGAATATGATGATACTTTAAAAGTTAGTATTAATAAAGATGATCTTAAAGAAATATTTAATGATATAAAAAATAAGAATTTAATAAAAACTTATTATGTTGGACTTGGTAGTGGTGTTACTTATACATTAGAAGTTAATTATAATAATGATTATTATTTTAGAATAATTAATGGAAATATTTTTATAGATGAATGTGATGATAATTTAAAAAATATATTTAATAGTATTTCTTATGATGAAATTAAAGTTAGTAATAGTGATGAGTATTATTATGAGATTGATAGTTATGATAGTTCTTTTTATTTAAAGTATTTTAGTAATAATTAATGCTAGTAAAATAATTATATTTATTTTATAATTTAGATGGTGATACTATGAAATATAAATGTAATCCTGGTAAAAGTAATAAATTTGTTATGAATATGCTTTTATGTTTTATTATATTTACTTCAACTCTTTGGTTGATACTTAGAGAATATGTTTATTTTTCAATATATTTATTTTTAGCAGCCCTTTTATGGCATATGTATTACTTTAGTAGTTATGAAATTAGAGATAATTATTTTGTTTATAAAGTTGGTTTTTTAAAATTTAAAATTAAATATAAAGATATAAAAGAAGTTGTTAAAAATGATAATAAAATTATTTTAAAGTTAAAGTATATAAGACTTGGCGTATATGTAGAAAATATTCAAGGGTTTTATATGAATTTGTTAAGTAAGATGGAAAGGTAGTTAGTATGGAATATGTTATTTTAGGACTTTTAATAGTTATAGTTATTTTACTTATAGTAATATTACTTAAGGGTACTAATAAAGATTTTGTTGAAAGAATAGGGAGATTTGAAGTTAATATGACCCGAGAAATCGGAGATTTCAAAGTTAATTTTAGTAAAGATATTCGACATGATTTTGATGTTTTAGATAATAAGATTGAGTATAAATTAAATGTTATAAATGATAGAGTTAATAATAAATTAGATGAGAGTTTTGAAAAAAGTAATAAGACATTTATGAATGTGCTTGAAAGACTTAATAAGATAGATGAAGCTCAAAAGAAAATAGATAGTTTAAGTACCGATATTGTTTCTTTACAAAGTGTTTTAACTGATAAAAAGACTAGAGGTACATTTGGAGAAGTAAACTTAGAATATATACTTAATAATGCTTTTGGAAGTAAATCTAGTGGTATATATAGTGTGCAACATAAAATGAGTAATGGTTATATTGCTGATACTTTGCTTTATGCTCCAGCTCCTTTGGGTACTATTGCAATAGATAGTAAATTTCCTTTAGAAAATTATCAAAAAATGGTTGATAGAAGTAGGACTAAAGAAGAAAGACTTCTTTTTGAAAAAGCATTTGTGAGTGATGTTAAGAAACATATTAATGATATTAAAGAAAAATATATTATTCCTGGAGAAACTAGTGATGAAGCGATTATGTTTTTACCTGCTGAGGCTATATTTGCAGAAATTAATGCTTATCATCCAGAACTTTTGAATTATGCATATTCTAATAAAGTATGGATAACTGGACCTACTACTTTAATTAGTACTTTGTCTATTATAAGTATGATTATTAAAAATATGGAAAGAGATAAATATGCTAAAGTTATACATGAAGAATTAGAAAAATTAGGTATTGAATTTAATAGATATAAAGATAGATGGGATAAGTTATCTAGAAATGTTAAGAGTGTTAATCAAAGTATTGAAGAATTACATACTACTAGTGAAAAGATAAGTAAGAGATTTAACAGTATTAAGAATGTTAATATAAAAGAGATTAAAGATGAAGATGAATTAAAAATTGAATATAATGATGAGGAGTAATTGTATGAAGATTTATATGATATGTAATGAATCTTTATTAGAAGATTTTAGATATGAAAATAAAGATAATTTAGAGTTTATTAGAATGATTAGGCCACTTAGTATATATGGAGAAGAACTTGCAAAAAATTTAATAAATAATAAGATATTTGAAGGTGATTATAAAATTTATTCTAGTTATTATACAAGTACTATTAGTAGTGCAAAATATTTGTCTTCTAAGTTAGAGACTGAAGTTATATTAGATGAAAGTTTTAATGATTGTAAAGTTGGAGAACTTGGAAGTAAAAATATGAAGATGGTTAAAGGTATTCAAAATAGAGATTTTTCTTATAAGCTTGTTAATGGAGAATCTTTAGAAGATGTTAGAAAAAGAGTAGTTAGTAAAGTTAATAAATTACTTTTAGGTGAAGATGATATTATTATTTTTACTCATAAAAGAGTAATTCTTGCTTATTTATTAGAATATTTTAATCATGATTATAATTTAGATGAAAATATTATTATTGAAAAAGATGGAAAAGTAATATTTGAAGATAATGAAAAAACTTTAGAAGTTTATGAATTTACTTATACAAATAAAAAATTAACTGATGTAAAAATTGTCAGTTAATTTTTTTATTATTCATTGTCTATTGTGATCCATTCAGTAGTACCACATGTAGTACATATTTGAGGTACTAAAACTTTTTTACCTTTTGGTAAATCAATCTTTTTTTCTAAAGTGACACAAAGCATACCACTTTCTGGATCAATATAGCATCTTCCTTGAGTTTGTGTTTCGTTACATTTTGAACATCCTGGTTTTTTCATTTTCTCACCCTTTACTAGTATGCTCGTAAATAATTTTTTATATGCAAATTTTATCTATAAAAAAAATGTAAATTCGTGTATAATTAAAATGTAAAGGAGAATACCAATGGAATATAAAGTAAATGTAAGAGTAAGTAATAGACATGTTCATTTAACAAAAGAAACTTTTGAAAAATTGTTTGATGGAGAAATAGAAAAAGATTATGATTTAAATCAAATAGGAGAGTTTGCATCAAAACAATTTTTAACTATAAATTATAATGGTATTAGAATACCTAATGTAAGAGTACTTGGGCAATTTAGGGATTATAATCAAGTTGAGATATCAAAAAGAGATGCTAGAGGTTTAAAATGTAATCCACCAGTTAGAAGTAGTGGTGTATTAGATGATGCTCTTTTTGTTACTTTAGAAACTCCAAAGGGTAGTGTTACTACTAAGGCATTAATTATTGCAGATAGACATGTACATATGAGTCCTGATGATGCAATTAAGTATGGTGTTTTAGATAAACAAAAAGTAAAGGTAAGAATTCCTGGTGATAAAAGTGGAGTTATGGATGCAGTAATAAAAGTTGGTACAACTGGATATTATGAGTTTCATGTTGATACAGATGATGCAAATGCCTTTTTGATTGAGGATAATGATGAGGTAACATTAATAATATGAGTGGTTTTGATATAGGTAATGTTCATATAGATAATAAAGTAGTGCTTGCTCCGATGGCTGGAATAACAAGTACTACTTTTAGAAAGATTTGTAAAAGTATGGGAGCTGGCTTGGTAGTTGCTGAGATGGTATCTGATAAAGCTATTGTTTTTGAATCTAAAAAAACTTTTGATTTATTAAAAATGGATGAAATGGAAAGGCCTATTTCTCAGCAAATATTTGGAAGAGACCCAAAAACTATGGCGCTTGCTGCTAAAAAGATTGAATCTGTAATGAAACCAGATATTATTGATATAAATATGGGTTGTCCTGTTCCAAAAGTTGCAATTAAAAATCATGCTGGAAGTAGTCTTATGAAGGATCCAGAGTTATGTTATCAAATTGTTAAGAGTGTGGTAGATGCAGTAAGTGTTCCTGTTACTGTTAAAATTAGAAGTGGTTGGGATGAAAGAAGTATTAATGCACCTTATATAGCAAGTATTTGTGAAAAAGCAGGTGCTAGTGCTATTTTTGTTCATGGTAGAACTAGAAGTCAAGGTTATAGTGGTAGTGCTGATTTAAATGTTATTAAAATGGTAAAAGAGAGTGTTAGCATACCTGTTATTGGAAATGGAGATATAAAAACACCAGAAGATGCACAAAGAATGATGGACATAACTAATTGTGATGCAGTTATGATTGGTAGAGGTGCACTTGGTAATCCTTGGCTTATAAGAGATACAGTAGAGTATTTAAATACTGGAAAGAAAAATAAAGAAGTTTCTATAAAAGAAAAAATAGATATGATGATTTATAATATAAAAGAACTTGTAAAAGATAAAAATGAGAAAATAGGAGTACTTGAGATGAGAAGTGAACTCATGTATTATTTGAAAGGACTTCCTAATACTAAAGAATTAAAATTAAGCATTTGTTCTTGTACTACAGAAGAAGAACTTATAAATCTTTTACACGAATATTATAATAGTCTTATGGAGAGTTAAATGAATTATTTAGAGTATGTGAAAGATAATACTATAATTATTTGTAACAATGATAAAAAAATGGCTATATTAAAAAGTCTTAGTGATACTAAGAAGTTTTTAAATGTTGTTTTTTATACTGAAAAAGAATTTATTAGAAATTATTTATTTAAAGTTAAAGATGAAGCTTTGGAGTATATTACTTCAAAATATAATCTTAATATTGATGTTTCTAAAATGTATTTAGGTAATATATATTATGTTTGTGAAAATATTAATTATAATAATAAAAAGTTAGATAAATTAGTAAGTATAAAAAAAGATTTAATAGATAATGGATTTATTATTTATAATAATTTATTTAAAAGTTATATTAAAAATTTTAATATTTTAGTTTTAAAAGATTTATATATAGATGAGTATATATTGAATATTTATAGAGAAGTAAATGCTCAAATAATTGAACCAAAGAAAATATATGAAATAAAAGAATGTTATTTGTTTGATTCAATTACTGAAGAAGTTAGATATGTTTTTAAGAAGATAAGTGAGCTTATAAAAAAAGGAATAGATATAAATAATATTAAAATATGTAATTTAGATGATACTTATAATAATTTAATAAATAGATTTAGCGAATTTTATGGTATTGTAGTTAATGTAAAAAATAATAATACGTTATATGGAAATATTATTGGTAAAAAGTTTTTAGATAATTTAAATTTAGGATTAGAAAAAGATATTGAATCAATTAAAAATTATGATAAAGATATAGTTAATAAAATTATTAAAATTGTTAATAAATATAATTATGTTGATGAATATAATATAAAGAAATATTTAATATATGAATTTAAAAATGCTAAAATAGAAAATTTTAATTATAAAAATTATATAGATATTGTAGATATTACTTATCCTTTTTGCGATAATGATTATGTATTTCTTATGAATTTTAATATGGGAAGTATTCCAAAATATGTTAAAGATGAAGATTATATAACAGATAATATTAAAGATAAAGTTAATATGTTTAAGACTGATTATATAAATAAAGAAATAAAAAATAATACTATAAATATAATTAAATCTATTAAAAATCTTACTATTACTTATAAATTAAAGGGTGAAGTAGAATGTTATCCATCTAGTTTAATAAGTGAACTAGATTTAAATGTAATAAATACTACTAATGATATTTATGAAAGTTTTAGTGAAAAAGATGATTTAATAATTTATGCAAGTTATTTAGATTTATATAATAAGTATGGAGATTTAAATAATAATTTATTTGCTTTTTATAATACGTATAATGATATTGGTTATGGAACTTATGATAATAAATTTAGTGGAATTGATACAAATAGTTTAAAAGAATATTTAAGTAAAGGAATTAATTTGTCTTATTCATCTTTAAGTAATTATAATAAATGTGCATTTAGATATTATATAGAAAATATACTTAAATTTTCTAAATATGAAGATACTTTTGAGGCTTACTTAGGTTCTTTATTTCATTATGTATTAGAGAAATGTTTTAATAATAGCGATTTAAATGTAGAAGATGTTATAAAAGAATTTTTAGTTAATAATGAAAAATGTTTAAATAGTAAAGAAGAATATTTTATAGAAAAATGTGAGAGTCAAATTAATTTTGTGTTAAATGTTTTAAATGAAAGAAAAATGTATACTTCACTTGATAAAAATTTAGTAGAAAAGTATATAAGTATTAAAATAGATGAAGATAATAATGTAAATTTAGTTGGTATTGTTGATAAAATATTATATAAAGAATATGATGATAAAACTATTGTAAGCATAATTGATTATAAAACTGGAGATGTTTTAACTGATTTAACTTATTTAGATTATGGTATTGGCTTACAGCTTCCTCTTTATCTTTATTTAGTTAAGAAATCTAATTTATTTAATAATCCTAGATTTGCTGGTTTTTATATAAATTATATAATTAATTCAAATAATAATTCTCTTAAAAATAAAACTTTAGAAGAAAAGATGAGAGATAATTTAAAATTGGTAGGATATTCAAATGATGATACTAAAATACTTTGTGAATTTGATAATAATTATTCTTCTAGTGAACTTGTTATGGGTCTAAAAACTAAGAGTGATGGATCTTTTTATAAAAGTAGTAAAGTTTTAAGTGATAGTGAAATTGATGATATTATATTAGAAGTTCATAAAGTAGTAAGTAATAATGCTAAAGATATTATAAATGGTATATTTACTATTAATCCTAAAAAGATTGGATATAGTGATGATTACGGATGTAAATATTGTAAGTTTAGAGATTTGTGTTTTAAGAAAGAAAATGATTATGTAATTATAGAGAAAAGAGGTGAGAGTAGTAATGCCGAAGTGGACTAAAGAACAAATGGATGCCATATATGAAAGTGGTAAAAATATTATTGTTTCAGCAGGAGCTGGTAGTGGTAAGACTGCTGTTTTAACCGAAAGAGTAGTTGAAAAATTAAAGACTGGTATAAAAATAAATGAATTATTAATTTTAACTTTTACTAATGCTGCTGCTAGCGAAATGAAAGATAGAATTAGAAAAAAAATAAATGAAAATGATAGTATTAAAGATAATTTGGATTATTTAGAGTCTAGTTATATTACTACTTTTGATTCTTTTTCTTTATCTTTAGTAAAAAAATATCACTATTTATTAGGACTTTCTAAAAATATTGGTATTGTTGATAATAGTGTTATTGCAGTTAAAAAAGAAGAGGTACTTGATGAGGTATTTAATTATTTTTATGAAGTAAAAGATAAGAATTTTTTAAAAATGATTGATGACTTTTGTGTTAAAAATGATACGGGATTAAAAAATGATATTAGAAATATTATTAATGTATTAAATAATTATCCTGATTTAGATGATTATTTAGATAGTTATATTAGTGTGTATTTTAGTGATAATAAATTAAATGAGTATATAAATAAGTATATGAAAATCTTATATAATGTTATTGAAGAGATAAATACTAACTTATATTATATGGAAAGTGAGTGTAATTCTGTTTCATCTGAATATTATTCAATGTGTGAAATTGCTTTAGAAAGATTAATTAAGAGTAAAAGTTATGAAGATATTAAAAATAATACTAATGTTATTTTACCTAGAAGACCAAAAGGCAGTGATGAAGTTAAAATATATAAAGATAATATTACTAAATGTATTAATAAATTAAAAGATTATACTATATACGATAGTGTTTCAAGTATTTATCAAAGTATTAAAAGTACTAAAGGTTATGTAGAGAGTATTATTAATATAGTTAGATTGTATAATAAGAAATTAAAAGAATATAAAGATGAATATGCTATATATGAATTTATTGATATTGAACTTATGTGTATTAAATTACTTAAAGATAATAAAGATATATTAGATGAAGTTAAGAGTAATTATAAAGAGATATGTGTTGATGAATATCAAGATACTAATGATATACAAGAAGCTTTTATTAATTTAATACAAAATAATAATTTATATATGGTAGGAGATATTAAACAATCTATATATGGTTTTAGAAATGCTAATCCAAGTATTTTTAAAAATAAATATGATAATTATAAAAATAACTTTGGTGGTATGAAGATTGATTTAATAAAGAATTTTAGATCTAGAAGTAATGTTTTAAGTGGTATTAATACTATTTTTGATGTTGTTATGGATGATGAGATAGGTGGAGCAGATTATAAAAATGGTCATGAAATGGTATTTGGTAATAGTACTTATACTGATAATATAAATGAACTTCAAAGTTATGAAACAGATATTATTAGTTATAATAATACTTTAGATAAATTTAATAACGAAGAAGTAGAAGCCTTTATAATAGCAGATGATATTAAAAATAAAATTAAAAGTGAATATAAAGTCATTGATAAAGAAAGTGGAGTTCTTAGAAATATTTCTTATAGTGATTTTTGTATTATTATGGATAGAGGTAGCAGTTTTGGATTATATAAAAAGATTTTTGAATATTTAGGTATACCTTTAGTTATATATGAAGATAAAACTTTAAATCAAGATAATGAATTATTAATTATAAGTAATATTATTAATTTAATAATTAAGATATATGATAATGAATTTGATAAAAGTTTTAAATATTCTTTTATGAGTGTTCTTAGAAGTTATCTTTTTAATTATGATGATAATAGAATATTTAATATTATAAAAAATAATGATTATAAGAATAATGAACTTTATCTATTGTGTTTGAATATTAGTAAAGATTTACAAATGCTTTCTAATTCTTTATTAGTTTTAAGAATTATAAAAGACTTTAAAATATATGAAATGAGTATTACTACTGGGGGAGTAGATAATGTTATTAAGATTTGTGATAATATTGTAAATATTTCAAATAATTTAAGTTTAATGGGATATTCAGTTAAAGATTTTAGAGATTATTTAGATAAGATAGCAAATAGTAAATATGAAATTAAATATAAAGAAGATGTAAATAATACTAATGGAGTTAAAATAATGAATGTTCATAAATCTAAGGGACTTGAGTTTCCAGTATGTTATTTTTCTGGTCTTTATAAGAAGTTTAATGATAGTGATATTAAGAATAAATTTTTGGTTAGTAAAGATTTAGGAATAATTACTCCATATTTTAAAGAGGGAGTTTTAGAAACTGTTTTAAAGGATATTTATAAATATGAATATAAAATAAATGATATATCTGAAAAAATTAGACTTTTTTATGTTGCTCTTACTAGAAGTAAAGAAAAAATTATTTTAGTATGTCCTTATAGAGATATAGATAATTATAATATGGATAAGAGAAAGTATCAGTCTTTTTTAGATATTTTGGAGTCTGCTAAAAATAAATTTAAAGATAATACTTATGAAGTTAATTTAAATAAATTAAACATTAGTAAAGATTATTTATTTAATAAGATTAATTTTAATAATAATTTGGATAATAAGTATGTTAAGATTAATAGAAATGTAAATGTTATTAATTATGAGTTTGAAGAAGATAAAAAAGCTTCAAAAGTTATTAGTAAATTACTTAGTAAAGATGATAATAAAAAGCTAGAGTATGGTACAAATATACATGAAATGCTTAGAATGAGTGATTTTTTAAATAGTGATAATAGTATTATAAATAATATATGTAAAATACTTAATATTAATAGTGAATGTAAGTTGTATAAAGAACATGAATTTATATATTATAAAGATAATATAAAATATCATGGTATTATTGATTTAATAATTGTAAGTGATAAAGAAGTTAAAATTGTTGATTACAAATTAAAAGATACTACAGATGATAATTATAAAAAACAAGTTAAGATATATTATGATTATTTAGAAAGTTTAGGTTTTAAAAATATTAAAATGTATTTGTATAGCATTATTTTAAATGAATTAAAAGAAATTAATAATTCATAAAAAAAGGATTGAAAAATCAATCTTTTTTTAATAAGTCTATTCCAACTTCATTTATAGGTCCTGCTCCGATAGTTATAACTAAATCGTTTTCTTCTAAATTATTTTTTAGAAAATCCACAATTTTTTTAAATGAATCAATATAATAAACATTTTTATTATGAGGTTTAATTAAATCACATAGGTCAGTTTCTTTAACACCCCAGATATTTGTTTCTCTTGCAGGGTATATTGGTGCAATTATAATATTGTCAAAATCCTTTAAAACATTTGCAAAATCATTTAAGTGTTCAATTGTTCTTGAATATGTATGAGATTGAAATATAGCCCAATTTTTATGACATTTTATGTTTTTTGCTGAATCTAATGTTGATTTTATTTCAGTTGGATGATGAGCATAATCATCATATACTAAAATATTTTCTTTGTATGTTCCAATAAATTCAAATCTTCTTTCTACACCTTTATAACTTTCAATTCCTGCTTTTATATCCTTTTTATTAAGTCCACTGTCTATGCAGATTAGTGTTGTTGCTAAAGCATTATAAATATTATGAATACCTAATACATTTAATTTAATATTTAAAAATAATTCGTTATTATAAAAAATATCAAAAGAGTATTTGTTGAAGTCATCTTTTACTATATTTTTTGCAGTACACATAGCATCATTATTTATTCCATATGTTAATATTTTCAAATCATTTCTTAGATTTAATTTTTTTATATTTTCATCGTCATTATTTATGATAAGTGAACCATTTTGTGGAAGACGATTAACATATTTATTATAAGAATTTATTACTCCTTCCATATTTTTAAAATAATCTAGGTGATCATCATCAATATTAAGTATAACTTCTTTTGTAGGGAAGAAGTGTAAGAAACTATCTTTGTATTCGCAAGCTTCCATGATGAAATAATCTTTACTACCAATTTTATAATTGGCATTTATTATTGGCAAGTATGCACCGATTTGAATAGTTGGGTTCTTTTTAGCATTTATAAAACATGTACTAATCATTCCGGTTGTAGTACTTTTTCCATGTGTACCAGAGATACAGATAACATTTTTATAATTTTTTGTTAAAAGTCCTAAAAAAACACTTCTTTCATATATTTCTTTATTTAGTTTTTTTGCTTCTTTAAGTTCTTCATTGGATTCACTTATTGCTTGAGTATAAATTACTATATCGGCATCTTTAATAAGATCTTTGTTTTCTCCGATAATGATATGTGCTCCTTTTTCTTGAAGCATTGTAATAGCTTTATTTTTTGCAATATCACTTCCTGTAATTATAGCACCATTATCTAAAAGTATTTCTGCTATACCACTCATTGATATGCCTCCAATACCTATTAAATGAACTTTTTTATCTTTGTACATATATATCACCCTTAGTAATTATATTATAATATTTTTAATTTTATATAGCAACTAAATATGAATTGTTCGCTTTACAAAAGATTGATTGTAAAACGAACAAAAAAAGTTTTTCTACTTAGGTTAAAATGCAATCTTAGGTACTATCGAGGTTTTATGTTTTTTTTTATATTTTTTTATATTTTTTTTGAATTGTGTCTTTACATTTTTTAAAAAAATATAAAAAAAAACATTGAATATAATAAATTAATTTTTTATAATGAAGGAGAGTTAGGAAGGTTATGTTGTAAGATGAAAGATGAAGTTTTAAACGATTTAGTAGTTGTAAAAAGAAGTGGTCAGAGGGTTCCTTTTAATGGCACTAAAGTTGCAATTGCTATTAAAAAGGGATTTGATTCAGTGTATGGGGATGCATATGATGAGAAAGATGCCAATAAGGTATATGAAAAAGTTTTAAGTATTATTGAAAAAGAATACAAGGATAGAAAAACTATTGGTGTTGAAGAAATACAAGATATTATAGAAAGAGTTTTAAAAGATAAAGATGAAATTGTATATAATTCTTTTTCAGATTATCGTGAGAGAAGAGCAGCATCAAGGGAAGCATTTGTTGTTAAACAACAACATAAATTTGTAAAAGCTATTGAATCTTTAGGGTTAAAGAGTGCTAAAGAAGAAAATACTAAAAGAGAAAATGCTAATGTTGATGGGGATGGCCCAATGGGTACAATGTTTCATTTCGGAAGTACAATATCTAAAGAATTTGCTAAAGCATATTTAATGGATGCAAAGTATTCTAGAGCTCATGATGAAGGTGCTATTCATGTTCATGATTTAGATTTTTTACCAATGGGTACTACTACATGTAATCAAATTGATTTAGATAAATTATTTAAAAATGGATTTTCTACTGGTCATGGTTATTTGAGATGTCCAAATGATATTATGAGTTATGCTGCTTTGGCTGCAATTGCTATTCAAGCTAATCAAAATGATCAACATGGTGGTCAAAGTATTCCAATGTTTGATTATTATATGGCTCCAGGAGTAATGAAAACATTTAAAAAACAATTTAAACAAACTTTGTATGATTTTTTAGATTTAGATGGTTTTTTAGGAGAATTAAATTTTGAGAAAATAGTTGAAAAAATAAATGATTTAAGTAGTATTTCATTTGATGTTACAAGTTTGTTTAAAGAATATATAACTAGTGAAAGATTAGAAGAAATTTTTACTAAATCATATAATAAAGCTTTAGCTAAGACTGATAGAATTACTTATCAAGCAATGGAAGCATTTATTCACAATTTAAATACAATGCATAGTCGTGCTGGAGCACAAGTGCCATTTTCTTCAGTTAATTTTGGTACTGATATAAGTCCGGAAGGAAGAATGGTTATTAAGAATTTCTTACTTGCAACTGATGCTGGACTTGGTAATGGAGAAACTCCAATATTTCCAATATCTATTTTTAAAGTAAAAGAAGGAGTAAGTTATAATGAGGGAGATCCTAATTATGATTTATTCAAACTTGCTTGTAAAGTATCTGCTAAAAGATTGTTCCCTAATTTTTCATTCTTAGATTCTTCATTTAATAAGCCATATTTGAAAGATGGAGATCCAAGATGTGAAGTAGGATATATGGGTTGTAGAACAAGAGTTATTGGTAATGTTTGTGATAGAGATAAAGAGATTACTCCAGGAAGAGGAAATTTATCATTTACTACTATTAATTTACCTAGACTTGGTATTAAACATGGTATTGCACTTCATGAAAGAGATAAAGCTGATATGAAAGGCTTTTATGAAGAACTTGATGAAATGCTTGATTTGGTAAAAGGGCAATTATTACAAAGATTTGATATTCAATGTAGTAAAAGTGTTAATAATTTTAAATTCTTACTTGGTAGTCATGTTTGGCTTGATTCAGAAAAATTAGAACCTGGTCAAAAGATTAGAAAAGTATTAAAACATGGAACATTATCTATTGGATTTATTGGACTTGCTGAGTGTTTAAAAGCTTTAATTGGAGAACATCATGGTGAAAGTGAAGAAGCGCAAAAATTAGGTCTTGAAATTATTGGGCATATGAGAGATAAGTGTGATGAATATAGTGAAGAAATGAAACTTAACTTTACTTGTCTTGCTACTCCTGCTGAGGGATTAAGTGGTAGATTTGTAGGAATTGATAGAGCTATATATGGAAAGATAAAGGGTATTACAGATAGAGAATATTATACAAATTCATTCCATGTACCAGTATATTATAAAACTAGTATTCAACATAAATTAGAAGTTGAAGGAAAATATCATAAACTTACTAATGCTGGTCATATTTCATATATTGAAATTGATGGTGATACTGCAAATAACGTAGCAGCTTTTGAAAAAATTATACGTATAATGCATGATTCTGATATTGGATATGGTGCAATAAATCATCCAGTTGATAGAGATCCAGTTTGTGGATATGTTGGAGTTATTGATGATGTTTGTCCTAGGTGTGGAAGACATGATTTTGAGGGTGTTCCGGTTGAAGTATTAAAAGGTTTACATTGTGATTGTTAATAATAATGGAGGAGGAGTATTATGGAAACAACAAAAAAAACAAAAACTGTAGGAGAGGGAGTAGGATTCGAACATATTAGAAGAATTACTGGTTATTTAGTAGGTACTACAGATAGATTTAATAACGCAAAAAGATGTGAAGAAAAAGATAGAGTAAAACATACTGGGGTAAAATAAAATGACTATTAGACTAGCAGCTCCACTACAAAGTGATAGTGTAGTTGATGGTTTTGGTATTAGGACAGTTATATGGACACAAGGTTGTTCTCATAATTGTCCTTTTTGTCAAAATCCACAAACTCACTCATTTACTGATGGAATAGATTATGAAGTAGATGATATTTTGGAAGAGTTAAATAATTTAGAGAATCAAGATGGTATTACTCTTTCTGGAGGAGATCCTATGTTTCAAGTAGAACCTGTTTTAGAAATTGCTAAATATGCAAAAAGTATTGGACTTTTTGTTTGGTGTTATACTGGTTTTACTTATGAAAAAATATTAGAAATGGGTAAAGATAATAAGAAATATTTAGAATTACTTAATTATTTAGATGTTTTAGTTGATGGAAAGTTTGAGATTGCTAAAAGAGATATTAAACTTTTATTTAGAGGATCTTCTAATCAAAGAGTTATAGATATACCAAAAACCCTTGAAAAAAATGAAATAGTTCTTATACCAGAGTGTGATGGAATATATGAAGAATTTAAAGTAAGTAGAGAAAATATGTACATTTAGTGCATTTTTTTCTTTTGCTTAAATAGTGTTTAATTGATTTTTAAGTATTAAGAGTTATATAATTAAGTAGAAAGGAATTATGAAAATGATAGAAAATAAGAAAATATTAGTGTTAGGACTTGCTAAGAGTGGAATGAGTGCTATAAGACTTTTATATAAAAATAATGAAATTATTGCTACTGATAAAAAAGAACAATGTAGTGAAGTATTAAATGAACTTAATAAAATGAATGTAACATTTATAAAAAGTGAAACTGGGGAAGAAATTTTAGATAATACTTTTCAATTAGTTATAAAAAATCCTGGTATTGAACCATTTCAACCTACAGTAAAAAAAGCTAATAGTTTAAATATTAAAGTTATTAATGAAATGGAAGTTGCATATAAGTATTTACCTAAAGATGTAAAAATTATTGGTATTACTGGTTCAAATGGTAAGACAACAACAACTACTATGATTTATGATTTACTTAAATTACATGGTAAAAAAGTATATCTAGGTGGTAATATTGGTTTTCCTCTTTGTAGTTTAATTGGAAAAGTTGAAAGTGATAGTATTTTAGTTTTAGAAATATCCGATCATCAATTATATAATTTGGATGAATTTAAAACTGATATAAGTATACTTACTAATTTGTGTCCTACTCATTTGGATTTTCATGGTAATTATGAAAATTATATAAATACAAAAAAGAAAATATTTAATCACCATACTAGTAGTGATTTAGCAATTATAAATTATGGTAATAAAGATTCATTAAAAATTACTGAAGATATAAAAAGTAGGAAGAAATATTTTTGCAATAATGTAAATTATTATAATAGTGAAGGAATATTTGTTAATAATGAACTTATTATTAAATTAGAAGATATTTTAGTAAAAGGAAATCATAATTATGAAAATATACTTGCTAGTTTAGTGCTTTTAGATGAATTTGGAATAAATAAAGATATTGTTAAAGATTATTTTAATGATTTTAAGGGGGTTGAACACAGACTTGAAGTTGTGCCTTCTAAAAGAAAAATAAGTTTTTATAATGATAGTAAAGCTACTAATCCAACATCTACTTTAATTGCACTTAAAACTATGGATAAACCTACTCATTTAATTTTAGGTGGAATGGAAAGAAAACAAGATTTTAATGAACTTAATGATGGGATAAATATAGTTAAATGTATATATGCAATTGGAGAATGTGAAGATAGAGTTGTAGAGTATGCAAAAAGTAGAAATATTTTATGTTATAAGTGTGATACTCTTTTAAATGCTATTTTAAAAATAAAAGAAAATGTGAAAGATAATGAAACTGTTTTACTTTCTTGTGCTAGTGCTTCTTGGGATCAATATGATAAATTTGAAACTAGAGGAGAAGAATTTAAAAATGCAGTTGAAAAATATTTTAATTAAAGATATAATTGTAATAGTAGAGTAATATAAAAGGGGCTCGATAAAATGAATAATAATGATTTAAATGGAAATGTATTAGGTAGTACTACTTTAGGTGATACGACTAATATGAATAATAATACATTAAATAATACTAGTAGTGGTGTTGAAAATTTAGGTAGTGTAGAGTCTTTAGAACAAGTAAATAATAATACTAATTTAAATACTATGCAACCTAATCAAATGCAAAATAATCAAAATTTAAATAATGTAAATAATACTATTAATCCTGGAGTATCTACTTCTAATGTTATGCCTGAGGCTGCTTATACTAATCCTCAGAATATAACACCTACACCAATGCCTGGTTTTGAAAGTAGTAGTGTTATTGGTACAACGCCACCTATGCAAAATGAAAATAGAAATGCAAATGTATCAAAAGGACCTAAGAAAAAAGGTAGTAAAGCGTTATTTATAATAATAGTTGTAGTGCTTTTATGTGGAGTTGGTTTAGGTACTTATTATGTATTAAATTATACTGATTTACTTAATAAGAAACCTACTGTAACAATAGAAGTTAAAGATTTAAGTTTAAATGTTGGAGATAAGTTTCCTTCAATAGATGAAGTTGCTACAATTACTGGTACTGATGTTTCAAATTGTAATGTAATATCAACTGATGTAAATACAAATAAAGAAGGAGAATATTCATATTCAGTTCATTGTGGAGAAGTTATGAAAACTGGTAAAGTAACAGTAGTAGATAATACAACAATAGAACTTAATACTAAGACTGTTTATAAAATTAAAAATGGTACTGTGAATGCTAAAGATTTTGTTAACAATTATGATTCAAAATTAACTTATAGTTTCGTTTCTGAAGATAGTGTAAAAGCAAATTTACAAAATGTTGGAACTTATAAAGTTTCAATAAAAGCAACGTCATCATCTGGTAAAGAATCAGTTAGTGAGGCTACTTTGGTTGTTTTAGAATATGAAATAAAAGGTTATGTTAAATGTGCTACTAATGAACAAGCTGTTACTGGAACAAGTGCTAATTCAGTTATAAGCTATAATTTTGCAATCGCTAATGATGGAGCAAATGGTTATGGTAAGATTGCTAATGTATCTTATACATTTAAATTTACTGATGAAACTGAGTATGATGAAGTTTTAAGTAAAGCAAGTAATGGAGAGTTAACATTTAATGATATAACTGGAAGTTATACAGCTGATAAAAATAGTTTAACAATTGTTATTACTAAAGAAAGAACTAATGAAGAAGCTACTTCTGAAATTGGTGAAGAAAATATATCTAAGTATTCTACAATTAAAAATTATTATGAAAATACTAAAGGATATAAATGTTCTTTTGAAAAGATTAGTTAATAATTAATTAGAGATAAACAAGGTTGTTTTAAAAATAATCTTGTTTTTTTATGAAAAAAACCTCTTAATTGAGGTCTTTTAAGTAATTAGCAAGTTCTTTATATCCGTCAGTATTCCAAACTTTACATCTTTCTTCATCAGGGTAATTGCCCATTGTTTTATTATAACCATCAGGGATGAAAATAAAATCCCAACTCCAACCATAAGTTCCAGATTTTTCTTTTGCTATTTTACCTTTAGTTACAGATTTAAAAACAATTGGATCTTTTCCATATTCACAATAGGCAAATGCTTCAATAAAACAAGCATTTCTATTTTCTATTCCTTCAAGAAGTTTTAAGATTCCATCTTCTTTTAGTGTGTCATCAACATAATGTGTATATGGTCCAGGAAAACCATTTAAAGCTTCTATAAATAATCCTGTGTCATTTTTTAATACATTACATTTTAATTTATCACTTGCTTCTTTTGCAGAGTGTATTGCAATTTCTTCAACTGTGTCTGCTTGAATTTCAGTTGTTTCCATTTTTATATTGTCAACTATAAATCCTAAAGGTTCTAATATGTTTTTTGCACTCATTATTTTAGACCAATTACCAGTTACATAAGTTATTTTTTCCATATTTATAAATTCTCCTTTTGATTATTATAACACATGAAATAATAGTTATTAATTTCTTTTAATCCTTATTTTTATGAAATAATCTTGTTTTTTTTATGGTTTTATTTTAAAATTATTCATGTGTAATGTGAGGGGATTTTTTATGGTATATTTAGATTATTCTGCTACAACACCAGTTAATAAAGAAGTTTTGGAAACTTTTAATAAATGCTGTTTAGATTTTTTAGGTAATTCAAATTCTTTACATAAATTGGGAGTTAGATGTAATAAACTTATAAATGAAGCAACTTATCAAATAGCTAGTTTGTTTAATGTCTTACCTAGTGAGATTATATATACTAGTGGTTCAACAGAATCAAATAATACTGCTTTAATCGGGGTGGCATTAAGAAATAAAAATAAAGGAAATAAAATAATAACTACTAAGTATGAGCATTCATCTGTTATTGAATCGTTAAATTATTTAAAAACTTTAGGTTTTGTAATTGAATATGTAAAAACCGATTTATTTGGAAGAGTTGATTTAAATAATTTAAAAAAAATTCTTGATGATAATACTATTTTAGTTACAATTAACTGTGTTAATAGTGAAATTGGTATTAGACAACCCATTGAAGAGATTGCAGATATTATAAAAAAGAATAGTAATGCTTATTTTCATACTGATTTAACTCAGGCTGTTGGTAAATGTAAATTTGATTTAAAAAATGTTGATTTAGCAAGTTTTTCTGCACATAAATTTTTTGGATTAAAAGGTATTGGAGTTTTAATAAAAAAAGAAAATGTGCATATGAATAATTTGATACATGGTGGAAAAAGTACTACTATTTATAGAAGTGGAACTCCTGCACATCCTTTAATTGCATCCCTTGCAAAATCTGTTAGAATGGCTTTAGAAGATTTAGATAATAAAATTAAATATGTAAGTGAATTAAATGTATATTTAACACAAGAATTAAATAAAATATCTGGTGTTCATGTAAATAGTAATATTTATTCAATTCCTTATATTTTAAATTTTAGTATAAAAGGAATAAAAGCAGAAACAATGTTACATGCTCTTGAAGAAAAGGATATTTATGTATCTACTAAATCTGCTTGTAGTGATGAAGATGCAATTAGTGAAGCTGTTTATGATTTAACTAAAGATTTAGATTTGGCAAAGTCATCAATAAGAATTAGTTTATCACATTTAACTACTAAAGAAGAACTGAATTATTTTATAGATAGTTTTAAAGATTGTTTAAATAAATTATTATTGAAGTAAAAAAGATATCTCATTTTGATATGAAATATCTTTTTTTTTACTATCCTGTAGGTCCCGTTGGCCCGGTTGGTCCGGTTGGTCCAGTAGGTCCAGTTGGTCCTGTAGCTCCAGTTTCACCTTGAATACCTTGTAATCCTTGTAATCCTTGAGGTCCAGTTGGTCCCGTAGGTCCTGTAGCACCAGTAGGTCCAGTCGGTCCTGTAGCTCCGGTTTCACCTTGAACACCTTGGATACCTTGTAGTCCTTGAACTCCTGTAGCACCAGTTGGCCCAGTAAGTCCCGTTGCACCAGCTGGTCCAGTCGGTCCAGTAATTCCTTGAGGTCCAGTTGGTCCAGTTGTTCCGGCAGTTCCTGTAGGTCCAGTCGGTCCGGTAGGTCCCGTTGCTCCGATTGTTCCAGAAGTACCTTGAGGTCCAGTCGGTCCAGTAGGGCCTGTAACACCTTGAATACCTTGAACACCTTGTAATCCTTGGACACCTTGTGGCCCAGTAGCACCATTTGCTCCAGTTGCACCAGTAGGTCCTTGAGGTATTACTAAATTTAAGATAAAGTTTGGTGATTGGCCTGTGATTGATGCAGATGCTTGAGAACCTGGAGCTCCCGTTGTAACTGTTCCAATTTGAAAAGTTGCATTGATTGGAGTACCAGTTTGTCCTAAACAACAACAACCAGATGTAGGTCTATAATTTTTGTTAAAATTATTTACTATACATCTAGCTTTATCGACATTATTCATTAATTTCCTCCTAATATAGGATATGAAAATTGTGAAAAAAATAAATTATAAATAACTAATTTATAGTGTTTTTCATAAAATATTTTAGGTGATTATATAAAAATGAGAAAAGTGTGTGTATATGCGATATGTAAAAACGAGGAGAAATTTGTAAAAAGATGGTATGAGTCTATGAAAGAAGCAGATAAAATAATAGTTTTAGATACTGGATCAAGTGATAATACAGTTAATTTATTAAAAGAGTGTGGGGTAGATGTTTTTGTTAAAAAAATTGATCCTTGGAGATTTGATGTTGCTAGAAATGAATCATTAAAGTTAGTTCCAGAAGATTATGAGATATGTGTGTGTACTGATTTAGATGAAGTGTTTTTAAAAGGATGGAAAGATAAATTATTAAGTTCTTGGAAAGATGATACTACTAGAGCAAGATATTTATATAATTGGAGTATAAAAAAAGATGGTAGTGTTGGAACAAGTTTTTATTTAAATAAGATTCATAGAAGAGATGCTTATTATTGGACACATCCTGTTCACGAAGTTTTGACTTCTAAAGTGAAAGAAAATGAAATACTTGTTCCTGAAATAGTATTGAATCATTATCCAGATGTATCTAAATCTCGAAGTAATTATTTGCCTCTTTTAGAACTTAGTGTAAAAGAAGATCCTAAAGATGATAGAAATATGCATTATTTAGGAAGAGAATATATGTATTATGGGAAGTATGAAGATGCAATTAGAACTTTAAAGAAACATAAAAGATTAAAAAGTGCAACTTGGAAAGATGAAAGATGTGCCTCAGATAGATTTATAGCAAGATGTTATAATGCATTAGGTAATAAAAAAATGGCTGTTAAGTGGTATGAAAAAGCAATTTTAGAAGCTCCTTATTTAAGAGAGAGTTATATTGAACTTGCATATTTAGAATATGAGATGGAAAAATACATGGAGGCATATGTTTTATTAAAAAGAGCATTTGAAATTAATAATAAAAGTATAAGTTATATTAATGAAGAATTTGCTTGGAATTATTTTCCTTATGATCTTATGTCTATTTGTGCTTTTAATTTGAAATTATATAATGAGTCTTATGAAAATGCATTAAAAGCTTTTGAAAAAAATAAAGAAGATCTTAGATTAAAAGTTAATTTAGAATTGATAAAAAAATATATACAATAGTTATTTTATATGATAGAATATAGCCAAAAAAGGAATGGTTATGAAGAATGTACTAGTTTATGGCGATTCTAATACATGGGGAGATTTACCCTGTTATAGTAGTAGAATTGCTTTAAAGAAAAGATGGACTTATAAGTTAGAAAAGAAACTTAAAAGAAAATGGAATTTGTATGTTGATGCTTTACCTGGTAGACTTGCAGGTGAAGGATGTGAAGAAGAAAAATTTAAATGGGGAAAAATTGTTTTTGAATCGGTTATGCGCGTAAATGGCCCATTTGATATTGTAATAATATTTTTAGGTACTAATGATTTGATGCCTAAATGGAAAAAGAAAAGTAAAGATATTATTAATGATTTAAAATGGTATAGTGAAGTATTTGATAATTATTATTTAAATGATGATAGATGTAAGAAATATTTAAATAATAAAAAGCCAATGGTGTTGTATATATTACCCCCTAAAATGTATTTGAGTGAGTGTACTAAAAAAGAAAATGAAATAATTTCTAAAAAAAGAAAAGATATAATAGAATATTTTAGTAATAGTAATTATAATGTAGTTATAAATGATGAAGTTAGTGTGGTAGAAGATGGAATACATTTAAGTGAAATTGGTAATGAAGAAGTATATAAAAAAGTATATGATTATATAAATGTGAATAAATTGTTTTAGAGTAATAGGAGATTTTAATGAGAATAGCAATTAATAACGAAGGAAAAGTTTTTCATTTAAGTAATAATAAAATAGAAAAGTTGGATAATAGTATAATTGAAAGTAATATAAAGCTTTTACTTATTGATAAGTGTTTAAAACCAAGAAGTATGATTATGGTTAATAAAAAAACAAATGATATTATTTTTGAAACATCTGAGATTTATCCACAACATTTTTATCCTTTAACTATTTTAGATTATGCAAATGCAATAAAAAGATCAATGAAAAGTGATATAGATGATTTACCGATATTATCTATTAGTACTAAAGATTATCCATATTGTGATTTTAGATGTAGAGAATGTTTAGCAGATCCTACTAGAATGTGGGCTATTAAAAATATTGATAAGTGTGTTTTGGGATTAGAAGAATATAAAAAGATATTAAAAGAAATATCTAGATATTCTAAAAAGAGAGGTTGTAATTCTGTAAGACTTGAAATATGTGGTGAAGGTAATCCAGACATGTATATTCATAGAAAAGAAATAATTAAATATGCTAAAGAAGAATGTAATATGGGAATAGTATATATTTCTACAGGAAGCAAGTTAGATGAAGAAGCAATGGAAACATTATGTAAATATGCATCTTATATAAGGATTAGTTTACCTGGTATTTCAGATGAGGCTTATACTTATTATAGTAATCAACTTAAAAATGATTTTACTTTTTCTGATTCTATGAAGTTATTAAAAAAATTATGTGAGCTTAGGAAAAAATATAATAGAGAAAATGAACTTATGATAGGAGTTAGAACTTGTATTAGACAAAAGAATGAAGGACATTATTTAGAACTTTCTAAAATACTTGGAGATATGGGTGTAGATAGTTTTCAAATGGTTAAAGTACTTACTGATGAAATTGAAGATAAGAAAGATATTGAACTTAGTGAAAGAACTCAAAATGATTTAATTATGCTTACAAAGAAATATAAATCTTTAGGACTTAAACATATTCAAACTCCTAAGTTATTAGATAAACTTTATATTAATAGAGAGTTTATTAAAAATAGAAAACCTACTAAATGTTTTTCTTCACTTGTTAGTCCAATTTTGTATGGTAATAGTTTAATTGTATGTATACATTGGGATAAAATAAGAGATAAAGAGAATGCTTATTATGGAAAACTTACTGGTAAAAGAGGAGAACTTGAAAAGATTATGCAAGGAGAGAGAGCTAAAAGTATAAGATCAAATTATCCTTTAAAATGTCATGATTGTTGTGCTTTGAATGATAATTTAATGCTAGAAGTTATAAGAAGTAATTTAGCATTATTTAATGATATTGATATAGTAGATTTTATGTTAGTTTATTAATGTAGTATAGGGGGTAATATATGGAAAAGTTAGTTTCTAAAAATTTTTTGGGACAGGATATGGAATTTTATGGTTGTAAGAGTTGTGCAATTTCTAATCATGAAATAACTAATATTATTGGAGATTATATTTATGATGATGGTTTTGTTAATGTTATTGCAGATCCAGAGGTTCCGATTAAGGGGTTTTTAGTTGTGGGTATTAAACCTCATGTTGCTAAACTTACAGAACTTAGTAAAGATGAAAGAAGTCATATTTTTGAAGTTGTTAATAAAATAGAAGTATGCATGAGTAGCCTTGGAGAAGATAGTGTATTAAAGTTTGAAGATGGTTATGGTAGTCATTGGAGACAATGGATTTTACCTGCTAATTATGAGTATTATTATAATCCACAAATATATGAAAGTGATGAAAAATCTAAAAGTAAAGGCAGTCTTTATTATAGTAGATTTTGTTCACTACTTTTGAAATTGTTTATTGATAGTTGTAAAAGTAAAGAAGAACTAGATTTTATAAAAGATGCGATTATAGTAAATTCTAGTATTGAAGATATAATTGTTGTTTTAAGAGATGTTTTGGGTGATAGATTAGATGATATATTAAAACAGTTAAAAGAATATAACTGGAATTTTGGAAGAGGAAAGAATTTAAAAAATATCACTAATTATGCAAAAATGTTTACAAGTGATGACGAGAAAGAAGAAGTAGTAGATTTTGCTAGAAAGATGAAAAAGAAATATGATGAACTATATTAAAAAAGAAGTAAACGAAGTAAAAAAACAAGCAGTAAGTAATAATTTAAGTGAACTTGAAGTGGTTAAATTATTATGTTTAAAGATATCTAAATATTTTTATAGAGATGAAACTTTCTTTTTATATAAAGAAAATTTAAAGAGTAGAAGTAGTATTTATAATAGAGAAAATATAGATGACTGTAGTGTTACTTGTAATTCTTTATGTAAGTTTTTAAAAGACTTATTGCAAAATGAATTTAGTATTGATTCAGAAGTTGTTACTATGTATACTGATATGTATGCTCATATGGATTTAATGATAAAGTGTAGAGATGGAAAGAAGTATATTATAAATCCTTTAATGGATTTAATTAACTTTAAAACTAATAGGAAGTCTCAATATTTTGGAACATATTATTACTATAGTGAGTTTAAAGAATTTATCCAAGATATTAGTTATTTGAGTGAAGAAGAAATTAGTTTAATTGATAAGCATATTGGATTTAATTATAAGAATGATGTAGATGAAAATATGGATTTAAATAAAGAAAATATTTTAAAAGTAATTACTCATATTTTAAATAATAGTGAAAATTTAAATGGATTTGTTGATTTTTTAGTATATGCTAATTTAGAATTTAAAATTGCTTTTGGGAAAAATATTTTTATAGATGATTTTTATTTAGAAGATGAAGAATGTTTATTTAGTGATTATAAATTATTTAGAAGTAATGGTAAACAAAGAGGACTTTCAGTTAGATTTAATGATACAGTTTATATATTTACTGTAGGTAATGGAGAAATTAAAGAAGTTAGTTTAGAAGAGTGGAATAATATTTTAGATAAAAGAAATGTTATTGTTAATGAATATATTGCTATGGAAAACATATCTAAATTAAAGTCTTTTGGAATAAATAGAAATATTATACATAATAAAGAATTTTTAAAAATTTTTAAAAAATATGAAGATACGGCTTTAGATAATGGAGATAATATATTAGATTTTATTAGTTATACTAATACTTCTATAAGAATTACTTATAATTGTGATTTAACTTTTTATATTAAAGATAATGAACTTGTTTATATAGATGGTAATACTAAGAAGAAAACTACTGTTAGTTATGTAGAAGAGAATGTATCACAAAAAAGAAGTGAGTTAGTAGCAAGTGATACTTATAATAAAGAGGAAGAATTTTTAAGAAGAACTGATATTTTAGGAATATTTGATATGGATGTAACAGATAGTTCTGTAATTCCTTATTTAACAGAATTTAAAGATAGATTTTTATCTAGAAATTATCAAGAATATTATGTATTTTATAGTAAAGAAGATTTAATAAGAAGAAGAGAAAAGTTAGTAAATTTACTATTAAAGGGAAGTAATTTAAGTATAAGTGAAAAATATGTTATTTTAGATAATATATTAAATATATCTGCTAGATTATATTATTTATCTATAGTAACTTCAATAAAGGTTCGAGATGAGAAAATAGTTAGAGATACTTATAGTACTTTTGTAAGTGATATTACGAATTATATTAATTTTATTGAAGGGTTAGATTTTGATTTTAGTTTTGGTAGTTTTAGAGATTTTGGGGGATTAACATCTAGTCAAGAGAGTATGTTATTAGAAAAAAAGAGTCAAATTGAACTTGATAATAAAATACATTTATTTAATTACTTAAAAGGATTAAATAATGTTATTGATGAAAGTGGTTTAAAAAATTATGCATTTGTTACACCAGGGTTTGGTTCACTTTATATAGGGCCATTTTTAACTGCTATGTATGGAAGTTCTTGTACAAATATTTTATATAGTCAGTATAAGAAAACTGGTATAGAAGAAATTGATACAAGAAGTTCTTCAGAACTTTTAGTAGCAGATCCAACTTTATTAAATGGTAAAAAGATTATTTTAATTGATGATAATATGGGAACTGGTTTAACTTTAAAAAATATTAGAAGTTTATTAGATAAAGAGAATCATCATGTTGTTTTAAGTGGAGCATATCAATATACTTTTGATAGATTACAAGAGTTCTTTATTAAAAGTAGAGATCAAGAAGTATTTGATCCTACTAGAGTTGATCTTTTAAGTCCTTTTAATTATCCAAGACATCAAATAAATGAAACTGCTAAAGAAAAATTAGGTGTATCAGGAGAAGAATATGTTAATTATTTAAGAAAGTTTGGATATCATGGTGATAAAATACCTGATTATGATAGATTAATTAAAGATGCAGAGTTTTATCATGAAAGATTTAGAGGAATTGAGATTTTTAAAGATGATGAATTAAAGGATACTAGTAAAGAGTTAATTAGAAAGTTATTATTTAATGGGAGGAAGAAATGAATAAGTATAAAAAGGAATTGCTAGAATATAGAGAATTTAAGAAGAATTTTAAATATGATTTATTAGAAGTTATTGAAAAAGATGGAAATAGTTATTTAGATGGTGAACTTATAAAAAATAGTAATGGTATGATTGGTGAGGGTAATAAGTGGATTAACGTAGGTTATTCTTTAAAAGGGAAGTTTCCTAAGTTATTATCAAACTTATTTCCTTATAAATTTAAGTTTAGAGGTTATACTTTAAATTCTATAGAATGTTTTTTTCAAGGTATAAAGTTTAAATCAAAAAAGATGCAAAAGAAAATATTCAAGTATAGTGGTAAAGAAGCTTTAGTACTTGGGGAAACAACTGATTATGATTGGAAAGAATCTGGTTATATTTATTTTATGGGTAAAAAGATTTTAAGAGATTCAAAAGAATATGATGATATTATTGATGAGTTATATATAAGTGCGATTCAAAATGAATTTTATAGAGGGGCTTTAAAAAATTGTAAATTACCTATTGTACATATTATAGGAGAAAGTAATAAAGAAGATACAACTTTTACTAGATATGAATTTGAATATATGTTGAATTCTTTAAGAAGTTTTTTAAATAAAAAGTAGTTGTTTTATATTTTAAAATAGTGTACAATTAATAGTAGAAGAAAAGTAGGGATTTACTATGAAAGATAAAAGAGTATTGGCTTTAACTATAATTGCTGTTTTAGTTATTGTAACTTTAATTATTAGTTCTTCTTTTGCATTTTTTGCTTTAAAGAAGAGTAGTACCCAAACAGGAAGCGGGGCAACAATTACTGCAGAAGATCCTGGAACAGTTACTATTTCTAAAAGTAGTGATATTAAATTAAATTTAACTAATGCATTAATGGTAGATAAAGGTAGTGATGTTACTTATTATGGTTCTACTAGTGGTACACCTTCTACTAGTGCTACGAATGTATCTATTGCAACAGTATCTTCAGTATCTGGGGTTACTAAAAATTGTAGTTATACTTTATCTTTAAATAGTACTGGAGACTTTTTAACTGCATATAAAGATATGTCAAATACTCAAGCTGGTGACTTTGTTTTAACAGTTGGAGGACAAAGTTATGATTTTAAAACTGCTAATTTACCATCTACTATAAGTGGTACAATTAGTAATTTGCTTGTTAATACTCCACAAAATATTAATGCTCAATTAAAATTTATAAATAGAAGTGGTAAAGATCAAACTGCTTTAGCAGGTAAGAGTTTAAGTATAACATTTAATATAACAACTTTTAGTTGTACAGTAGCAAGTTAATAAGATTTGAAAAAGTCTTATTTTTTTTGTTGAATTAATTACTAATTTATAGTATTATTTTAGTAGAAAATAAAAATAATAGAGAATAAACTCGGGAGGAATTATAATGAAAATTTTATTCAAAAATGACTTCCGGGGGGGGGGTTGTGAAACTCCTTCTTGGAATAGAAATAATAACT
>OJAW01000283.1_pt1 | contig 38628 bp, 35 predicted proteins | sample 1589151 | NCBI WGS metagenome assembly OJAW01 (sample SAMN03283290) | human gut metagenome | biome: human-associated habitat; material: feces | host: Homo sapiens | place: Peru | collected 2012
TAGGGCTTGCTCGGGACTTTCACCCGTTAGACAATGCTCATGCCGAGCGTACTGACAACCAACTGGTCACGATTTGTGACCAGTTCGCCATTCTCTGTCTTTTCTGTTATATCTGTCATATTTATATTAATTTAACTTTTTCAATGTTGTTACCGACCCGTCTTTATTAACACATCGTACAATATACAGTCCCTTACTTGGTGGTTCTGATAATGCCCTACCTTCTATTGAGTAATATTGCATTGATTCTATAATCTTTTTGCCTGCTGTTGTATTCTCAACGCCAGACGAATTACTGCCATGACTGAACACCCAATCAAGCCGCTGCGTAGTATAGCTTTGGATGCACGTTATTTCGTGAGTCCATCCCTCTTCAATTTCAAATCTTGTAATGCCATTACGTGCGTTCAATTCGTTGATAAAATCGGCTGTGGTTTCAACACTCATAATCCGGTCTGATGTCCCCATTACTGTACATACGGGTGTTGATGCTACTTTATCGGCATCACATTTTGACGGATTGCCTGCCACAGGCATGGCTGCTGTAAACAATCCCGGATATGCAGACAACATGCTCCATGTACCTGTACCGCCCATCGAGCCTCCAAATATATATATACTATTTTTATCTACAATTCCATCTCCAACATATTTATCTATCAACGACTTCAATACACCAAGCATTGGTCCTCCCCATGATTTGTCAGAAGGACATTGAGGTACAAGGTATATTGCCTCAATCTGTCTTGATTCAAGATGGTTGGTAATACTGTCAATGCCAGCCTCGTTCATTTGTTTTTCATTGTCATTTCCTTTGCTTGAACCGCCATGTAGGTAAATGACGAGTGACGGTTTCCCTGTGCCATTGATATGTGCCACTCTATATGGCATTTCTATTCCATCGGACACAATTTTATTAGTCTTAAATTCGACAGGTGTGATTTCATCAGTTTTCCTACTGTAAAAACTTTTCTGCAGAATGTTTTGCCCATGGTTTGCAACCGTAGGGGGGAAGTATTAACGAGAATAATTAAATAAAGTAATCTGTATAAATGAAAACAATCGAAGTTATAAGAGTTCTGACAATCGTTGCATTTGTGCTAAAATCCACGGTGAGCATGGCTCAACCGGATTCTGTTTATATTGACAATAACACAGATTCGGATACAGTTCTGTTTGCAGGAAGCAACGAAGTACAAGAGAAACAGGCATTGGTGCTAAAACACCGCAATCCCTACAAATTCAATCCTGTACAATTGGTTGTTCCGGGAACGCTTATAGGAGTTGGCATTATAGGGTTGGAAAGCGATTGGCTGAAATATCAAAACAAGGAAATAAAAGAAGAGTTGCAGGAGAACATTGACAGAAAGTTCACCATCGACGACTTTTCGCAATATGTCCCAATGGCTGCAACATACGGACTGAACCTGTGTGGTGTGAAAGGGAAGCACGGCTACGGAGAATTGACCATAATTTTGGGAACTGCCTATGCGCTAATGGGAGTTACGGTGAACGTTACGAAAAACCTTACAAAGGTAGAACGTCCCGATGGAAGCGCGAGAAATTCATTTCCGTCAGGACATACCGCCACAGCATTTATGGGCGCAGAATTATTGAGGAGAGAATATTGGAATGTGTCGCCTTGGATAGGCATTGCAGGCTATGCCGTTGCTGCGGGAACAGGCTTTTTCCGAATTTACAACAATAGACATTGGTTGACAGACGTATTAGCCGGTGCCGGAGTAGGAATACTTAGTGTTCAAGCGGCATATTGGCTTTATCCCGCAATATCCAAAACATTCTTTCACAAGCAATATCTTAAAAACACATTCATATCTCCCTACATGTCAGAGCAAAGCAAAGGATTAAGTTGCACAATAACTTTCTAAAAAACGAACAAGAAAACTCATATAGGTATTTGCAGAAAAGTAACCAGGCTTTTTGCTATTTGAATTCTTTATACAGGTTTGTTATATCCTTAAGCAATGTTGGGGGGACGTATGCGGAGATGTCTTTTCCCTGCGAGAGTTTTTTGCGAATATCAGTTGATGAAATTTTGTACAGAGGCATGCTGACATATTTAACTCCCTGCGGTAGGGAAGCGGGAGATATGTCGAAACCTTCTCGCGGATATATTGCTATTTCGAAATTTTCGATTATGTCTTTGCTTCTGTACCATTTGGAGAATATATTCCAATTGTCGGCTCCTATTAGTAAAACATATTCGTTTTCAGGATGTGTACTCCGCAGTGCGCACAGGGTTTGCCACGTATAAGAAGGGCGGGGGAGAAAGAACTCGAAGTTTGAGACTTTGATCCCGCATTCGCTTTCACATGCTTTTTCGGCTAACTGAAAGCGAATGTCTTCTGGAAGCAGAGATTCTGGAGATTTTATCGGATTTTGGGGAGAAACCATAAGCATAACCTTATCGACTATCGCACGTTTTATCATTCCGCGCGCAATAGCGAGATGCCCGTTGTGTATTGGGTTGAAAGATCCTCCCAAAATGCCGATACGCATTTATTTTGTTGTGTTTAGAAAGTCTTTTACTTTGGCGTAAGCGTCCTTCTCCGCTGTTTCGAGGTCGTCATTTATTATAATGCAATCATATTTGGACGCAAATCCCAATTCATATTCGGCGCGTTGTATTCTGTCCTCTATGACTTCGGGGCTGTCGGTTGCCCTCTTTTCCAACCTGCGACGGAGTTCCTGTATAGAGGGCGGTTGGACGAAAAGGCTGAGTGCCTGCGAACCGTATATCTTTTTAATATTGCATCCGCCGCACACATCAACGTCCAATACAACATTTTTTCCGCAAGCCAATTGTTTTTCAACTTGTGATTTCAGTGTACCGTAAAAACGTCCGGGATATACTTCCATGTATTCAAGGAAATCGCCGTCTTCTATTTTCTTTCGGAATTCGTTGGGAGTTAGAAAGAAATACTCAACGCCGTTTTGCTCCGTGCCTCTTGGTGGACGTGAGGTCGCACTTATGGAAAAAGACAAAGGCAACCCTGCGTCAAAAAGTGATTTTATTATTGTTGATTTTCCGCTTCCGCTTGGTGCTGAGAATATCAAAAGTTTTCCGGTTGACATGATGAAAATATTGATTAAAGCGCGTTCAAAACTTGTTCTTTGATTTGTTCAAGTTCATCTTTCATTTTTACCACAATGTTTTGCATTTCTGCAAGATTGCTTTTACTTCCCAATGTGTTTATTTCGCGTCCCATTTCTTGTGCAATAAATCCGAGTTTCTTGCCTTGTCCGCAAGCTCCGTCCATGGTTTCGTTGAAATATTTAAGGTGATTGGCAAGACGTTGCTTCTCTTCACTTACATCAAGTTTTTCTATGTAGTAAATCATTTCTTGTTCAAGTCGTCCCTGGTCTATTGCCACGCCTTTCAACTGGGCAAGTTCAGACAAAATACGTTCTTTGATTTTCTTTACGCGGCACGTTTCGAAAGGTTCAACGTCAATGAGCAATTGGGAAATATTATCAATCTTTTCTTTGAACTTCTTAGCCAAAGCCTCGCCTTCCTGTGTTCTGAATAGAACAAGTTGGTCCAAAGCTTCGATTATGGCTTTCTTCACAGCAACCCATTCCTCTTCATCTACATTTTCTTGTTCCGTGGTGGACGTAATATCATTCATCCGCGACAAAACAATCCACCAATCCTGAGGCTGTGATATACCGTTTTGCTGCGAAACATCTTTGATCTGCTGTATGTAACTTTTTACGACATCTGCATTTATGGATGTAGAAGATGCAGAAGATGTATTTTCTGTAGTTAAACTAAAATCAACTTTGCCTCGAGTGAGTTTTTCCGAAATCATAGCCCTTATCTCCAATTCGTATTCTCGATAAATAGGAGATATTCGGGTACTAATGTCCATAGACTTGGAGTTTAGAGACTTTACTACAACATGAATTTTCTTTTCTCCATAAGATGCGTCGGCTTTTCCAAAGCCTGTCATTGATAATATCATATTCGGTATATTTCTTTTTACAGTTTAATGATACAAAATTACCTCTTTATTTCCACAAAGAATAAGTTATGCACTTACAAAAAGAGAATTACCGAATATCGCATGTTATTTTGTTATTTGATATAGGGTTATGCAACGATGAAATTTCATCGTCTACCGTAATTGTACTATTTCATAAAAAAGATGCCCTACAGAATAGTTTTTTCAACTGTCTGTAGGTAAGAAAAAACGCACGATTGGGCAATCGTATATATTGTTGTATTTCAAAGAAGTGTAAAGCTCCCAAAATATAAGGCATATATTTTGAAATAAGTGCCTTGTATTTTAAAATATATGCCTTATATTTTTCGCAACATGCCTTGGGTTTTCGGATATGTGCATATATGCGTTTTTGAACATGCGTAAAACTGTTGCCGTGCGGGCTTATTTTCTTAACTTTGCAGCATCATGAAGAGCGAAGTTGAGTTTGACATAAAAGCGGTGCAGGAGGAGTGTCTGAAAATAATGGACGCTTTCGACGGTGTGTGCCGCAAGCACGGGCTGCGATACTATATGGCGTGTGGCACGATGCTCGGAGCCGTGAGGCATAAGGGTTTCATTCCTTGGGATGACGATGTGGACTTATACATGCCGCGTCCCGATTACGAGATATTGCAAAAGAACCGAAAGGAATGGCTGCCCGAAAATCTGAACTTGTGTAATCAGCAGAACGATATTACTTTTCCGCATTACTTTGCCAAGATTGAGGATTTGAACACCACTTTCGTGGAGCGTGCTTACCTTGGTCATTACGGCGGGGCGTGGATTGATATTTTCCCGATTGATGGTGCGCCGGACAATGAGGGGGAGCGCAAAAAGCATATCCGCCGTTTCAGGCATTGGCGCAGGTTGCAGTATTACGTGTATCGCAATCCGTGGAAGCACGGACGCACTCCGGGCGGACTGTTTGTGTGGCTTGTTCAAAAGCTGTACTCAAAGGAGTATGTCAACAGGCGACTGCTTGAAGTCATAAAGGAATATGATTTCGACAATCACGATTTGCTTATGCCGCATAACGACAAACAGAAGACTTTTACCAAGGAAACTCTCGGTGTGAACCCTGTGGAGTATGACTTTGAGGGAAGAAAATTCTACGGCGTGAAGGATTACGACAAATATCTCACTACGATTTTCGGCAATTACATGACTCCGCCTCCCGTGGAGCAGCGGGTGGTGCATCACAACATTGTTTGCTGCGACCTTAACTTGCCCATAGCGGAATATCTGAAGAGAATAGGAAAATAAAAGAGGTGCGGACTTTTCCCACCCGCAAAAGAAAACATCCCGGCAGGTTTGGAAGTCTGTCGGGATGTTTTTGTGATTATTACAAACGGATGTTATTCGTAAACATCGGTGGAATATCCTGTTTCGGGGGCTTGTTTCAAAGTGGAATAGTCTTCGGCGGATTCCTGAATGCCGCCTTGTCCTATGCCCGAAGCACCGCTGTTGGTGCGGATAAGGTCGCCGCAAATGGCAATGTCCCAATCGGTGCGCTCCGACCACTTTTTGTCTGAAATACTGTCGCCGAAATTGCTTACGCCAACCTGTTTGTTTTCTTCGAGAGAGTAGTAGACCCATTTTTCATTGCTGTTGGAAATGGGAGCAGCCTGATTTTCTTTGCCTTTCTTTATTCCGTCGCTCGGAGAATCGGAGGAACAGGAAGCGGTGAGTGAAATGCAGGCAATTAATAATGCGGGAAATATATTTTTAGCTTTCATTATTTCAAGAATGTATAGTTCATGTTGATGTTGTTGCTGCTTCCTGAGAATTTCAGTTTGGCTATGTGCCCGTTGGCAGTGCGAACAATATAGGTTTTGTTGCTTACGTTTCCGCGCTCGTCAAGTGTGCTGAGACTGCTTGCCGAGAAATGACCGGGATGAAGCGTTGAAAAACTGAAGCTGTTGTTTCCTAACTGCAATGTCTTGCCCTTGATGTTGCGGCAAACATATTCAACGGGTTTGCTGCCGCGATAGTCGTAAACCGAAAGGTAATCGATGGTTCCTTCGCCCACTTTTGTTCCGCGTTGGCTGCGCACTATGTTCAGAAAATAACGTCCGTATTGAGCATCGTCGGAGGTCATGTGGTCGGTGTAATCGATTCCGAATTCAAGAATACCCTTTGTGTTTTCGTCGCCGTAGCTTCCCGTCATGGCGTAGTCGCCTCCCTGATTGGCTACGATAATGCTGTTGTAATTGTTGGGTGTTGACTGCGCGTAAGGATTGGGATCGGCTCCGTATGTAAGGCGAAGGTCGTTGCGTGAAGAGTAGTTTACGCGAATCTTGAACATTATCTTTGGCTCGTGAACGTAGACATCACAGCCTTGCATGGTTGAGCTGAGTGAGATTTCACTTACGTTTTCGCGATTGGTGAAGAAGTAATACGGAAGATAGAATCTGCCTTTGTCTGCCCACCAGTTTCCCCATGTATTAACCACTATGAATGCGCCGTAGTGGATGTTGCCGTCTGCATCGGTGCTTTCCACAGTGTCATCGTAGCCAGCAATTGTCAGGGCATGGGCTCCCGTGGTTGCAAGTTTGGTGAGAATGGATTTATATCCCGTTTGGCTTGGACCTTTGTAATAATCATCTATTTTCCAATCCGAAGAACGGGTTGAAAATGTGAGAAGTCCGCCTGCTTTCGAACCGTCGCCATGGTCGTAGAGGTATTGCTTAATTTTTTGCAACTCGGCTTCGGTGGTGGCATCGTATTTAGTGATTTTCTTTACGCGATAGCGCGATGCGTTGTGGTATTTCTCGTATCCCGAAGCCCATTTGAACTGATAGACCGAGGCATATCCGTAGTCGGCTTCGGTCATTACTCCGAAATTTCTGGCTATCATCAGTCCTTCGTCCACGAAACCGCCGTTGTCTCCACCGTCATTAACGAAATTCCAAGTGAAAAGATAGGCAAACTGATTGGCTGTGCTTGCAGAAGCATTGCGATCGAGCAAACGGTTTATCTCGTATGTAAACATATAGCCTATGCCCGAAGCCTGGGCACAGGACCCGCCTTTCTGATCAACAAGCGGAGGAAAATACATGAGCTTTGTGTTGTCGACGAAAGAGGGTAAGGCAAAAGCGTTGATGCTCGCAGAGAGCGTCAACGCCGTTAGAGAATATTTTATGAATCTTGCTATTTTCATCTGTTAGGTTTATTTCAGTCTGTTGTAGGTTTTGAGTGCTTCGTAGCGCACTTCGGGAGTGTAATTGCTGTCTTCGCTTACTTTTTTTGCAAATTCTGCGATTTCGCCAGCCTTATATGAGCATGTGCGCCAGCCGAGCGATTCGAGAATCATGGTTTGTACTTCGGGATTCTTGGTGGATTTTACGGTAGAAATAAGTCTGTCTATCTCATATCCCGGAGTATAGTTACGTGTTGCACGTATAGCGAAGCGACGTTCTTTGGCAGGAGTTTCTTCGTTGCAAACAGCGTCGATTTCTTCTGTCCACTTCTTTGTGCTGCTGATAATGGCTTTTTCAATTCCTTTGCGCACGTTGGGTTTGTCAAGATAGCAAATGCTGTCGTTGTCGAACTGGTGTGCAAATTCTGCGAGGAGTTTGTCTTGCGGGAACATAGACAATGCATTTTGTGCACTGAAGTTGCAGCGTTTCGAAGTGTTATTGCTTATGGAAACACGCATCAGTGCGGGAATAAGTCTCGGGTCGCCGCTCTTGCTTATGTAGTTTAGGGCGAAACGTTGTACAAGTTCATAACTATCGTCAACACCAAGATTCAGAGCTTTGACGAAATCGTCATTATGATCTTCGGAAAGCGAAACAAGAGCTTGTACTCTTACGAGAGCAGACTTGGAGTTGCGGAAAATGTTGAGTAATTCGGCAGAAGAAATCTTTTTTGCCTGCTGATATTGCTCTATTGCCATGCACTTGAGGTCGGGATATTTATCATTCTTGAGATATTTGCTCCAAACCTTGTAGTTGTTGGCTGCAAGTAGCTCGTTTATGTTTCCAACTGAAGGGTCGGCAGAAGCAAAAGAGAATGTCGGGTCGCCGATAACCTGAGATTCAAGAAAACCGCTGAAGCGTGGAATGAAACCAACGTTCGCTCCGAGACCGAGAAGCCCCATATAGCGATCGCTCCACTTATCCTGCAACACGTTAACCGAGTTGGCTATTACGGCAACAGTCTTGCCGGGGTTGAAGATATATTCGTCGGCAATGCAATCGTCAAGGTGGAAAGAACCAGTGAAGCAAGCGTCAATCATTACTACGCGGCAATTTGGTTTGTAGCCGTGGGCTTTGAAATCGGCAATGGTCAAATCTGTGTCAGCATCGTCCAAAGAATCTTTCTTAATGATTTCGGGATCGTAGGCATCGCTTAACCAAGAAGCGGGAACGTCCATAAATTTCAAAAGTTTTGTAATGGTGCTGTCTTTGTCTTTTCCTTTGTCGTCTACGGCGTGATGCAGGTGCGCACGAAGATATGCTTTTATAAAATCCTTGGCATCGTTAGCGGTTCTTACTTCGGGAAGACCGTCCATATATTGGGTGTCGGGTGCTCCGTGATGGTGTAGAATAGCATAATCAAGCTCGAGACGTTGAAGCTCGTTCATGAGAAGATATTTGGTAACAGGCTGCTGGTCGTAAGAAATATAGCCAATACCGTTTTTTTGCTGCAAAAGCCAAGGGAAGTGCTCATAAAGACCAAGCTTTTCATCTATGCGTGCCATAATGGAACCGGAAACGTAGCCATGACCATTGAAATAGAGCATTTGGTTAAGAGTGTTTTTGCTGCGTTTTTCTGCAACGACTTTCTTAAGATATGCGCGGAGTTTTTGGTAACGGCTTGTTCCACCTACGTCAGTAGGACGAATACGTCCGGAATAAATTGTGGGACGCAGATATTGTCTTGAGTCGGCGGTGAGAGAGTAATAGTAGTATGGCTTTACCGAATCTCTGTCAAGAAATTTGAATTTCAGCCCGAGGTCATCATAGAAACGGTCGGAGGGAACAGAAGATTCACGGCGGTCGTTAGCCTGATTCATTTTGAAAGCAGAAGTCATGTGCTGTGCGTCGCGAATCATGGCAACGGGAATATCACCCAAAAGAACAGTACCCTCTATGGGGAAAGTTTTTTGAGAATGCAATCGTGTCAACTCTGCACGTATTGAATCGGGTATGCCCCATTTGTCTTGCACTATAAAGACTTTGAGACCATTTATGTCTTCTATAGCCTTGGCATAGTCGTTTATTTCATTTTTTGCTTCCTGATAGCTTTTGGGATCTACTACAATTGCGAACCCTCTTTTAACGGCAGCGTAGGACTGAACGGACAAGCAGAATGCAATGACCGTAAGAATGCTGTTGATAATCTTTTTGTACATGCTGATTAGTGAAATTGTTATGTAGTCTATAATAATTAGCTTTTTAGCGTTTGTTCCACATTATGCGGTTATAAGTTTTGAGTGCTTCCTCGCGTACAGCTTCGCTTTGTTGCGAATCCTCGCTAAGCTGTTTGGCTGCTTTTGCAATGATAGGTGCTTGGTAGGAGTATTTATACCAACCCATTGCTTCGATAAGAGGAATGCGCCTTGCGTCATTCTTACTGTCTTTTATATATTTCAAGATGTCGGGAATGCGTGAATGAGGGCAATACAATCTCATGCAGGTGGCACTGAATCTGAAAGCACTGTCTTTAAGGGTATCGGCAATGATTTCGTCAACTTCCTTTTCCCAATAGTTTCCGTATTTGGATATTATGCCGTAGAATTTAGTTCCAAGAGAATCTTTGTCAACGTAGTTCTTTTTGGGCCAAATTTCGTTGTAAGTTCTCTGCAGTACGTCTTTCTTGAAAAACTCCACAGCCATTCGGGCATCGGTTTTTACTCTTGCCGAAGTTGATGGGTTTGTCCATGTTTGCAAAAGCGGTTTTGCCAATTCGTCGCTTCCGTTTGTTTTGATGTAGTTCATGGCAAAACGTTGTACCATTTCGTAGCGGTCTTCTGCTGCAATGGCAATGCCTTTTACGAAATCTGCATTGTTCATGCGGGCAAGGAATTGCAGTGCCTGCATTCTTACTTGGTCGTAAGGTGATGTTTTTAGAAGTTCGAGCAATTTAGATGAACTTATTTTTTTGTTCCAAAAATCTTGTGTCAACTTCCAAACTTGTCCGTCGGCTGTCTCGCTTTCTTTTATATCTGTTTCGGGAGCGAAGCAAAATGTCGGGTCTCCGATAATGTGGCTTTCAAGAAGTTCTTGGTAGTTATTAACTTCACCAATAGTATGTCCGAAAGCAAGCAGACCAAGCATGCGGTCATACCATTTGTCTTGTATAACGTTTACACTGCCGCCCATGCATGCAATTGTCTTTCCGTTAGAAAAGATATATTCATTGGCAATGCAGTCTTCGTTTTGGAAAGCACCGTTGAAGCAAGCGTCAAAAATAACAACGCGCGAGCTTGGATTGTATTTGTATTCCGCAAAGTCGCTAAGGTGAAGGTCGCGCATTTTTTCGTCATAATCCTTGGGCACGTCCTTATGCTCCTTATTAAGATATTGCGTGTCGAAATCTCCATGGTGGTGGAGTACGCTCAAATCAAGATCTTCACGTTGAAGTTCGTCCATGAGAGTGAACTTAATATATTTCTCTTGAGCATAGTCAACATATTTTACGGCTTCTCTCGTACAGTTCTTGAGCCAAGGGAAGTGCTCGTAGTATTGTATCTTCTCGTCCATAACGGCTACGCGACTTTCGTCTATTGAACCGGAACCGGTGAGAAAGAAAATTCTGTCAAGCCTGTTATGTGCATTCTTTTCTTCCACAACTTTGCGAAGATATTTGCGCAGTTTATCGTAACGGCTTGTGCCCCCTACATCTGTAGGACGAATTCTTCCTGTAAAAAGATTGCTGTGTACATATTGCTCGGATCTACTTTTCAAAGAATAATAATAGAGAGTGGATGTGCTGTCTTTTTCGAGAAAACGGAATTGAAGTCCGAAGTCATCATAGAAACGGTCTGAGGGAACACTTGATTTTTCTTTGGGTAGCCTTTGATCCATCTTGAAAGCAGAAGTAAGATGCTGTGCGTCGCGTATCATAGGAATTGGAATGTCTCCTATAAATACTGCTCCTTGAATTTTTCCTTGGTAATACATACTGCGTAGGCAGGCACGTATAGAATCAGGAACACCCCAGCGGTCAACTATGGTGTAAACCTTCATCTTGTTTACGTCTTTTATTGCCTTGGCATAAGCTTCAATTTCATTTTTTGCTTCATTAAGACTTTTCTGGTCAATAATAATGGCAAATCCTTTCGCTGCTTTTATAGGCTGCAAAAGGATAAGTGTAAGGGCAAAGAATGCCGCTATTTTTCGTTTCGTCATAATCTGTGTATCTTGTCTTTCTTATTTTGTTAAAGGGTAAGATTCAAACCGAAATCAATGTATGCCTGCGATTTTCCGTCATAGCGATTACTGTATTCATTGTCGCCATTATAGAAACGGCAAGAAGTCTTTCCGTAAACGGTAAGCCAAGTCGGAGTTTTATAAAGGCTTATTGGAATGTTGAGAGCCAAACGTACATTAAAGCCTGCTGCTTTTGCTGTGGCAAATTCAAATGATGGCGCAGTGTACTCGGTGTACAATTTGTTGCGTACTGTTCCAAATGTAGGAGTTCCTAAAGTTGTTTGATAGAATGCGCCTAAAGTTGTTTCAAGTCTCAACTTGTTTATATCCCAATTCTTTGTTCCGTCGGCAATAATATTGGCTATGGTATATTTCTGATTGTTTGCGTCAAGTTCGTACTGGGTAATATCGGTGTTTGAAACTCCGAATTTTGCGCGTGCCGACCAATCTGGTAAATCGTTTTTAAGACCGTCTATGCGATATTCCAAAGAAGCATCGGCGTATGTGGCTTCATGATTTTTGTCTTTGCTCAATATCTCAAAGTAGTTCAAGTTGCCATGCTCTGTATCCACTTTACGTTCCTGGTCATACCAATAACCTTCGGTTTTGTTTAGGCTTGCGCTTATAGAAATGTTATGTTTCAGCGCGTCCGAGCCAAAAGTAAAACGATCATAAAGAGAAAACTTATTGCTTTTGTAATCTCCTCCCTTAAATGTATAGGAAGAACCTCCGTCTTCCGCATTTTCAGAATTTGTATTGAATCCCAATTCTAGCAAATTCTCAAATTCTCCGAATAAAGCGTTCCATTGTGCATTAATTCCCAAGCGTGTTCCTTTATAATCGCGAGTGTAACCCGAAACGTCGTGAGAAGTGAAAGTTTGATTGTCTCCCATTCCTTTCATAAGGAAATACACTTGGTTAAGCAGTCCGTTAATAATGGAATGCGACATGTTGGAACGGTAAATATCTATGTCGGCAGAAAGACCTACGTTGTGGTTATCGGAAAGTTTGTACCATGCTCCCGGGTTTACGAGGAAGTGCATGGAGTTTGTCTTGGGACGAGGATCTTCCTGATCGGAAAGACTTCCTGTAGTATATTTAATTTTCAGACCGGCAATAAAATTATCATTGAATCGGTATGCCGAACCCATGTGGAGCGTAAACTCCTCGGTATTGACGTTACTGCTTACCGAGTCGCCGAGTACAAAAGGATTCTCTGGTGTTATCATGTAAGAATTTTCCCATTTGTGGTTGTAATCCTTACTGTTGAGATATTTGATATTTCCGGACAAACTGAATTTTCCTATTTGTTTCAGTCCGGAAATATCAAGCGTGAAGTCGTTGTGCTTGCTTGATTTGTTTACAGCATGAAATGCTCCTCTCTCAAAATGCCCATTGAAATTTATATCGGCAAGAGTCTGAACTTTATTAAACGAAAGAGCCACGGGGTTATGGCTTTCGCTATATATATTGTTGAGAAAGTTAAGTTCTTTGTAGTTCAGTCGGTCTTTGCGCGTTGTGTCGCTGTCCGTTACTGCGGCTTCAATTTGTGTTGAAATCGCGAAGAGGGTGATAAAGAAAAAAACTTTTCTCATTTTGTAATGTATTATTGTTTGTTTGATTTTTAATTTGAAAACAAAGGAGCGGCGGTATTCATGCCGCCCCTTTGCTGAAAATGTATTTTGCTGTTATTATTCTTCTTTGAGCGGCTGGTTTGTCAAGAAGTCATCTGCAGAGTTGTTGGTATCCTGATAGTATTTGCGTCCGTTAACAGTCTTGGATACCTTACGACGTTCGCATTTTGCTGCGTAAGCATCGCTGCAGAGCACGCCCTGCTTGTCGTCTTTTGCAAGGAAGAATCCGTAGTGTTCGGTTGAGTTCGCATTCCAAACATCAACTGCGTCGAGAACATACTTTGAAGGAATCATCATGTATTCTTGATTAGAAGTACTTCCTGGAGTTGTCTGGAAGTTACTTTCAGCTGAAGCAAAGTCCTCGGGAGTTACACCTTCGGGAAGTTTAACGAGTGCAAGGGCGATAGACTGTACGCCGAAGCCCCACATAGGCATATATTTGTTGTTTGTGAAGATAACTTTCAAGTTCTTTGCGGGATAGTCAACTTCCTGTGAGTTGTAATCAAGATATACTTCCCAGTCTGCATTGCTCAAATCGGGGCAGTTGGGGTCGTTTGCGTGATCGGCATCAGCATGGTTTGCTGCGTCGTTAGCAATAAGAATGCTCTGACCGGGCAAGAGGGGATAGTCGTGTCCGTTTCCTGGGAATGCAAGTACAGCTCCGTTTGCCATGGGATAGAGGTCGGTGATGCCGTTAGCCTGCCAAGCATTCTGAGTTTTCTGACCTGCGAGTGCGGAAGCAAGGATAAGGTTGTCAAGATATTGTACCTCGTCGCTGTTGTTTACAATCTCAAAGAAAGAATCTTTGATGTAATACTGTTTGCCACCGGCATTGTAAATGGTCTTGAAGATAAGTGTTGACTGATAAGCTTTGCTTACATCCAAGGTTACAGTGGTCTGAGCGTAAACGTTAGCTTTTGCAAGACCTGTAATGAATGCCGTAGCTTCGTCTTTTACTTTTCCTATTACCGAGAAGTCGTAAACGCCCTGCTTCAAAACCAAGGGAGTTTGTGCACTTGAGAGATTTACAGTGTCGTTAATGCCTTTGTCGCTTTTTACAACAAGCTGCAAGTTAGAAATGTTGTCAAGTGCCAAACCATCGCCAAGGTTCAAGTTAACTGATACGGGGTAGGATTTGATGCCGCCACCGTTGTCTGAACTGCAGGCTGCGAATGCCACTGACAATCCGGCTACGAGCACTGCTGCGAAGATTTTGTTAAAAATTTTCTTCATCTGTCTTTTGTTTTAGTGGTTGGTTATTATTTAGAATTTCATTTTTAGTTCTGCTCCGAAGTATGTATCGGGGTAGAGTGATTGCTTAACTCTTGTGTTCTTATTGACATGATATTTTTTCATGCCGAGGAAGTTGTTTGCCATAAAGGAGATTTCTGCAATTTTGCCGAGTTCTTTTGTAAGACGGAAGTTGAACAATGCCCACGGCTTGATGTTGTCGCTTTTGAATGCGTAGAGCAACTCACGTCCATAGAGCAATTTGTACTGATCCATGTTCTCGTACTCGGGTTTCCAGTCGGTCCACTCGCCCTGACGGTTATAGAAACCGAGCGGTGATATTACGTATCTTGTACCATCGGCAGAAAGATGATAGAGTTTTGTTCCACCTTTTGTCTGGTATATGCTGCGCTGGTTTTCATACCATACTACCTGCATGGTAGTTGTGAACACAAGGTTTACGGCAGGAATGTGGGTTATGAAACGGAAGTTGGTGTTTACGCGGTCGCTTATTGTTCCGCTTCCTGCAGGCAACATTGAAATGTAGTCGTATCCGTATCTCGGATAGTTGAGACTTGTTATTTCTCTCTGTCTCTTTATGTGAAACCATGCACCGTCAATTACGAGCGATGTGTGCAATGCCTGCCACGTTCCGAAGTCCCACGAATATTCAATACCGTGTTTGTCAGTGCGTGTGGTGTTTGCCGGACGATACCATGTGTTTATTTCGTTGCCGGTGGTTACTTCTGCGCTGTGATGTTCGCCATTGTAATCATAGGTTACCTCTCTGTTGGCATACGCAAGGTTCGAAGCATACGGCAAAATGTTCTCGGGGATTTTATATTTGGTATAGTCGAGAGCTATAAACTCCGAACTGAAACCATACTCATTGCGGTGGCGTTCGGTAAAGAAGTTTACGTAGCCCTTCATGTTTCCAATGCGTGCGTTAAGCCCGATTTCCCATTTCGTACTTCTTGCGGGTTTCAGGTTGGGGTTAATGGTGTTGTCCACAACTTTTGTTGTCATAACCGCAAGGCGTGAGTTGTCTGCGCCGATAGCACTGAAGCTTACGTTGTCAAAGTATGCTTTATCGGGATAGAGATAGAGCAGCGTGGGCATCTTGTTCGAAATACCGAAGCCGCCGCTTATACTCAACTTGTCGAATATATTGTTGTTCTTCTTTGAAAGGAAAGTGAATTCCGTATTCACACGGGGTTCGGCAACAAAGATAGAGTTGCGTTTTGACTTCTCCTTGTCGAGGAAGAGATTGGTGAGACGGATACCGGCATCGAATTGCAGATTCGTGGCTCCTATGTTGAACGAAGATACATCGTTAAGGAATGCCGACAAATTGTGAAGTGCGGGAATGTCTTTGAATTTGCGGGGACGATACGACTGAGCTTCGCCGGCTTTCGGCGGAAGATTGAGGTCGAACTTCAAACCGTAACCCATATTATCGTCAAGACGATATTCCAAACCTGCTTTTACGTTGGTATATCCCTTGTTAGCAAGCTGGATATACTTGTTGGTCTTCAACTGTGCGAATATGTTTATAGGGATTCCCTCAATGCTGTAGTCGCTGTAGTAAACTTTTGTGAGCATCTTGGCTATGTGCTCGCCTGTTTCCATACTTCCCGAAATCACACCATCAGGAGTGGAAATTCTGTCATGGTGAGTGTCGAGCGTGCGAGCCACCTGTCCCGAAAGGTCATAGTCCAATCCCGTGAGCCAACCGTTCAGTTGCGCATGTCCGTGGATAGCGAGCCTTCCGCCTGTGTTCTTGTTCTTGAACGTAAGGTCAAGTTCGCTCATCTGCTTGTCATATTTATAGTTGTTCACATTGCTGTAGAACGAACCGTTTACGTTGAATGTAACAGGTCGGTCGCTGTTTTTGCCGAATACGTTCGAGTAACCCACAGTTCCCGTTATGCGGTCATAGCCCATATATTTGCGGCGTGTGTCGGCGTAAGATTGCGACCAGTCAATACCTATGTTCATTGTTCCTGTGCCGAGGCTGAAACCTTTGCCTGCGTATGCGAGTTTCGAGAACGGGTCTGCTTTGAATTTAGCTTCGAGCGGACTGCGACCGGCTTTGGTTTTCACAACCATTACACCCGAAGTAAGGTTACCGTATTCCACCGAGGGGATACCGCGTATTACTTCCACCGATTCTATATTGTCTGCCGAAATGGTACGAAGGTCTGCACCGCGACCGGCAGTAACCTGATTGTTCGCATCATCGGTTGTTGCGCTAAGACTTTTGCCGTTGCGCGTGGGAGCTATGGCTTGCAGATTGGCATCATTGCTTATGGGCGTGCCGTCAAGTATAATGGCGGTACCGAGTGCGTTGTTGTCGTTACTGCCTATCTCTCTCACGTTTGCCTGTGCCAGATTGTTGAGCGTGGGATTCGTTGTGAGCGCACCGGGCATGAGTTGCAACATGTCGGCAAGGCTTTTGGGCTGAATGTGGCGCACAGCGTCCTGATCTATTATGGATTTCGAACCCATGGCTTGCTGTTTGGCGGTAACCGTTACCCCCTTTAGGCTCAGAGACAGGCGTTCCATTTTAATGTCCAGGCGGTCTTTGCCGTTGCCTTTTATTCTGATTTTGCCGCGTACTTCCTTGCAGCCGAGACATGATACATAATAATCAAGCTCGCCCACAGGCACGTTGCTCAGTTTGAAATGTCCTCTTTCGTCTGTAAGTGTAAACAGCGAGTTGTTGAGTATCACGGATGCCACTTCCACCGGTTTTCCTTCGGTATCGGTTACTGTGCCTTCAAGTCTTCCCGTATTGCCTGTTTGGGCGTTTGCAGGAATACAGAAAAACAAGGTTATTACGAAAACCGATGAGATGATGTGTTTTATGTCCGAAATGATGCTCTTTATTCTCATGTCTGTAAATCTTGTATTTGTGATATGCAAATTTAGTTTCTTTTCCTGTCATGGGTATAACTATTTGTGGGTATTTTGATGTGAAGCGAAAAAAATATTACATTTTGTAATGTTTGTCGTAAAAACGTTGACTTTTTGTAAATAAACACGACAAAATTCTGCGTGAAGCTCTGAAAAGTGCGGGATGTGGCGTTTTTTATGCCTATAACGGGGTTATAACCATATTTTCAGGCAATAAGATGCAAATTTTCTGTGAAAACGGTGTTTTTTCCCTGTTTGCGTCGTTAAGAAAAGGGAGTGAATATTTTCAATGTGGTATTTGCATATATTCGCACTTTATTCATTTTATATGGCATCCCGCATGAGGGTCGGGGAGTGGCTCGGAACAGTGCCGGCAATGCTTTTTTTGATGTGTTTGTAAGTTGTTGTGTATCAGAAGTCCGCAAACGGCAAAAAATACAAGGCACATATTTTAAAATATGTGCCTTGTATTTGAAAATATATGGCTTGTATTTTTTATGACAAGCCTTATGTTTTTTCGCGGGTGCGGAAGCGGAGTGAATTCTGTGGCATTTCCGCGTGAAAGATCCCCGAATTAACCGCAATTTGTGCAGTGAATATATGCATCCGCAGGTTAATTTTTGTGTCGCAAGCCGCCGGGGGAGGTTAAAGATAGTCAGGCAAACGGAAAAGTTTATTGCCGTTGCTGCCTTTTATCAGTATGGTATATCCCGAGGGGGCTTCTTTTTTAATTTCTTCAATCACGTCGTCCACGGTGTGGAATGTAGGGAATGCGGGGTGCATCTTCTCAAAACATTCGCCCACAAGCCATACTTTTTCGAAGCCGGTCAATGAAACTGCATCGAGCAGTTTCTGATGTTCTTCTTCGCTTTCCGCGCCCAGTTCTCTCATTTCACCGAGGATAACCATCTTGTTTGCCGCGTGAAGTTCCGCAAAATTCTTGAGAGCGGCGTGCATGCTCGTGGGATTAGCGTTGTATGCATCGATAATCAGGGTGTTGTGCTCGGTTTGCTTCAGCTGCGAACGGTTGTTTGAGGGAACGTAGTCGCGTAGTGCCTCGCAAATGTCGGTTTCCGGCACATTGAATTTAATGCCCACCGCCACGGCGGCAAGCAGGTTGGCTATGTTGTAATCGCCAATAAGTTTGGTTTCCACCGTGTGCCATTCGCCGTTACCGCTTTTCCATTTGAAGGAAATGTACGGGTCGCAGTTTACGACTTCTCCCAATACTTCGGGATGGGCTTCGGCTTTTGTTCCGTATTTATAGGCTTTCAGCCCTTCCGCCACGCGGCACAGTATTTCGGAATCGGAGTTAAGGAATATCGCTCCGTCTTTCTTTTTGCGCAGATAGTCGTAGAGTTCGGCTTTGGTGTGCACCACGCCCTCAAACGAACCGAACCCTTCGAGATGTGCACGCCCCACGTTTGTTATTATTCCGTAGTCGGGATGTACAATGTTCGTGAGCTGCGCTATTTCGCCGCGATGATTTGCTCCGGTTTCTATTACGGCTATTTCATGTTCCTTCCCGAGACGCAGCAAAGTCTTTGGAACTCCGATATGGTTGTTATAGTTTGCTTCGGTGTGGAGCACATTGTATTTCTTTGCAAGTACCGTTGACACGAGTTCCTTTGTGGTGGTCTTGCCGTTGGTTCCGGTTATCTGTATAACGGGCAGCGCGAGTTTTTCGCGGTGAAACGCAGCAAGATCCTGCATAGTTTGCAGTGCGTTGTCCGCTACAATATAACGTTTGTCGCCTTTAGCCGCAAACTCGCGGCGGTCTATCACTGCATAGGCGCATCCCTCCGCAAGAGCTTTTGATGCGTAAACGTTTCCGTCGAAGTTTTCTCCGCGCAGCGCGAAGAAAATTGAACCTTGGGGGCATGAACGGCTGTCGGTAGTGATTATCGGGTGCTCAAGAAAGATTTTGTAAAGTTCTTCGATTTGCATATTATATATAATGTATATATAGGAGGCTCGTTCAGTCCCGTTTCTTAAGCAGACTGAGGGCTTCCTTTGTCATGTGTTGCTTTATTTCGTCGAAAGGAACGGTGAATTTTGGCGCACCAAGCGAGAAGGGCGTTATTTCGTATGGTTGGAAAACGAACGTCATGCCGTTTCGCGAAAGGAACGGTGCGGCTTGGGGAATGGGAAAACTCTTCAGCGGTGTTTCGATTGAGACATCGGCTTCGGATTCGGGGGCAAGCAGACTGCGGAAATTCTCATCGCTCACACAGTTCTCGCCAAGCGTCTTTTTAAGATAGGAGCGCACGCCTTCGCGCATGAGTTTGTGGAAATCGTTGGAGGTTGTGTCCTTTATCATGTCCCATCCGAACTGCTTTCCGTCGTTTTTGCGGAAAGTCATGCCCGACACTGAAGTTATGCCGTGCATTCCGTGAGTGCATTCGGCAAGTGTGAAGCAGAAACTGATGTAGTTTTTCCTGTTTACGTCCATTCTGCAATCGGCTTTATAATATGAAACCGGGGCGGAGTCGCGATTGGCAACGAAACTGTTGTATTTCATGTTGCCGTAGTAGGAAACCACGTTGTCAACATTCATTGTGTCGGCAGGCGTACCCTTTCCCAGTTTGCTTCTAATCCATGCCGCGATGTTTGCACTTAATTTTCCTGTAATGGGAGTGGGATAGTCGGCGTGAATGTCCACTGCTATGCAGCGTTTGTCGGTTGAATCGGCGCGACAAAAGTTTGCCGAATCCACACAAAGCGTATCGGGGCGTGTGAATGTGCGTTTGAATTTGGAATTTTTGCACGACGTAACGCACGCCAAGGCAAAAAGCGTTGCCGCAAATAAGGAAAAAACAGTGCGCATACGTGTGGACTTCATATCACTTGCGGTTTAGTTCATGGCATCTCCGAAAAAATCAAGCATAGCCATGATTTCTTCTTTCGAAGCCGTGCAGTCGAGTTCTATTTTTCCTATTCCCGAAAGGAGTGTAAAGTTTATAATGCCGCCGGTGTTCTTTTTGTCGTGGCGCATAAGCTCGAACAAACGGTCGTAGTCGTTGCAAGTGAATGCAAAACTGCCATAGTTGCGGCGTATATAGTCAATGGTTTGCTGCATCTGCATTGACGGGAAATTTTTCTTTGTTTTGCTCAGAAACAGTTCGCACACCATTCCCCACGCCACGGCATATCCGTGCAGCACGGGGCGGGATTTTGAAAGCGCAAAGCTTTCCAATGCGTGTCCTGCGGTATGTCCCACGTTCAAAGCCTTGCGTATTCCGTGTTCATGCGGATCTTGCTTCACGATGTTCGCCTTAATGTCAATGCTTGCAGCCACCATGTCGTGAAGTTCTGCTATGTCGCAGTCGTTGAAATTGAAATTCATGAGCTGAGACCAGACCTTTTCGTTGCTGATAAGCCCGTGTTTAATCATTTCTGCGTATCCGGAAAGAAGATTGCGGGTATCGAGCGAGCGTAGAAACTCTGTGTCGACAATAACACGGCGCGGCGCATTGAAAACACCTACTTCGTTTTTGAGACCATTAAAGTTAATGGCTGTCTTTCCGCCTACCGAAGCGTCAACCATTGATAGAAGAGTAGTAGGAACGTTTATGTATGCAATTCCGCGCTTGAAAGTTGAAGCCGCAAAGCCTCCGAGATCGGAAACCATGCCTCCTCCCACGTTTATCAACAGAGAATGTCGCGACGCTCCGCCGTTGCTGAGTGCCGACCATACGCTTGCGAGAGATTCAAGAGTCTTGTTGGCATCGGTGGCACCTATTACAATCTGTCCGGCACCCTTTATGGCATCGCTGTCTTTAAGAATCGGGGCGCACAAATCAAGTGTCGTGGTGTCGTAAAGCACGAAGATTTTGTCGGGCTTTATTTCCGAAACGGCTATGTCTGTTTCCGCCGCTGCCCGGTGCGACATGATTACGGTTGGGTCAATCATATTATGAATTTTTTGAGTCGCCAGCGCAATTTCAACTTTCTAATGAGATTCAGCGGCTTTTTACGTATTTTTCCTTTGTAGTTTGCAATGAAATCATCTACGGCATCGAGCACCCTTGACGAGTTTTTGCCGTCGCGATGAGCTTCGTGCATGGAAGTATATTCGCGAATGTTGCTCATAAGTTCGTCGGGGCGCGTAAGAGCACGCTCGATAGCCGGACCAATAAGCTCTGTGTCGGTAACGTTAAGCAAATGTTTCCCGGGATGAGTGTTGCGGTAAGTAACAACCGGCTTGTCGAGCAACATATATTCCACTGTAATCGAAGAACTATCGCACAGCATAACGTCGCTCTCCCTAAAAGTTTCCAAACCTTTGTTCACTTTGCGGAAATCAACATTGTCATGACGCGCGGCAATTTGCTTGTAGTCTTCGATAAGTTGGGAATCGTCGAGTTTGGGATGGAATGTTATTATCCAACGCCAGTTTTTCTCGGAAGCCAAACGGTCAATGGTTTCGCGCAGTGCCCATGCCGACGTAATACCTTTGGAAAATGTGGGAGAGTAAAGTATTACCGGTACATCTCTTTTGGGTTCCGGCGGAAGTGAAGGCGAAAAAAACGCATCAACTTTGCACCATCCGGTTTCGTATACCTTGAAGAATTTGTGTTTTGCCTCAAGTTGTTTGAAATAAGGAGTACTCGACGGTCCCTGGGTGCAGTAGATATCAAACCAGTTGCGTATTGTGAAATGGTCGTCTATCTTTTCTATTCGTTTACGCATGGGATAGCCGTGAAAAACCGCCACCTTTACGCCGGGGAAAAAGTCGTAGATGAAATTGCCCGGTGCAAAAATTGCAATGGGGTTATATTTCTTCACTTCGTCAAAGGTTTTCAGTCTTCGTTCTCCCTCGGTCAGCAAATCATCGCATTCGTCTTCTATGTACCATGCCGCCTCATCGCCACGACGAAGTATTTCTTTCTCGAGCGGACGCAGAATGGAGTAGGCATAATTCAATGATGCAAAAAGTAGATAGTGTTTTGCCATTGCGTAAACGTTAAATGAATTGTTACCTTGGTCGGATTTTTGCGTAATCTCCGATATAACAAGGCAAAGATACGAATTTACTTTGTTAGTTCGGTGTATTTTCTTTTAATCTTGGGTTTGTGCAAATCTTATTTCTCAAAAAGCCCGCCGCTTCTCCCGCAAGTGCAAAAAAGAAAGGCGTGCATTGCGGTTTTGCCGCCTTACACGCCTTACGGTGTATGTTTATCTTGCGGGTTGTTTGCCTTTTCAGTCTTTTATAAGGCAGTGTCCCGTCATTTCTTTGGGTTGCTCCAATCCCATGATGTGCAGTATGCTCGGAGCAACGTCGGCAAGTATTCCGTTTTCTACCGTAGCGTTTTTATTGTCGCTGATATAAATGAACGGAACCGGGTTGAGCGAATGCTGGGTATTGGGAGTGCCGTCTTCGTTGAGCGCGTGATCGGCGTTGCCGTGGTCTGCAATTATTATAGTGTCATATCCCATTTGTTTTGCAGCCTCAACCACGTCTTTCACGCAGGCATCCACTGCCACTACAGCCTTTTCTATTGCGTTGTAAATGCCGGTGTGTCCCACCATGTCGCCGTTAGCAAAGTTCACTACTATGAAATCGTATGTGCCTTTCTTTATTGATTCCACAAGTTTGTCCTTTACTTCGTAAGCACTCATCTCGGGTTTCAAATCGTATGTGGCAACTTTTGGTGAAGGTACCAAAGTGCGGTCCTCGCCTTTGAAAGGTTCTTCGCGACCTCCGTTGAAGAAGAAAGTTACGTGGGCATATTTCTCGGTTTCTGCGGTGTGGAGTTGTGTAAGTCCCTTTGCGCTCAGATATTCTCCGAGAGTGTTGTTCACATTCTCCTTTGGGAAAAGAATGTGTACGCCTTTGAAGTCTGCGTCATAAGGAGTCATGCAATAGTATTGCAGATTGGGAATGGTCTGCATGCCTTCTTCGGGCATGTCTTTCTGCGTAAGCACTGACGTAATCTCGCGTGCGCGGTCGTTGCGATAGTTTACGAACACCACTACATCGCCTTCTTTTATTCTTCCGTCCACATTGGCGTTAACCAACGGCTCCATGAATTCGTCGGTATCCTTATGTTCGGGCGTATCGCTGTCATAGCAGTCTTGAATAGCCTCCACGAGATTGTCAACTTCCTTGCCTTTGCCGTTCACAAGCTGATCGTATGCAATTTTTACGCGGTTCCAACGATTGTCGCGGTCCATGGCGTAGAAACGACCTATTACCGAAGCCACGTTGCCGGTTGTTTCGGCGCAGTGGTCTATTACGGTTTTTACGAAGCCCTTGCCGCTGCGCGGGTCGGTGTCTCTTCCGTCAAGGAAACAGTGAACAAACACGTTTTCCAAGCCATAGCTCTTGGCTATGTCGAGGAATGCGAGAATGTGCGACAGTTCGGAGTGAACGCCACCGGTAGATGTGAGACCCATGATGTGGAGATTCTTGCCGGTGTTCTTGGCATATTCGAAAGCCGAAACCACTTCCGGGTTCTTGAGTATGCTGCCGTCGGCAATGGCATGGTTAATTTTCACGAGGTCCTGATAAACCACGCGACCGGCACCTATGTTCAGGTGTCCTACCTCGGAGTTTCCCATTTGACCATCGGGAAGTCCAACGTTTTCGCCGCATGCCAAAAGCTGCGAATGGGGATAGTTGGCGTTCAGATAGTCGAGTTCGGGTGTCGGAGTGTTATAAATTACGTCGCCTTTGTCGTGTTTGCCGATTCCCCAACCGTCGAGAATCATAAGGAGTGCTTTCTTTGCCATGATTATTTAAGTCTTTAATATTTTCGTTCTTACGTTTCGTCCGCAAAATTACGATTATTTTTGTTCATGGCAACCGTGTTTTCGTTCCGGTTGGCAATATCGCCTGCGCCATAAGGCTCAATTCTTTTCCATGCGGGCTGTATTAGCAACTCGCTTTAGCAAAAACGCTTGCGGCAATGGGCTTCCTGTTTCCAATGACCGGCGTAACATTCCCGTTTACGTACATCCCGAATCTTTTAATTACTGCAAAAGCATTTCCGTTGCGAAAATCTTGCCGACCTTGGAGCTTGTATGGTGCAATCTGTGTTTCCGGACATCCGAATCGGTCTATACGGCAGCCGCCGTGTAGCGGATTTTTTGCCGGAATGCCTGCCGGAATAGCTCCACGCATAATGAAAAATGGCGTAAAACTCATGGTTTTTTGCAAAGTGTTAATAATCAGGGAAATAAAGGATTTGAGCTGGCTTTTGTAAGTTGCTGTTTATCAGATGTTTGAAACGCCGAAAAATACAAGGCACTTATTTTAAAATAAGTGCCTTGTATTTTAAAATATATGCCTTATGTTTTTTCGCACATGGCTTGTGTTTTTTGCCAAGTACGACGGGGCGTGGTTTTTATGGGCGCGAAAACCGGGTTGGGTCCTATTCGGAATGGATTTATTGCCGCTGTGGTGATGATTTTCGGGGATGTGGGTGAAAAAGTTGTGTGAAAATGACCGAATATCGCCTTTTGTTGAAAAAAGAGTTAAATTTACAGTCTGAAATTCGGTGTACACAACCCGTAAAACGAAAGCAGACATAAATGAAAACCATGCGAATCATGAAGACAATCCTTTTGGCAATTTTTGCGTTTTCTACTTTGACGGCTTTTGCCGATGATGTTAAGCAACCTAACAGTTATAATTATGTTCAGGGAGTAACTGCTTTGAACCAAGGTAATTATGACGAGGCTTTGGAGTATCTGAACAAGGAAATTTCGGAGTATCCCAAAAACGGTTATGCTTATTTGGCTCTCGGAGTGCTGTATATCGGAAAAGAACAACCGGTCGAGGCTTTGGCAAATTCGAATTTTGCGAAACTTCCAAGGCTTTGATGGCTCTGAAAACAGCTTTCGAAAAAGGATTTCGCCGTTTTGACATGGCGGAGCGCACTCCGGAACTTGAAAATGTCAGAAAGTTGGCGGAGTTTAACGGGCTTGTAAACGAATGTAAAGCCAAGATGTCCGCACATAAAGGGTAAAAGAACAACGGAAAACATAAAAAGAAGCCGGTTATGGCAGATGTTTGCTCCATAACCGGCTTTTATATTGACAAAGCATTATCTGCCTATGTCGTGAAGCAGTTGCTTTATTGCTTTGTCGGGGTCTTTTGTGTCGTTGAGCAGTGTAACGAATTTACTGCCGATTATAACACCTGCGGCGTGGGCTGATGCGGCTTTGTATGTGGCTTCGTTTGATATTCCGAATCCTATCATTCTGGGACGTCGCAGATTCATGGAGTCTATACGTGCAAAGTATTCCTGTTTCTTGGCATCAAACTCTTTTTGGGCACCGGTGGTGGAGGCGGAAGATACCATGTATATGAAACCGTTTTCGCTGTCGTTGTCAATCATTCTTATTCGCTCGTCCTCGGTTTCGGGTGTAATCAGCATTATCATGTCTATGTTGTGGGCTTTAGCCGTTTCGCGATAATGCTCTTCGTATTCGCGGAACGGGAGGTCGGGTATTATAAGTCCGTCAACGCCTACCTTGTTACACTTTTGGCAAAAGGCTTCAAAACCGTACTGCATGATTGGGTTTATGTAGCCCATGATGATGAGCGGAATGGTTACGTCCTTGCGTATTCCCTCAAGCTGTTCGAAAAGTTTCCTGACACTCATTCCTCCTTTGAGAGAGCGTGTTGACGCAGCCTGGATTACGGGACCGTCGGCGAGAGGATCGCTGAACGGCATGCCTATTTCTATCATGTCAACTCCGTTGCGCTGGAGCGAACGTATGACTTCGGCGGTGCAGGAGGGCGTTGGGTCGCCGGCGCAAAAGTATATTGAAAGAATTTCTTTGGTCTTTGTTTTGAACAAGTTGTCTATTCGGTTCATAATGTTTGTTTTTTTACGGGCGCATGCCCTTTATTTTCTCAATGAAGTTGTTAAGTTTTCCCACGTCTTTCAAGGCGGGAGATATTTCAAAGCCACTGTTCAGATCTATGCCTGCAAACTGCGGATGGAAGAATGCTTTTATTTCTTCGAAAGTGTCGGAACGGATGCCGCCGCTTAGGAGAAACGGCACGCAACCTTTGTAGTTTTCGAGCAGTTGCCAGTTGAATTTTTTTCCCGAACCGCCATAAAGTTCCGTCTTTGTGTCGAAAATCATGAGGTCTGCCATGTTGTAGCTTTCGGCTCGGATAATGTCGTCGGCGTTTGCTATTCTTTGGGCGCGAATTACCTTAAGTCCGCGATTTTTCAGCTCGCTGCAGAAAGCCGGTGGCTCGTCGCCGTGAAGCTGTATATATTCGAGCGAAAACTTTTGCGCTTTTGCGAGAATTTGTTCGAGAGAAGCGTTGACGAAAACTCCCACACGTTTTTGCTTTTTAGGCATGTATTCGGGTAGGGAAGCAACAAAGCGCGGCGATTTAGGGTGAAAAATAAAACCCATAAGGTCGGCTTTCGTCTGTTCTATGGCGCGAATGTTTTCAGAATCGCGCATTCCGCAAACTTTTACAATCATAGAGAGGACGTTATCAGTTTTTCGATGTCCGCATTCAGCTTGCCGAGATTTTCGGGGGGATTGTCTCCGCTCATGAACTGTTCGCCAATCAGAAATCCCCTGTACCCGAGCATTTGCAGGCGAATTATGTCGGATGCGGACCTGATTCCGCTTTCTGAAATGCGCGTTATGCTCTGCGGAAGTTGGGGCGCGAGAAATTCGGAAGCCGATATGTCGGTGTGAAAAGTGCCAAGGTGGCGGTTGTTTACGCCTACAACATCAATGTCGTCGCACAAGTATGAAATTTCGTCCTCATTGTGAACCTCGAGAAGAGTTTCGAGTCCCAACTCGTGGGCTATGCAAGCCAACTTTCGGCATTCCGTTTCGCTTATAGCCGCAGCAATCAGTAACACAGCGTCTGCGCCGAATGCTTTAGCCTGGTGGAGCTGATATTCGTCAATTGTAAAATCCTTGCGAAGTATCGGCATTTTAACAAGTTGCCTTACGTTTGCAACATCTTCGAGAGTTCCGCCGAAATATTTCTCATCCGTGAGCACCGACATGGCTGCCGCACCGTTTTTTTCGTATCCCGGAGCCACGTCTTCAGGCTTTGCATCGCGGTGAATCCAACCTTTCGACGGCGAACGCCGTTTGAATTCCGCGATAATGCCGTTTGACGTGTTTTCTATGGAGATACGGAAGTCTGCATGTTTGTGCTCCGTTGCATTATTATATAAGTTGTCTATGCTTATATCCTTTTTAAGTTTTTCTACTTCTATTCGCTTGTCGGCTATAATGTCTCTCAGAATATCTTTCATGCTTTTTCAACTGTTTATTTCCACGAACTTTTTGAAGGCATCAAGAGCTTTACCGCTTTCGAGCGATTCCTTAGCCATGCCGAGGCATTCGTCTATGCTCTTGCCGTTAATGGTTTGTATGGCGAAAGCCGAATTTGCTATTACAGCGTTTTTCTGGAAAATTGTAGAGCGGTTCTCGAGCACGGAATCAAATATTTCTTTTGCATCGTCCACGCTGTTTCCGCCCGAAAGGCTTCCAGCCTCGGATTTCTCAAATCCCAAATCTCCGACCTTGTATATGGTTTCGTAATTGTTTGTCATAACCTTGAAATCAGAGGTCAGCGAGATTTCGTCATAGCCGTCCATACTTGTTACAATGGCAAAGCTCATTCCGATACGGGTCAGTGTATTATAGTAAAGGCGCATCTGCGACAAGTTTGCCACTCCGAGCAGTTGGTGCTTGGGTCTTGTGGGATTGATAAGCGGACCGAGAAGGTTGAAAACCGTTGGAATTTGCAGAGCTTTCCTTACAGGAGCCACGTTTTTCATTGCCGGGTGAAACAATTGCGCATGAAGATACGCCACTCCCGATTCTTCGATTGATTTTGTGAGTTGTGCGCGGTCGGAAGAGAATTTTATTCCGTGTTCTTTTATGACATTGCTTGCACCACTTACCGAAGTCGCACCGAAATTTCCGTGTTTGGCAACATGAAAACCGGCTCCGGCGACTACAAAACAGGAACAAGTGGAAATATTAAAGGTGTTTTTTCCGTCGCCTCCCGTTCCCACGATATCAACAGGGTCGTAGGCAGAAAGATCTACCGTTACGCATGTTTGTAAAAGACCTTCGCGAAAACCGAGAATCTCTTCAACCGTCGCGCCTCTTTGATTAAGCATTGCCAAAAGGGCTCCGAGCTGAATCGGGTCCACTTTCCCGTCTTTTATCTCAAGAAGTATTTGGCAGGCTTCGGCTTGCGATAGAGTGCCTCCGTTTTGTATTTTCAATAATATATCTTTCATTGTATAATAGCTTTGGAGTGTGGATTAATGTTTTAAGAAATTTCCGATTATTGTCAGTCCGTCGGGAGTCAATACCGATTCCGGGTGAAACTGTATGCCGTGCACGTCGAAAGATTTGTGGCGTAAAGCCATGATGTAACCTTCCTTGCTGCGGGCTGTTACTTCGAGTTCGGCGGGAAAATGCTCGTCGCTCACAACCCAAGAGTGATATCTTCCCACTTTTATCTCCTTGGGAAGATTATCAAAGATATAGTCGTTCGCAATTATGTCTGCCGGTGTCTGAACTCCGTGATAAACTTCCGAAAGATTGACAAGTTTACCGCCGAATACTTCGCCAATCGCCTGCTCTCCGAGACAAACGCCGAGTATAGGCTTATGGTCGGCATAATGTCTAACGACTTCTGTGAGAAGTCCTGCTTCGGACGGAATGCCCGGTCCTGGTGAGAGAACAAGTTTGTCAAACTTTTCAAGGCCTCCTATATTGAATTTGTCATTTCTCAAAACCGTTACCTCTGCTCCCAAAGATTTTATGGCGTGGCTGAGATTGTATGTAAAAGAATCGTAGTTGTCTATAATGCAAATATTCATGATGAGAAATCTTTTAGAATTTGTCGCTGTCTTCTGTGGCGGCGATTATGGCAGCTTTGAGTGCGCCGAGTTTATTATTGACTTCTTGCAGTTCTTGTTCCACATTGCTTTTGGCAACTATGCCTCCGCCCGCCTGAAACCAGAGTGTATTGTTGCGGCTTACGAATGTGCGAATTGTTATAGCCTGATTCATGTTGCCGTTAAAGCCTATGAATCCTATGCAGCCGCCATACGCGCCACGGTTATGAGGTTCGTATTCGCTTATAATCTGCATCGCGCGAACTTTGGGGGCTCCGCTCAATGTTCCGGCGGGGAAAGTGTCCATGAAAGCCTTTATGGTGTTTGCGTTGTCGCTCAATGTGCCCGATACACGGCTCACGAGATGTATGACGTGGCTGTAGTATTGCGGCTCGCGAAAGAAGTTTACCTTTACGTTGCTGCAGTTGCGGCTCAGGTCGTTTCTTGCCAGGTCCACAAGCATCACATGTTCTGCGTTTTCCTTCGGGTTGTCGAGCAGAGCCTTTGTAAGCGCATCGTCAGTGGCTTTGTCGCCGCTTCTCCGCGTTGTGCCGGCTATGGGGTCTATATATGCTGCCTTTCCTTCCACTCTGTAATGGGTCTCGGGCGAAGATCCGAAGATTCTGAATGCTCCGAAATCAAAGTAGAACAGATACGGCGAGGGATTAATGCGTCGCAGTGCGCGATAAAGATTGAAATCGTCGCCTTCGTAATGCTGTTCGAAGCGGCGGGAAATGACAACTTGGAAAACGTCTCCGCGCAGACAGTGCTTTATTCCTTTGCGAATGTTGGCGCGATGCTCGTCATCGGTCAAAGGACTTGTGGTTTGTCCCACGGAACGGAAAGGATATATCCGCATCTGGTTGCTGTTTATCGCTTCCGCAATTTTGGAGGTTTCGTCTTTGCCGTCGCCTTTCAGAGTTACTATTTCCATTTCGTGGCGAAAGCCTTTGAACACTATTATATACCTATATAATATATATAACAGGTCGGGGGCATCGTTCATTGAGGCTGTGCTATCCTTTATTTTTATGTTTTCGGTATATCTCACCACATTAAACGATGTGAATCCGTAAAGTCCGCAATAGTTAGCGTCTTCACCGCTTATTTCAAAGTGGTTCATGAAATTTGAAATGGCGTTTTCAATGCGGTTGTCCGTTTCGTTAAGTTTTGTGGTTTCTTCCGTGCCGTCGGGATAAGTTGCTGTGGCGTAGCCGTGGTTTACCGAAACTTTTGCAATAGGATCGAGACCAATGAAGGAGCGTCCGTTTTCGCCGCCGTGATAGTCGGAACTTTCCATAAGTGCGCTTTGTGGAAATATGTCGCGCACTTTCATATATGTCGTTACCGGTGTATGAATGTCTCCGGGCAATGCTTTCACCGATGTTGTATAGTCGAATGTCTTCATAAGGCGTGCAACGTTTATTTTTACTTGAAATATTTCATATATGTGTCCATATCCTTATCGCCGCGTCCCGAAACCGTAAGTACCACAAGGTCATCTTTCTTGAAATCTATCTTTTCGAGTGCGGCAAGTGCGTGCGACGATTCGAGTGCAGGGATAATTCCTTCGATTCGTGTGAGCAGTTGTGCGGCTTTCAGGGCTTCGTCGTCGTTTATTGCTATTACTTTTGCCCTTCTCACCTTTGCAAGATTGGCGTGCATGGGTCCAACGCCGGGATAGTCAAGTCCTGCCGACACGCTATAGGGTTCGGTTACCTGTCCGTCCTCGTTCTGAATCACGAGAGAGTATGAGCCGTGAAGCACACCGGGTCTGCCGAGTGCTATGGTTGCTGCCGAGTAATGGGTGTCAATTCCTTTTCCTCCGGCTTCGGCAAGAATTATTTTCACGTCCTCGTCGTCAAGATAGTTGTAGATTGTGCCGGCTGCGTTACTGCCTCCGCCCACGCAGGCAATAAGATAGTCGGGATTGCTCTTGCCTGTGTGCTGCGCGAGCTGGTATTTGATTTCCGCGCTAATCACCGATTGCAATCGCGCAACCATGTCGGGATAGGGATGAGGTCCTACAGTTGAGCCTATGACGTAATGTGTGTCTTCGGGGTGGCAACACCAGTCGCGTATAGCCTCGTTGGTGGCATCTTTGAGTGTTTTGTTTCCGCTCGTAACGGGCACTACCGTTGCGCCGAGCATTTTCATTTTCTCCACATTCAGATGTTGGCGTTTCACATCGGTTTCGCCCATGTATACAGTGCACGGAATGTTTCGCAGGGCGCACACCGTAGCCGTTGCCACACCGTGTTGTCCCGCTCCTGTCTCTGCCACTATGCGCGTTTTGCCCATTCTTTCGGCAAGCAATACCTGACCGAGCGCATTGTTTATCTTGTGTGCGCCGGTGTGATTGAGGTCTTCGCGCTTGAGATATATTGTGCAGCCGTATTTCTCGCTAAGTCGCTTTGCAAAATAGAGAGGTGAGGGGCGACCTGCGTAATCGCGCAGCAGATTCATGTATTCTTTCTGAAAATCCTCGCTTTCAATGATGTCAAGATAGTTGCGGCGCAGTTCTTCAACGCATCCGTGAAGAATTTCCGGAACATACGCTCCGCCGTATATGCCGTAATATCCGCGTTCATCTACTGAATATTTTCCCATGTCTTTATGTTTTTGTTTATTATTGTTCTTATACGATTTGAGGCCCGCTGCAAGTGCAACGAGCCTCATTATGATTGTATCTTTATTATGTTCCTTTTTATATATACGAGCTTCTACACTTGCGAATTTCCTATCCTCAAGCGCCACCACCAAAAATTATTGCTCATATTATGTAGTGTCATTTTCTTAGAAGTGCTGTTATGTAATGGCAAAAGTACTCATTTCTTGTAAAACTCCAAACTTTTTGCCGAAAAAATGAACAGATTCTGTCATAAAAACCGTTTTTGTGCACGGAAAACGGCATTTTGAAGTGCAAAAACTATTTTCAGAGATGCCACGAGGCTACGAGTTATGTATGCCACGGAATGTGGCGTGGAACATGTCTGTAAATGTTAGTCCGAAATGGGGAAAAGAACAATGGTTTTCGGGAAATTTTTGCCCCGTTGCGGAATGCTCGAAAAAATACATGGCTTATTGCAAAAAATACAAGGCACATATTTTGAAATAAGTGCCTTATATTTTAAAATACATGGCTTGTATTTTTCGACATTCCAAATGTCTGACAGACAGTAACTTATAAAGTTTTTGGAAAATGGGGATAAAATTCTGATTGATAGTATGTTACACAAAAACATCGGTTTTCCTGTCCTGGCGCGTGGTATGCAGGGCGGTATGTGTCAGATATGTCATGACGAAATACTTGCAAAAAGGCATTGTTTTGTCTCTCTTTGTTGTCGTTTTTGCACCCAAGTCGTGTATTTCTGTCTCTCCCGACACTTGTTTGCTTACAAAAATGTCAGTTTCCGGCAATTGGCAAGCAATTTGAAGATTATAGGACGAACATTAATGAATCAAATACTATTAAGATATGAACCTCGAAAAATTTACAATTAAAGCCCAAGAGGCAATTAACAATGCCATAGACAGCACGCAGCGACACGGGCAGCAGGCAATAGAGCCGGTGCATCTGTTGGCAGGTGTGCTCAAGGCGGGAGAGAATGTAACGAACTACATTTTCAATAAACTCGGAGTGAACCCCGATAGTATTTCACGGAGTGTGGAAGCCGAAATTTCCCATTTGCCTCGCGTTACTGGCGGCGAGCCTTACCTCAGTTCGGAAACCAATAATATTCTTCTTAAAGCCGAAGACATGGCAAACCGCAACGGAGACGAATTCATAGGACTCGAAACCATTCTCGAAGCCATGGTGGAAGGCACGGGCAACGCCGCACGCATTTTGAAAGATGCAGGCGTGAGCGCAGACAATCTCCGCGAAGCCGTAAAGGAACTGCGTGGCGGTAAGAAAGTGAACTCGAAATCGAGCGAAGACACCTATCAGTCGCTTTCCAAATATGCACGCAATCTTGTAGAGGCTGCGCGTCAGGGAAAACTCGACCCCGTGATAGGGCGCGACGACGAGATAAGACGTGTGCTGCAAATACTTTCGCGCCGCACCAAAAACAATCCTATTCTCATAGGCGAGCCGGGTACGGGTAAAACAGCCATAGTAGAAGGACTCGCCGAGAGAATAATGCGTGGCGATGTGCCGGAAAACCTGAAAGACAAGGAAGTGTATTCACTCGATATGGGTGCGCTTGTGGCGGGTGCAAAATACAAAGGCGAATTTGAGGAACGTTTGAAATCGGTAATCAATGAAGTTACGCATTCCGACGGACGCATAATTCTTTTCATCGATGAAATCCACACCCTTGTGGGCGCGGGCAAAGGCGAGGGAGCCATGGATGCCGCAAACATTCTGAAACCCGCTCTTGCACGTGGCGAACTGAGAAGCATAGGTGCCACCACTCTCGACGAATATCAGAAATATTTTGAGAAAGACAAGGCTCTCGAACGACGCTTTCAGACCGTAATGGTGGACGAACCGAGCGTGGAGGATTCAATATCCATTCTGCGAGGCATAAAAGAGAAATACGAAAACCATCATCACGTGCGTATTCAGGACGATGCCGTTATTGCAGCCGTGAAACTCTCGGATCGTTATATTTCCGACCGTTTCCTTCCTGACAAAGCCATAGACCTTATGGACGAAGCCGCAGCCAAACTCCGAATAGAGCGTGATTCCATGCCCGAAGAGCTTGACGAGCTGACAAGAAAGGAAAAACAGTTGGAAATAGAGCGTGAAGCCATAAAACGCGAGCAGGATGATGCAAAACTTTCGCAACTCAACAAGGAAATAGCCGAAATAAAAGAAAAGGCTGCCGATTATCGCTCGAAATGGGACGCGGAAAAGGAAGTAATAGCCAAGATTCAGAGCAACAAATCCACGATAGAGCAGTTGAAATTCGAAGCTGATAAAGCGGAACGCAATGGTGATTACGGCAAAGTGGCGGAAATACGTTACGGTAAGATAAAAGCCCTGAACGACGAGAACGAAAAACTGCACGAGGACTTGAAAAAACGCCAGGGTGGCGCAGCAATAATAAAAGAGGAAGTAACTCCCGACGACATTGCCGATGTTGTGAGCCGCTGGACGGGAATACCCGTAAGCCGTATGCTTCAAAGCGAGCGCGACAAGCTTTTACACCTTGAAGAAGAGCTTCATAAAAGAGTAATAGGGCAGGATGAGGCAATAACTGCGGTAGCCGATGCCGTGAGACGCTCACGTGCGGGATTGCAAGACCCGCGCCGTCCTATAGGTTCGTTTATATTCCTCGGCACAACGGGTGTAGGTAAAACTGAACTCGCAAAAGCTCTCGCTGAATACCTTTTCAACGATGAAAACATGATGACGCGAATAGACATGAGCGAATATCAGGAAAAATTCAGTGTTTCGCGTCTCGTCGGTGCGCCTCCCGGATACGTAGGATACGATGAAGGCGGACAACTTACCGAGGCTGTAAGGCGCAAACCCTATTCCGTGGTTTTGTTTGACGAAATTGAGAAAGCACATCCCGATGTGTTTAACATCTTACTCCAAGTGCTCGACGACGGAAGGCTTACCGATAACAAAGGTCGCGTGGTAAATTTCAAAAATACCATCATAATAATGACTTCAAACCTTGGCAGCCAGTATATACAAAGCCGTTTTGACGCTCTGAAAGAAAACAGCGGCGCGGAATACGAGAAAACTGTGGAAGAGACGAAGAACCATGTTATGGAGATGCTGAAAAAAACAATCCGTCCCGAGTTTCTCAACCGAATAGATGAAATAATTATGTTCCGTCCTTTGGAGAAAGATCAGATAAAACAGATTGTGAACCTTCAGATTACCGGCATTCAAAAATTGCTTGCTTCACAGGAAGTGAAACTCGAAGTCTCCGAAAACGCCGTAAGGCTTATAGCAAACGAGGGATACGATCCGGAATTTGGCGCACGCCCTGTAAAAAGAGCTTTGCAAAGAATGTTGCTTAACGATTTGAGTAAAAAACTCATCGCAGGCGAGGTTGATCGTAGCAAACCGATATTTGTTGACGCTGAAAACGGGAAACTTGTATTCAGCAATAGGATTTGACATATAGACAAATCTTATAAAACGGCGGAAGCCGGACATCGCATTAACGATGCCCGGCTTCTTTTTTGTTGTGTGCGGCAAGTTATAAATAATATGCCGCATAGGAATTCTTATGTCTTGTAACCGGATGATAATTTCTTACATTCGGTTGTTTTTGTCTTAATACCGAATTGGCATATTCCACAGCTTATAAATCTAAATCTATTTTGGCTCCAACCATTGCCCAGCAACGTGGCTGAACTATGCTGCCGAAATCACGATATTTGCGAGCGGTGAGATTGTCTGCGGTGGCGTATATCTCGTAGTGCGGCATTTTCCAATTAACCTTGAGATTCAGCAGGGCATAAGAGGGATAGTTTTTAAGAATACCCGTGTTCTGTCCTCCTGAATACTTTATGTACGTTCCTTCACGCTTTTGCCAAAGCAGAGACCAGGAAGCCGAAAGATGAGATACAATTTTGTGGTCGAGAGTAGCCGCTAATTTATGACGAAGATACTCCATTGCATAATTGGAACGGTAAACTCCTTTTCCGTCTTTCTTATCCTGATAAATATATGCGTAGGCAAGTGAAACACGTCTTACGGGAAAGTCCGCACCTAAAATATTATTCAAATCGGCAGCCGCATTAACCGAAAAACCTAAGTTGTCGAGTTTGAAATTTGCCGAATGGTATATATCTTCAGGCGAAAACATCACCCAATCTATCATGCTTGTGCCGTGATTATAGTAACCTTGCAAAAGAACTTCCGCCCATGAGTTCCGCCATTCCGTACCGATTTTTACAGAACTCACTTTTTCCGGTTTTAATCCCACGTTTCCTTCCTGTGTAGGGCTTTTGTAATAAAGATCTGTGAAAGTGGGCAGCCTCATAGCCTTGTTCCACGAAGCAAACAGGCGGAAACCGTTACCCGGTCTGTAACTAACGTCAATACCCGGGTAAAGTCTGAACTTTTCATCGACAGCCGTGTTACGATTTGCCAGCATTCCGGCAGAGAAAGTGAATTGTCCTGCAACAACACTGTGTTCAATGAAATAGTTTATGTCTGTGCGGTGGTCGTTGTGCGTATAAAAATTGCCTTTGTGCCCGTTAATCTTTACATATCTTGTTGAGTCGAGCGGGCGACCAAGGTTTGACGAAAGAATATTCTCGCTTCTAAGTTCCGCTCCTATTGCGGTGCGACCGAGAAGCCATGCCGTCCATGCGTTTACTGAGAAAGAGAATACGTCATTGCGATGAAAATTTTCTCCGCGCGATGAGCGATGAATCAATTCAAAATGGTCTGTTGATCTAATCCATGAAATTTGCGGGGAAATGTGTACTTTTCCTTGCGTCTCGGCTTTGGCAGAGGCAAAGATGCGTGTGTTCGATTCCCATTGGTTAGGATATGCCGCGCTGTAGAATGTATTTGCGCCGTATTCCTTTGCTGCGAGTCCCGTTTGCCATGAAGCGTGTATGTCATGGCTTTTGTATGTTCCGTTATAGAACGCATTGCCGAGATTAAACGCGCTGTTTTCCGTGCCACCGTCGCTTCTTGTAAAGTTGCCGCTTAAGAAATGTGTGAACCCCTCGGTTTTTAATCCGATGTTTGCTCCGCCGCCCACTGTTCCATACGAACCGGCTGCCACATCGGCGTGGAGCGAGTTTTTTACAACTTTGCGCGTAACCACATTGATTGCTCCGCTGAACGCCTGGCTTCCGAAAAGTCGACCGGCGGCTCCTTCAAGAATTTCTATTCTTTCTATTTCATCGGGAGAGACCGGAAAATCGGATACAAGGTGTCCTGTCTGCGGGTTGTTGATTGGCACACCGTTCAAAAGCACGGTGATTTGATCGAAAGAGCCTCCGTTGATGCTTATGTCCGACTGTACACCAAAACCGCCGCGTTGTCGGACATCTACGCCTGCAGTTAGTTTCAAAAGATCGTTGACTGATGTCGCCCCCGCACGTTCTATTTGGTCGCGGGTTATGACGCTTACAACGCGGGCTGCCTTGTCGGCAGCGATTTTTGCACGGCTCGCGGTGATTGTTGCCTCGCGAAGGTTCTGCTCTGCAATTGTGTCGCCTGCAAATCCTTTTCCGGGATTCATGGCAAGGGCACTTTGAGTGGCTCCGAGTGTTGCCACGCTCAGCACTCCTATTCTTACTTGACGGTGAAAGCAGGTGAGCAAAGCGTAGTTCTTGCGCGAGAAGCGTTTGAACGTTCCGGGCTGTGCTTGTTTAACTTGTTGTTTGAACATAACGATTTATTGTAAAACGTCTTTGTGCATGCCAAATGTTGCATTTCAACGCTTTTGTGATGATTGTGCGCCGAAATGCGGCTGCAAAATTACAAAATAATGTGAAAGCCTGCTACTTTTGCAACAACATAGACTGTTTTTACCGATGAAAGCCGTTAATTGCATAGTAAGTTTCTTGAAAATGTGGCTGCTTCCCGTTGCCATGACCACAGGCACCATTCTTTATCTCGCGTTTGCCAATATCGAGGCGCTGTTTCCTTTCAAACATTTCGCTCTCCGCCTTGTCGAAACGCTTATGCCCGTGTCGGTGTTTGCCACATTGTTTTTCACATTCTGCAAGGTGAATATCCGCGACATGAAACCCCGTCCGTGGCATGCGGCAACGCTCATACTGCAAACAGTGCTCTGTTTGGGCTGCGCGTTTTTGATAATAAAATTTCTCAAGCCTGCCACATTTTCCGAACTTGTTGCCGAAGGAGTGTTGGCATGCCTGCTCAGCCCCACGGCAACGGCTGCCGCCGTGGTAACAGGCAAACTTGGCGGCAACGCAGCCTCCATAAGCACGTACACACTTGAGAGCAATTTGCTTTCGGCTCTTCTCGTGCCGCTCCTTTGCCCGCTCATACACCCCATGCCGGGAATCCACGTTGTCAGTGCGTTTTCCGTGATATTGCTGAGAGTTTCCCAGTTGCTCGTTATGCCTTTCGTGTTGGCACAATTCGTAAAGTATGTCATCCCGAGCCTTCACCGCAAACTCATATCGCTCAAAAACGTGGCGTTCTATATTTGGGGCTTTACGCTGATAATGGTAACGGGAATGACAATGCGTGTAGTCTTTGCCCACCTTGACCGTCTTCATCTTGTGGCGGCTCTTGTGTTCGGTGCATTGGGTGTGTGCCTGTTCAAATTTGCCGCCGGAAAATTCATAGGCGGGCTCAAGAGCCGCGAAGACCGCATCAGCGCGGGACAGGCTCTCGGACAAAAAAACACTACGTTCACCATTTGGATGGCATTGACCTATCTGTCTCCAATTGCAGCCGTTGCCCCGGGCAGTTACGTCATTTGGCAGAACATAATTAATTCGTGGGAACTATGGCAGGAGGAAAAGCGGAATACACACAACGACGGCAAAAAAATCCCCAAGAAGAAAGGGATTTCATAAACCGCTAAAAACCAGTGAGATAAGGCAATTTGAGATGCTTTTATAAGTTGTTGTTTATCAGGTACTTATTGTGGCGAAAAATACAAGCCATATATTTTAAAATACAAGGCACTTATTTCAA
>OJAW01000284.1_pt1 | contig 38588 bp, 32 predicted proteins | sample 1589151 | NCBI WGS metagenome assembly OJAW01 (sample SAMN03283290) | human gut metagenome | biome: human-associated habitat; material: feces | host: Homo sapiens | place: Peru | collected 2012
AGAAGAATTATATAAATGGATAAACCTTCCGCAACTGCCGGGGGTCTTCCAAGTCCAATACAATGGTTTAATGCAAGATAGTCTTATAAAAGAACTTTGTGATAAAGATAGAAAATGGAAAGTCCAAAAAATGATTTATAACCCTTTTGCTGCAATATCTAGTAATGAAGAGGCGGAAAAACTACTAGATGTTGTGTATCGACAATGCCTATATTTATCGAGCCACCAAGTAAATTTTTTACTTACTCTTGGAAAGAATTTTTCTTTATCACAAGAAATAGAAAATCTTTTTAGACTTTGGAATGAATTTTTCCCATCAAAAGCAAAGAAACAAGGAAATACGCTGTTTTTCTTTGTCCGGACAAAAGCTAATGCTTTTTCAGCGCCGCTGTTTACAGAAAAATCATTTTCTACTAGAACCACTATTGAAGAAAATAGAAGAAGTTTTATGTATTCTCGTGAAAAGAACTATAAACTTTTCAAAATGTTTTATGAAACACTACACGTACATTATGAAAAGGGGGAATTTGTAGATGACTAATTTACAAATAAAAGAAAAAATTGATAGTAATAATGCTATTATTGCGAATATTTTATCACCAAATATATTTACCTTAAACTCCACTGTAGCAAATCTCTTAGAAGAAAACCGAAAGCTTCAAGCACAATGCCATCACAACTTTGTTGGCGGCTATTGTGAGTATTGCTACACGGAGGAAAAAGAATGAATATTAGAAAAAGAGATGGCCATTTAGTTCCGTTTGAGAAAGGTAAGATTGAGGTAGCAATTAATAAGGCTTTTCTTGAAGTTGATGGTTTAGCGAATGATAAAGTCGCTGTGACTATTGCAGATTGGATTGAGGATAATCTTCAAGAGGGGGCTGGCGTTGAGGACATACAGGATAATATTCAGAAGAAGTTGATTGAGAGTGGCTGCCAGGATGTGGCGATTTCATATATTCGTTATCGTCATTTGCGCGAGCTAATCCGAGAAAGTAATACTACTGATAAAACAATTTTAGAATTAATTGATAATGATAGTGATTATTGGAAATATGAAAATGCCAATAAAAATTCTAAAATCGTTACTGTTCAGAGAGACTATTTGGCTGGCATTACTAGCACAGATATTACAAAACGCTTCCTTCTTCCGAAAGATGTGGTTGAGGCTCATGAGACGGGTATTATCCACTTCCATGATGCAGATTATTTTGCGCAGCACGCTCTCACGAATTGTGAATTAGTAAACCTTGAGGATATGCTTCAAAATGGAACTGTTATCAATGGAGTAAAAATTGAAAAGCCTCATCGTTTTCTTACAGCTTGCACTATTGCTACGCAAATTATTTTAGCAGTAACTTCTTCCACTTACGGCGGTTGTACTATAACTTTGTCACACTTGGCTCCTTTTGTTAGAGATAGTTATAATTATTATTATAAAAAATATATCTCTTGGGAAGTCTCTGAAGAATTGTGCGAAGAATTCGCCTTACGTGACACAAGAAAAGAGATCGCTGATGGCGTTCAAACGTTCAATTATCAAGTCAATTCAATGACAAACACTAACGGCCAAGCACCATTTTTATCTGTATGTATGTACCTTGGCGAAACCACTGAGTATAAGAAAGAACTTGCTTGGATTATTGAAGAATTTTTGAATCAACGAATTTTAGGTTTCAAGAATGAACAAGGAGAATATATTACTCCTGCTTTCCCAAAACTTCTATATGTTCTTGAGGAAGATAATATTCAAGAAAACTCTCCTTACTGGTATCTAACAAAGTTAGCTGCTAAATGTACCGCGAAGAGAATGGTGCCTGATTATATCAGCGAGAAAGTTATGAAAGCCAATAAAATCAATAAATTTGGAGTTGGAGATGCGTTCCCGTGCATGGGGTGCCGGTCATTCCTTACTCCATGGTCTAGTTCTGGTAATATTTCAAAAGCGAAAAATTATATTGAAGGAAAAGGCAAGTATTATGGCCGATTTAATCAGGGCGTAGTTACTATAAACTTAGCCGACGTCGCTTTTTCTTCTCAAAAAAATGAAACAAAATTTTGGGAAATTTTGGACGAACGTCTGGAGCTATGCCATAAAGCCCTCCAAATTCGGCATAAGAGATTAAGTGATGTCACTTCTGATGTTGCACCAATTCTTTGGCAACACGGCGCGCTTGCTCGGCTTGAAAAAGGAGAAACTATTGAAAAACTTCTAAAAGACAATTATTCTACTTTATCTTTGGGATATGCTGCACTATATGAATGTGTAAAATACATGACGGGTTTTTCTCATACAAAGGAAGGGAAGCCCCATGATTTTGCTGTAAAAGTTATGCAAGCTTTGAACGATGCTTGCTCAAGATGGCGCGCTGTTGAAAATATTGGATATTCTGTTTATGGCACTCCAATTGAAAGCACCACTTATAAATTTGCAAAGTGTCTAAAGAAGCGTTTTGGCAATGACATTTTTATTGAATTAGATGGACATGATAGAAATTACATCACAAATAGCTACCATATCCCAGTATTTGAAAAAATTGATTTCTTTGAAAAGTTGTCAAAAGAAAGCGAATTCCAATTACTTAGCCCAGGTGGTGCGATATCGTATGGAGAAAGTTGCTCTCTTATTAATAATCTAGCAGTAATTGAAGAGGGTATCAGATTCATTTATGATAATATAATGTACGCCGAATTCAATACTAAATCAGATTATTGTCAAATATGTGGTTATGATGGCGAAATTGAAATTATTGATAAAGATGGACAACTAGATTGGCGATGCCCAAATTGTGGCAACGAAGACCATTCTAAAATGAACGTCGCGCGCCGAGTATGCGGATATATTGGAACAAATTTTTTCAATCAGGGAAGAACAAATGAAATAAAAGATAGATTTGTCCATCTTGATAATATTGAGGTAGACAAATGAAATATTTTCAAATTAGAAGTTTTGACGTTGTAAATGGAAAAGGTATCCGAACTTCAATCTTTGTTTCTGGCTGCACTCTCCATTGTAAAAATTGTTTTAACTCAGAAGCGTGGGACTTCAACGCGGGAAAGTTATTTACCTCAAAACAATTTTTTCAAATTTTAGATTTATTGAAACGTCCTTATTGTGCGGGGCTGTCAATTCTCGGTGGAGAACCGTTTGACCAAACTGATAACAATCTTTTAATTGAACTTTGTGAGTCAGCCCACGTGTTAAGGAAAAATGTTTGGGCTTGGTCGGGGCATCAATTTGAGGAATTATTAAAGAATAATAAGGCACGCGTTCTCCTAGAAAATTGTGATGTTTTGGTTGATGGACGTTATGAAGATGAACTGCGCGATCTTAACTTGGCATGGCGTGGCAGTTCTAACCAAAGAGTTCTTGATGTTAAAAAAAGTCTCGCGCAAAATAAACCAGTTTTGTATAAAGAGGAGTAATATGGAAAATAAAGAAGTAAAACAAATTACTGTTCCAAAATCCCAGGTTGAAAAACTTTTTAAAAGTCTCAAAGACTGTCCAGATGACACGCTAGTAACTTTTGAATATGTTTTAATGTGCTTGTTCCCTTCTGTATGGTATAATATTGAAAGTGCAATCACAAATGCTTACACTCAAGGTTATATTCAAGCACAGGAAGAATTTGAAAAAAAATAAAATTTTTGGTATAGTATTTATATAAAAGAAGGGTGAGAAAATTGACACATAAAGAAGAAAGATTTTTCAATATCGCGCGTGAAGTTAGTTATCTATCTAACTTCAAACAAACGGGTGTAGGCGCAGTGGTTGTAAGTGGGAACCGAATTCTCTCTTCTGCTTGTAATAGTCAAAAAACTCGAACCCTTCAGCATTATTATAATAAATATCGAAATTTTAACGATTATCAGAATTCAATCGCGCGAGAACACGCAGAGGTCGCTGCGCTCTCCCCGCTTATTGGAAAAGATATTGAATGGAGTAAAGTTTCTGTTTATGTTTATAGAGAACATAAGAATGGGGAAAGAGGTTGCAGTAGACCCTGTGCGGCGTGCGCGCGGTTGATAAGAGATTTGGGGATAAAGACAGTTTATTATTTGAACGAGAATGGAGATTATGTAAAGGAGAAAATTATTTGATGAGAATTGAAAATGTAAAGGTTTATGACTTAGAAGAAAGTCTCCACGCTTCAGGATACCCAATGAGGACGAAAACCGATTGGGAAGAGACAGAAGGAGCTATGCTAAAACGAGTAAAGAACCTGTCTCGCGCAGCAGACTGGACTGGGGCGCATGACCAATTTCTTTCAGGTATCTTGGTTAGTTTTGATTTGACTTTTTCTAATAAGGCATGGGTTGAAGCAGAACGTTATCGGTTCCTTTCCTTCGTCAGCTCAGAAAGTACAATGCACCGAATTACAAAATTCAAACTAAAAGAACAATGTAATAAGTATGTTGACACGCGTATTATTGATATTGTCCAAGAAAAAATCAACGAATATAATAGGTTATCCAAACTTCAACCAGAAGGAGAAGAGTCAAGAAAACAGTCAGAACAAATAAAAAAAGAACTCTATCTTGAAATTCTTTATAATATTCCCGCTGGATTTGAACTTACCGCGCGGCTTACCACTAATTATCGCTGCCTGAAGAATATTTGGCGTCAGCGCCGTGACCATAGGCTTCCGGAATGGAGAGAATTTTGTAAGTGGATTGAAACACTTCCTTACGCAAGAGATCTAATTTGTTATGAAAAGGAAGAAACGAAAAACAAACTATCAAATGGAGGAGAAAATAATGACACTCTATAAAAAGACAGAAGAACTGATTACTCTAAGTGAAAACGAAGCAAAAGAAACAATTGAAGCATATCGCCAAAAGGCACGTGAGGAAGGTTTCCAAATTGCAGCGGCTGGGTACACCTATAAAACGAAAAAGCAAAAGGGAATTGTCGTGGAAGAAATTTGGGTGTGTAAAATCCAAATGACGTATTGCTCTCTATGGGGGGAAGAAGCTGAATGATTAAAGAAGTAAAGAATACCCAAGTTTCTAAAGAAACCATCTCTGGTATAAAGGATACGCTTGAAGAAATGGCGGGGATGGGGGATATTTTTGAAGCTATCGCTGCACTTCTTGCCACGGATGATGAAAAATTTGAGTTGATGGCACCAGCTATTCTTGATAGTTACCTCCGTAGTCTAAATACTACTAACGCGCGTCTAATGGTTGCACAAACAATTAATGCAACTGGTCGTAGGGCAGAAGATGTTCAAGAGGAGTTTACACGGCTCTGTAATGAAATTAATAATTTAACCGAATTAACTACCCCAAAGCGAGATTTTCTTAAGCAACTTCTCGGAGGTATTAACTCTACGATTAGCGAAACCGAAGGAATTTCAAAAAGGTACATCCAAGTTCCCTTTGTGAAGTGCCATCCAGAAGCAAAAATGCCTAAATACGCTCACACCAGGGATAGCGGCATGGATGTTTATGCCTTGGATGATTATGTAATCCATCCAGGCGAAACGAAACTCATTCCGACTGGCATCAAAATGGCTGTCCCTAATGGATACGAAATCCAAATTCGCCCAAAGAGCGGCCGCGCCCTCAAAACGAAGATGAGAGTTGCTAACACTCCAGGTACAGTCGATGCTTCTTATCGTGGGGAGCTATGTGTCATTATCGATAATATCGAACCTCCCATCAAGGATATCACTTATGATTTTGATGATAATGGCCGTCCTATTATTACTTCAATTCTCCATGGCAGTGACATGACAATTGGAAAGGGCGAAAAGTTCGCGCAGCTTGTTCTAATGGAAGTCCCCAAAGCAGTTCTTTTCCAAGTCGAAAATCTTGATGACACAGAAAGGGGTGAAGGAGGCTTTGGCTCCACCAATCTAAAGTAAATAATGGAAGTGAGTGAATGGCTAAGATACAGTTAGACGACATAAAAACCGAAGTTGAAAAAGATGGCTGGAAACTCATCTCCACTGAGTATAAAAATCTTGACACTATAATGGAATTCACTTGCACAGAGGGGCATCAAGTGTTCGCGCCGTGGAAGAAAATCCGCACGCGACGTGAATGTCCTCTATGCAAAGATAATCCTTATAAAGAGATAAAATTGGAAACAATTCCAAAAAAGAAAGGTAGTTTTCGTATTCTCGGTCTTGACCAAGCAACAAAGCGAAGTGGTTTCTCCATTTTTGAAGATAAAAAATTAATAAAATACGGGTATTTTGATGCACCAGATGGAGTAGATGAAATCGCGCGCGACCATCGCATAAAGGAATGGGTAATGTCAATTATCTCAACTTTTGAAATTGATTTTGTTGGAATTGAAGGAATTCAATATGAACAGAATTATGGTGTTACAACTTTTCAGACACTTGCGCGGCTTCAAGGAATTTTGATGGAAACGTGTTTCGCGCGAAGCATTCCTTTTGAGGTCTGCCCTACCAATACGTGGCGTGCGCACTGCGGCGTAAAAGGACGCTCAAGAAGTGACCGAAAAACTTCAATGAAAAATCTTGTGAAACAATGGTATGACGTAAGTGTAAATGATGACTGCGCAGACGCCATTGGAATTGGAAAATTTGTTTCTGATAGAAATTTCCCAAAAAAAGAAATTGTTCAGTGGGAATAAAAGAGAGGAGCCGTAGCTCCTCTCCATTCAATAGGATTTAATTTTTCTTTCTACTTTATCATGCCATTCTTGTAGAGTTTCGTGAGCCTCTTCCCACATACATTTGTGAACGGTTTCTATTGAAACGTCTTTTTCTTTAGCAATTTCCTGTTCAAAAAACTTATGAAATTCAGAGAAATGTTGCAAACGGGATTGAGCGTATTTTGCTATTTCATCCGCGAGGGACTTATCCCCTTCCTCACGAATGCAGAGAGCATAATCAATCATCATCTCTGAATCTTTTAAGTCATCATACATCCCTTTATAAAGCGCTTTATATTTCTCCATTTTGGCCTCCTTATGCAAGTTTTGTAATTACTACATTCACATTAGAAAAAGTAGATTCAAGACCTGTATTTTGAAAGGTTAGAGTCGTAGCATTATTTACAGCGCAGCAAGAGGGAAGAACTTGTATAATTTTTGAGAAATTTACTGTACGGGTATCAGTAGCAGAAGCCGACTCTTGGGTTGAGGTTGCCCCAGGCACAGCCACGCCGTTTCTTAGTAAATTTACAGTGATAGCTCCCGCTGTTGCTCCAGTAATTGCGCCTGTCCCAGTAAAAGAAACATAGTAAAATCCGGGGCGGTTTAACTTAAAGGACGTCGATCCAGCAGAATGGAGAACGGTACAACCAGTTAATACATCATTTATTGCAAAAGAAAGCAAATCATTGGTTGTTACTGTCTGCGGTGCATTAGTATAACTATTTACCATTTAAATTACCTCCGATACGAATATGTATTCACGGTATCTTTAGTTAAACGCCACAACCGCAATTATAATTGGAGCCGCAAGCCCCATTTACTGATTGGTACGGGCTGCAAGTAATATATGCAGGCTGGGGGAAAGGACGTAAAGTCCCAATAAGAGTAGCGTTCTGCGTCTGTTGAGAAAGCTGGAATTGGGCACTCAATAGGTCGCGGTCGCGATCGGCAAGTTTGTCGCGAAGATCTTGCATTGTGTTAGCGTTGATTAGTGCGCGGGTCGCCTCACCTTCGGCGTGGATAGCAGTTGTGATTTCGCAGGTATTCTTATAACCTTCGGAAGAAAGGTCTTTGATACCACCTTTGATTTCACAGCAGCATTGCTGTTGAGCAAATCTATTCTCTGCTAGAGCGGACTGGGTGGAATAGAAGCCGTCCTTGACTGCGGCCTGATTGCCATAGAAACCATCTTTCATGCCGCTATTGATGGCATAGAATCCGTCACAGACGCCATTGGTAATGCCACGAAGTTGGCTATTCACATCTTGGTTATTGAAGCCTTCAAAGAGATCAGAGCGAGTTAGCGCGCCTTGCATTGCGGCACCATCATTACGACGACCAAATAGCCCGCCGTCACCACCAAGAAGGGCTAGCCAAACCAAATAGATAAAGGGATTGTTCCATGCTCCGTTCATACCATTATCGTTGTCTTTTGTTAGGGCGAGAATATCGCCAGCAGATAAACCTTCAGTTCCCATCATTATAAACAGAAACCTCCTAATATATATTCCAAAAATAATTTGCCTTCCGGACGACAGATTATTTTAGGTTCAAAAGGAAATTTAAACCTTGTTCTATTTGTTCCTCAGGTATCCCTTGCGCGCGAGCCTGTTGAGCTAATTGGACAAGGTTTTCTTTTGTTAATTTTTGTGCCATTCGACAAAAGCGTTGCTGGTCAAGAGGTGGCATTTTTTCTTTTTGCTGTTGCCTCCCCATCTGCATCATTGCCTGCATAGGATTAAAGTTCATTATTTAGTTTACCTCCTTTTAGCTGTTTTTTTAATTCAGCTACTTCTTCTTCGAGTGCCCTCATCCTTTCATCAGAATTTTTATTTGTTTTTGTTTCGCACAGAGTAAGCGAGTAAGTCAGAAGTGTCGGAGTCCCGTTTTGCATTGACTTAATAAACATAAGAGATTCGTTTGGGCATAATATTACAGAGATACCTGAACCAGCTGGCACCCCAGCAGTTTCCATTGAGCTATTTACCATATAGACATTTCCTTGCGGTTGTGGGAAAAATTGATTTGTTTGATACGGATTATACATAGCCATTTCTTTTCCTCCTTTAGCTCCTTCTGTATATAAGTGGTGTAATTTATAATTGAATAAAATAAAAGAACCCATTTCGTAAAAGTTCATTAAAACTTTATAAAATGGGTTCTTTTATTTTATTCATTTTCGATAAAAGGCATTAAAGGATTTAATTCATTCATTGAGAGTGTTAAACCTTCAAACTCTTCAATCTTAAATTTTATATCTGGGACTTCAATATCCAGATTTTCAAGTTCATAAATTTGTTTTCTACACTCGTCTATTTTCTCAGGCATAATTAAAACATTTTGCTCATTTTCTGAAAATTTTGGAGAATTATTTTCATCTTTTTGGGAAAACTCTAAAATGATTTCTCTCATTTTTTGGTCATAAAAATTTAATTCTTGTAAAATCTTGTTTGAAAGACGAGACAACTTATAAGAAGTTTTTACAGAAAAAGCATTAGTTTTTATTTTGTCCAAAAGAGCGCGGAATTCCACCGCTTCATACATATGAATTTTCATATTTATCCCTCCATTTTTTATTATACACCTTTTTCAAGAAAAATCAAATTTTATGACCATGTCCCACCGTCAACCAAAAAATTTTTTATTGTTTTATCTTTAAGATCAATACAGGGAATATCTGACCACGACACAATAGATTTTTCAGATGATTTTGGGACCGCGTCATCAGAGAGAAAATAGATGTACCTAACCTCTGAAGAGGGCGCGCGTATTATCATTACTGCATCTGTTTTATTATCAATTAGGGTCGTATTTATACCCATTCTGTTTTTTCTAAAGGCTACTGTTGGTTGTAAAACATAATAACGAATGGTTTTAGAAGTTTCTTTTTTTATAGAATAAGTGGTTCCATTATCTACGCCAATCTTCAGGACAATAGCACAAGTAATTGTACATAATCTCGTCTCGTAATTCGGAGAGTCCTCTATCTCTATGCTAATTATAAATTCATTATTAATAAAATTCTTCCATTTATTAACAGCGTCTTCAGAACCAATTAGGGTAACAGCGCTTGTCGCAGGTTGATTTTGTAGTTCCTCTAATAGTAGCGATAGCGAGGAATCTGACGTTATTAATGGGTAATCTTCGTTCTCTATATTGTCCAGCCCGATATCATTTAAGTGATAAGATATTGCTAAATTCTTATTGTCGACGGCCGTTGATAATAACTCAAAAGTCGGTTGTGCCAATCGGAAACGAGAAAATGGGCCGATCATAGGAGATCCCATCTTATTATTATCTCCATAATATACTATAATTCTAAAAAAGCATTTTCTATTATCAAAGATTTCACCAATGACTTTTTTTACATTTATATTATAATCTTTCGGCGTCCCTCGACTTGGGGGGTCTTCCTCCGACAAAGAGGACTCTCCCCTTAGATAATCTTCCCAGATTTGAGTGTCTCCGCGTGAGATTTGAATTACATATTTTATCTTCTTAGTATATCCTAAGATGGAAGGAGTGAATAAAAGAGTTTCCCCCTCTATAAAGGGCTTTTCTATATTTGGCTTTTCCGTTGGAGGATTGTTTTTATATCTATAGAGTGCAATTTGCCCTTCTGTTCCATAACTTCCTAAAATATGCTCCTTTGTAAACTTAATAGTAGGAGGACTATCATAGGATACTATAAATGATGGACTCACTCCTACAAAGTCTTGTTCGCCAAAACAATTTGTTAGGCGTAGGGATGCTGATACCTGATACCGCCCAGCTTGTGCCACATCATCTTTTAAAGCATTGTATATATTATCTGGAGAGAAGGATAAAGCAATTATTTCGCCCTCTTTTGTTATTTCACTTGAAGAAAGCTCAAATCGTTTCCCTCCTAAATTAAATATAGCAGTTATTTGTTTTTTTAGGGTATTTTCTCCAACCGCCGAAAAACCATACTTTTCATTTTCATTTTGGAAAAAATCATTCATTCTTATAGTAAAATTTGTGCTATCAGTAAGGGGATATAATATAATATTATCATCGACTTCTGCGGTTGTAACACGAGGGTACTGAATTGCAGTTAGTGTTATAGGATTTCCTTTCCTTCTATTTATCCCGCTATAAATAGTGGGAGTAAATTTATATTCTACTCCTTCGCTTAGGCTAGAAATAATTGTTACTTTAAAATTTTTATTCTCTGCATCGCTTTCTATAAAATACCCATATTCAAAAGACTTATTACAAGCAATATCTAGTTGATATTCGCTATCATAAGTATATATAAAAGTAAGTCCTGTTTCTGCACAAAAGTAACCCTCATTGCCATAGTGTATATCGCTATCATTATTATTTATATACCCCCTGCCTTCTGGAATTGGGGATAAACAAAATTTTTTGTTTACGCCATTTAATTCAATTGATTCTACAATACACGGTTTTCCACCCTCAATATTATTCGCTGCTATTTCAATTTTATATTGAGTCAAATTACTGCTATTAGCTTTTACGTATTTTAATGGAGAAATAATGAAATCTTCTAACTGTTTTATACTAGAAAATTCTTGCACATTTATCTTTTGATCGCCTACCATAAGTTTCAAACTTAAACTTGTCCAATTCCCTGTTATTGCAATCCCTTTAATCTTTAATTCCGCGGCGTATACAAAAGCGTTACTATCAGCATCTTTTAGGAGGAATGAATTCCCCTGCTTGACCATTTCAACTCCGAAACTACTAACTACCGGCTTTTGATTCTTTGTAATAGAAAGTCCCAATGCTGCATCTGAATATTCTAATCCGTCATACGTCTTAAAATTATACGCGCCCGGTTTAAGCTTTGTTGTACTTAAATACTGCTGATATGTTTCATTTTCTTTACTATAATAAACGGTACAAGAATGATTATCCAAATCCGCCCCAGGGGCGACTTTAATATGCCCCTCGGTTTCATTACTTAGTATAGTTAAATTTTTACCAGTTGGGATATCGGGGAGCCTATTTATATAAAAAGAATCAGAAGAATAATAAGGAGAACTAGAAACATTTGAAAGCTCGCCGACAGAGGAAACGCTAAACCTTAAAGTTGAACCTCGCAGGTTAGAAAAAGGTCTTGATAAAGTTACTTCTTTTTTAATATCATTACTTCCACCATTCAGTTTTATGACCGTAGTAAAGCCGACTACCCCTTCAGTAGAACTATAAGAGAAATGTGAAAACACCCGATATTCTTTTATGTTGTTATTCACTCCGTTTTTTGCTCCACGAATTTCAAAAGTGAAAGTTGTGTCAACCCCAGGGATATACCTCCCTAGGGCTGTACTTGGGGTCACCTTAAAGAAAGTTGGAGATGTTGGTTCTGTACATCCCGGTTCTAATATAAAACTATCATATAATCCTTCTTTTTTATTCCGACATTCTCTCCAATTATTACCATTTTTAATATCAACTTTAAAGCTAATTTCAAAAGAAGCTTGATAAAAGCTATCATACTTTATACTAAAACTTCCTTCCCCTACGTTAAAAGGAGAATAGTATATTTCACTTGCTGTTTCTTCTGAAGATACGTTATGAGTATATTGATTTAAACCATTCTTGTCATGTGGCTCTATCCCATTCCCTGCCGGGGTTTTGATAAAAAATTTTAACCCCCTTATAGTCACTGGAGACGGTTGAAGGCCCGTTGTACCATCTGCTAAATGCAGTCCAGATTCCCAGTTAATTATTACTTTTTTATTTACAAAATCTATAGTTTGTTCAAATCCAAAATATCCCCTCCACCCGTTTTGGGCTTCAGTATAAACATATTTTTTCGCCATTATTCCTCCTTATAATTTATTCTACATATAAATTGTATCCATTACTAGTCTTTTGGTATTTTAAATATCTAGATTCTTCAGTGCCAAAAATAACATCTGCCGTGGCGGCAAACGAAGGAGAAGAACAGGTAACTTTATTTTCTTCGACACCTAGAGTAGAGAAAGCCCCTCTCTTGATTGCTATTCTTTTGTTAGAAAAATCAATTGAACTTTCCTCTTCGTCATTATCTCCCTTAATAAAATTTACTATTCTCTGTTCGGTAATTCTTAAAAATTTTGATTGCTCATTAATATTTGTACTATAACTGCCAGTAAATAAAACCGAATTCGGCATATTAAAATTAATAAAATCAGTATTTAAATATTTAAAAGAATCAGAGTTTATTTGTAGAATTGTTTTTGATATTTTTTTATTATTTTCAAGGAAATCATCATCGTTAAAATTAATTCCATTAGAAGTACTATGGATCGTTAATGGAGCTAACCCATCTGATGCTCCACCGTATATATCGGCAGTATATATTTTAGAACTCTCTATTCTTGATCCGACAAAAACGCTTTCTTCAAAAAAAGCTTTTTTAGAGTAAATATAACCCTTATCCGTAACGAAAAAAGAAGAGCTGTTAATTGTATTAAGGTCTTTTGCCCCGGCGAAGAAGACGATGTTACCAGAAGACCCTCCAAACTCACTCAAAGTAGGAGTAATTCGAGAATTTGTATTAACGCCTGCATAAGTGGACTCATTGCCTACCCCTATTTCAGTAGTTAAAGCCCCATGGAGGAAAACATTATTGCCATAAAGGCCGTATCCAGAAATTCCATCTTTTTTTAAGTTATTGAGATTTCCAAGAAACAATACAGGAGTTTCTTCATAAGAAAGTGGGCATTCGCCCCCTTGAACTTCTGTATTTTTAATTGCATTAATAAAAGTTATACCTTGTCTAAATAGATTTGTATGAGGATCTTTCCCTCCAGAAGACGAAGTATCGGGATTAACGCCAATAAGTAGGCTATCTGAAAGTTCGCTAGTGCTAGATTCGCTACACAGCTTTGTGGCTGTGACCTCTTCATCTTTAAAATTTATTTCTTTATTAAAAGAATTTAGTGTAATACCGCCAGTAGTTATTTCTTCTACTTGGCAGATAACTGAACTTTCGCCTTTTTTATTTAGTAAAATATAATCCTTTACATTAATACCAGAATAGTCATTAGCCGGGATAAAGTTGATTAAATTACCGCTTGCCGTGATAACAGGTGCCACCTTACCTTGGAAGGAAGGTTTAAAAATCATCTGCCCGCCAGCTGCTTGCACTGTAGAATTCTTAAATACTACATTTTCAATCGTCCCGCTTTCTGCTACAACTTTACCAAAAGTCGCTGTATCAGAAGTTATATTCCAGTTCGTTCCAGACATCTTAGAAGTTTTTCCGTCAAATTTTAGCTTGCCCAAAGTCATCTCACAATTATCATTGATTGAGATTTTTACTCCCTCATCATCTTCAACCTCTAAGAAATTTCTAACTTTGTTATTATTTAAATCTGGATTTTTTAGTACAACTCTATCGCCTAAAGCAATTTGACCAGTGACTGCCGCCCCTGACCCCAGCTCAATTTTATCAACAATAATTTTCCCATCTTCTTCACTTATCTCATAGAGATTATCTTTATCTACGCTAAAATTAGTTCCATCCCATTTTTCATAAAGCCCGCTCTGCTGGTTCAAAATATAATAAGTTTTACCCTCTACTTGTGAATTATCTTCCGTTTTTTTATAACTAAGCCCGCTATATAACTTAATCCCAGGAGCACTTAGTAAATTTTCTTCAATCTTAAAGCCTCCTATTGTACCAAAGCTCGCGCGCACTCCTCCAGTAAATGTACCACTCGCGCCGCTTATGTCACCAGAAAAAGAGCCGGTCGCGCCAGAAAGCTCCCCTGAAAAAACTAAGTCCCCATCTTTAAAAAATAAAGTTTCTTTTTGGGCATACTCATATAGATTATCTTTATCTGCACTAAAATTAGTTCCATTCCATTTTTCATAAGTATTATCTGCCAGGTAAACATAATAAGTTTTACCTTCTACTTGCGAATCGTCTTTTGTTTTTCTAAAATAAGTAGTGTAGCCAATTAGGCCGCTATTATAAAAAGTGATACCATCTTTTGAAATTTTAACGTTTCCGTTCCCAAGAGTTCCTTCTACTGCATTAATTGTTCCAGAGAAAACCCCTTGTGTAGCGCTTACCGTTCCATCTTCAGTAACAATAAATTTATCATTCGCGTTTATTACTTGGCCGCCTTCGAGTTTACCTATTCCAACTGATACATTGTTTGTCGTTGTTCCGATATTTAGACGATTTTTTAACCACAAGTCTCCAGCACTGCTAGTTTCCATGACGGTTTCATTGTGGCTATCTTTTATTCTAATACCATAGATTGGGGGGTTAGCGCCATTTTCTTCTCCACCAATTTTACCAATTTGAATATGTTTTATTTTTTCTTCTTTGCCGTCTCTTTTTTGTACTTCAAAAACAGTAATATCATTTTCAGATGAAATTTCAACACCGCCGTTTAAAACTTCTATTTTTTCGTAAAGATTGCTTTTAATTTCGCTAAAATTGGTTCCATTCCACTTCTCATATTCATTGGTCTCTTGGTTAAAAACATAATATGTTTTGCCAGTAACCTGCGACGCGTCTTCTGTTTTTTTATACTCAATTTTGTTATAATTATTTTTTAAGAAAAAGCCGCCCCAAGTTAGACCAAATTGCGCTTCATTCCAAATATCATTTTCAGATGCCGGCCGGAATTCTTTATCTTTATCTACTTCTCTAAAATTTTTTACGCCATAGAGGCCGTATTTATCAAATCTAACAAACTCTCTTGACGAGTAGCCTCCATTCGCATTCGCCTTATAAGCGTTTATACCAAAAGCATCCCATCGGAAAGCTGGGCTAACCCCATCTACTATTGTAATATCTCTAGTATTAATAGAGCCAGAAGTTAGATACTGAGTCGCTACTCCTTCGCCTCTAATCGCGTTTTTCCAAGTAACACCGCCGTCTACTGTAATAAATACACCATTTGAAGTAATTTTTGTCTGATGCGCGGCATTCGATTCATTAATAAGAAGAATGCCTGTGGAGTCTTGAATAATTGTATTATTTTGGGAGCTATATAAGAGATTGGCGCTTTGTGCTAAACTTAATTGTAAAGTTTCTGGCTTAATAGTTCCACTATCTTCGACAATTGATGCCGCGCGCTGATACTCTCCAGTCGTATATTGAAGTGACTGTGTCGTCGCCGTAATGCGCTGGAATAAATCTTCAAACTGCGTTTTATAATTTTGAATTTTAAAAGTATCATTCTTTGGGGTATCAAAATTTGAAGTAATTTCAGATATTAATACCTTTTCTTTATAGGGGGTTCCGTAAATATCAGTGCCAAAAAATTCTTTATCTTGGATATAACTTATATCACCAACATTAAAAACCTTTCCCTCAAACTCTTTAAGCGCGCTCAATCTAATAACAGAAATGTTATATGAAACTTTTGGGCGAGAACTAGTATAAGCCACGGACTGCGCATCTAAATAATATAAGTTTTCATCAAGGTAATCTTGAGAAGTCCATGAACCTTCTTGTATAAAACGAGAGTATTTGGCATTAAAGCTCTTGTGAAGGGCTTCTAATTTTTCTGTTATCTTCTTTTGCCCTTCTTCTTCATTTTTTATTTTTTCACTAAGACTCTTAGTGCTTCTGGTAAGTCTAATTACAATATTTTGATGACCGGCTTTAGCTTTTTTTAACACTGTTAGCGCAGAAATCATAGATGAAATTTTTTCTGACCCGTCTTTATTACTATTAATATAATTATTAATTTGGCCAATAATACTTTCATCAAAACTACTAAATCCAGCCAATTGAGCAATTTCAAGTTCTAACGCAGTTATTTGCTCTTCATCAGAAATAACATATTGCTCATAAAGCGAAAGCATAGATTTCTGCTTATCTAATTCAAGCTTCTTTGCAGATATTAGCTCAATAGAATTATAATATTGAGTATTTAATTTTTTTAGCTCTGGATAATACCCAATTCCTCCAGAAGAGGCAGGAAGTAATAAATCCCTATTAAACACCCCTCCATCCAGTAATCCTTGGTTTATAAAATAATCAAAATTTATAATAAAATTTTCTTTTGCCGGATTGTGTACAGACTGCGCAATTTCACAGACACCATTTTTTGCGTATTCATTTACGTTTGGGACAACAATAACTTTTGTTGCTAACTGGTTGCTATCAATTGAACGGGAAATAGTTTTTAAGTCAATCCCATAAATAAATCCATATCCAATTTCTTGCCCGATTTCCTTTACAAAATAAACATATTTATTTGGTATTCCATTCTTATCTCGTAAAATTTTGCCAGTATTTTCATCGTGCTCGATTTTAAAACGGACCCAACACTCAAAAGTTTCTGCAAGAGACTGGAGTAGGTTGAAGCGGTTAGACTGTTTCCCTGTTATACTACGAATTTTTTCATAAGTATAATTACCATTTTCATCTTTTGGATATACAAGGGAATATCCGTTTGGAGCGACATCTATATCCCCGCTGTAGATAAATTCAATATTATCCGGGTCAATCTGAGTTTCAGGGTCAAAGTAGCGGTACACAAGTTTTACAACTGATTGCTTGTCCATTTCTCCAGGGTTAATTCTATTCCCTTCCGTATCTTTTTCTTCCTTAAAAAATTGAACTTCTTCAATCCAGCAAGTTTGTTTTGGGGTTAAAGTTAGACATAAATTTTCTGCATCAATATCTCTCTTTGTAATAGATTTATTACAAATTAATGTATACTCTATCCATCCACTCCCTGGAGCAACAATGCCTTTATCAGAGTCATAATAAAAATAATATGAAGTATTCAAATTTTCTGGAGGATTTTTAAATTTTTCATAAGGCAGAATTTTTGGAGAAAATATATCTTTTGCATTTTCTGGAAGCATAAGTGGACTATTAACATTCGGGTGGTCTGTCTCATCATTATAACCTTTTACACGAAATATGTATCTTTCTCCAGCTTGAAAACCGTTCTCTATATACATCGAAGATTTTTTTATCCCAGTGTTACAGACCGTTTTCCCCTCTGCGATTTTTAGATACGTCGCGGCGTTATAAGTTCTTATATCAGTATCCTTACCAAAGGAAGGGTATAGAATCCAGCCAAGACCTTCGCCTGTCCAGCCATTGGTATCTTTAAAATCTTTTGAATTTACAAGTAAATTTTGGACTGTAGTGGGGTCATTATATTCTGTTGTAATATATTTATATAATTTTTTACCTTCATCATTTTTATATACATCGCAGTATCTATTAACTAGGGTGCTATACTCTTGAAGTGGCTCACGCACTAAGCGGTCCGCGCGCCAGTTGGTTAGAGTTATATCTGGTTTATTTGTTCCGTTATCAAAATTAAGTCCTTCCCAAAAATCACTAACAGAATCAATGCCCTCAATATAATAACAAGTTAACCCAGTAAGAAGATTACTTCCATTATAAGAGTATCTTGAATATTTATCTATCGACGTAAAAAGGTCGTCCTCATCTCCGCTATAGAAAAACTGTACAAAAGAATTATTTTTCAACCGGTCTTCTACTGTGGAGTAAGGGATTAAAACATACGTGTCCTTAAAAAAACTATGAGATTCTGTCCCAGTGCCATCGGACCAGGGAATGCTAAAAGTCCCTGGGACTTTTACTCCATACAAAGGTTCTTCGATAGTCTGTTCGATAATATCACTATCACTGACTTTCCAATCTGTACCTTCTAGAATTTTTTCCCCAAGCTCTTTTACCGTGCCTTGATTGTTTTCAAGCTCATTGTCAAATTCTAAGTTAAAACCAGTTTTACTTAACTCATTAATAAAAAGGTCTTTACACGTGTAAGTGATCGACTTGCCACTACTATCTTCCTGAATCCCCTTTATAACAAATTCATACCATTTATTCTTCCATTTGCATTTAACCCGCCGTTCATTTGTTAGAAGTTTTATATACGGATTATCTTCTCGAAGACCGGTTTCTGGATTAATATAAGTGTAGTATAACTTGAAAGATAAAGTATTAGTACCGTTAACGTTTTCTATAAGTTTTGGTTCAATGGCACGACACGGCGATGCCATGGTATTAGAACCAATTATAACAACTTTTTCCTCGTCATAATAAGTACCTTTACTATCTAGTATATCTTGCCAAAGGCTAATTTCATATAAATCTTTTTCCATCTTAGCCTCCTTAGTAGTAAATATATTCATAATCTAATTTGAAACAAATAAACTTTTCCCCCTCCGGTTCCTCGAAAAAGTAAGAATTAAAAGTCGATGTTCCAAGAGGGATTTCAAAAAAATCGCCTTTCGTAATATATTTATTATAGACATTTGAAGTTGGGTGGGCAGTAGGATGTTGCAGCCCAACAAATGTAACTCCTCTAATTAAATTTTTTTTCGTATCGATTTGAATTCCAGAATCTCCATTTTCTAGTATAATACCATTGTCAAATCCTAAAGAAGCCCCGCCGCAAGATATCTCTTTAAGTTTTATTTTTCTTTGTTTGGCATCTCCAGCGCTACTTAGTTTATATGTAGCTACCCATGGCATTGATTTATCTCCTGCATTCTCTATGTTAATACTCTCTCCAGAGATTTTGACCGGTCCTATTGGAAGCCGACTCGCATCGGCCCACTCTTCTCTATTTTCGACATCGAAATCTTTATAATAAGTATAAACTGTGTTATTCTGTTCATCTACTACACTACTTTCCGCTAAAGATAAATGGACACTTCTCGCAAATGGATAGAACGCCACAAAAGCCAAAGTCCCCTCGCCCTTATATACACGAGGTTCACCAGTTCTCCCAAAACAAATATAATTTAATTGAGGAGGCGAAGCCATTTTTACCATATAATACTTATAAGGCGCTTCATCAAATATTAATTTCCCCATCTCTTCTCCGCTAAAAACGGTTCTCATTTTTCTAAAATTTTCTTCGCTTAATTCATCAAAAGCGATAGAAATAGAAAATTGCCGGTTTGCGTAAGTAGTCCCAAAGTAATAGCTCCCATCCCCACCTGGAATTTGAACCGTTTGGTCTTGGAAAGGAGGGAGCAGGCTCTCTTTATACCTACTCCCTTCACTTGTCCTAATAATTCCTAGATCAGAAGAATGGAAACCGTTAAAAGAAAAACCAATAAAATCTCCTTTTAACGCCATCTTTATTCCTCCTTTATTCGAGTCTTTCTATAAGTAGCTTTTATTGATAAACACTCAATTTATCTAATGAAATTTAACGCATTTACATTTCTATATGTACTATCTTCCACAATAATCTGTTTAATACGATTGGCCATTTTATCGACATCATAATCAGAACTAATCTCATCTACAGAAATCTTAATGTCAAAATAATTGTCGCCATTTACTTGACCTAAAGCACCAGTATTCTTAGCTAAAGAACCAAGAGTATCTCTCAAAGTCAAGAAATTTTCAGTATCTTGTGCATTTAATACAAGTTCTGGTTTAGACCGAGTACCATCAAGCCATGCTGGACCAGTAAAAGCTGCCAGCCCTCCTGTTTTGAAGACTCTCTTCCCAGAGAAAATATCCTTGAGAACATTATTTGTAGGGGGATATTTCGCTGAAAGTTCAGGATTCCCCGCCAGCTTGCGATTACGAAGAATTTCATATTCTAAAGCTTCACTTGTGCTTTGCGCAGAAGCAATTTTTTTACCGTAATCTTCATCGGCTTCTAATTTTTTATTAAGCGCTTCTTGTAATGTATTGGCAATTTGTCCTCCCGTTTTCGGTGGATTGTTAGCCTTGCCTATTTTATTATCTCGAATGCCCTCAAGTAATCTAGTCCCTTCAACATCCCCTTTATTAACAGTTTTTATAATTTCAGCCGCTAAATCCAAGTTAGAATTTTCGCCTTCTTGCTTTGTTCCATCAAAATATCCTGTTTCCGAATTATACCTAACATTAGTATAAACAGAACCAGTATCATCTACCCACTTATTGGCGCTAGAAATATAATGAAGATTAGTTTTTTTATCTGACAACATAGCCGATTGATAATTATTTTCTGCCAAATATTGTTCCCACTGGCTTTGCCCATGCAACGCCGCTAGGAAGGCTTTCGCAAGTTCTTCAGACCAATTTATCTTTCCAAGATTGGATAAAGCGCCAAATCCTTCTGTTTCTTTAAGCAATGATACTAAGTCTGAATTAATTTTAAAGTTTCCGTCTCCTGCAATTGCTCCATTAATTAAATCGTATACATCAGACCAAAGACGTCCATTTTTATCTTCCCAATCCAAGGCTGCTTGCATCAGCTCAATTTGCTTCTCTCGCGCTTCCTGCGCCTTATCATTTTGATCGCGCAGTTCTTCTAATTTTTGATCAACTAACGTATCAGCATAATCTTCACGCGCTTGAGATAACTCTTCTTCTAGCTGCTTAATTTCAAGGGCGTTCGCATTAGATGTATCTCGACGAAGGTAAGCAAGCCTTGCCTCTTTTTCATTAATATCCTGCTCGGTTTTTGTATTATCTCGAATTTGACGCTCAAGGTCTATGCTTTCTTGCAAGCTATCAAGTACACTTGTATTGTTTTCATTGATCTCATCAGATAACGTTTGGAAATTATCAATAACAGCTTGCCGCTGTTGAAGAACTGCTTCATAGATTCTGCTTTCAAAATCAAGATAATCTTGCATTTTATCTTTTTTTAGTTCTTCAATTGAGTCTTCTATATCTTCAATTTTTTCATCTGTATCTTCAAATTGAGACTGCAATTCTTCTAGCCTAGAAACGTATTCTTCAATTGCGCTTCCAAGGTCTTCATCCGTGACTTTATTTATCTCATCCCAATTGATTATGATACGCCCATTCGCCTCATCGTATCTAGCAAACCAGGTAACTCCCAAATCATCAAATGACGTAGCATTTCCTTCTGAGTCAATGTGCGTTTCCTTGCCGACTTCTTCAATTTGTTCTTTTCGACCTGCTTGTAGCTGTTTTTGAAGTTCTAATTCATACTTTAACGCTGTTAATTGTTGATTATAATTTTTTGCCAGTTCTTGAATAGTCGAGCCACGGCGGGAAAGGATTCTATCATATTCTCGCTCCATCTTCTCTCTTTGCCGAAGAGCTTCATTTATTTCCTCTGTTAGGTTATAAAGTTTATCATAAGGATTTTCCCAATTCTTAGAGGAGCCTCCACCGCCTCCTCCACCGCCAGAATAGCCGCCTCCACTTGATCCGGTATAAGTCGGGCGCGTTCCAACAGTGAAAGAGTCAAAAATTCGTACTTTGTTGCCTACGACATCCCATCCCATGGTAACTGCTTGCTCTTTTGTTAACCCCAGGCTCTGAAGCGTCACAAATCTAGTCGTAAGTGTTCCTACTGTTTTAAAACCAAGAATACTAGATAGAATGGAGATAAGTTCTTGAGCTTTTTGCTCAGTAAGATTAAGCCCAGACATGACTTGACTAAGGTCAACTACTCCTGTCATTTCTAGCTGCATCTTAATCTCTTCTAATGCGGCTAAAATTTCTTGGCTATTTTCCACTCCAGCTAAGAAATTTTCCAGGGCGGGCATTGCTTGTTCTGATATTGCTGCCTGGATCTTTTTAAAAGCTTGTTCACCAATTTCTCCGCCTTTAGCCAAATCAGAAACCCATTCCGCTATCTGCGGGTTATCTTTAACCAATTCTTCAGTAAATCCCTCTCCAAAAACCTCTTGGCCATAACTAGCAATCTTTTCTAAGGCTTCGTAATAATCTGTTGCGGGGGTCTCTCCTTTTTTTATCGCCGCCGTTCCTTTATCAAAGGCATCTTTAACATCGACTACAGCGTCGCAAAGAGCAGTAACTTTTTCTTCGCTATCCGCTGTTACTAAAGTCAGGGCTTTCATCTGCTTTGTTGTATAATTTATTTCTTTACCAGTGCCCTTAGCTTCTTCATTAAAATTCTTCACTTGTTCGGCAAGTCGTCCATATTCCCCTTCTAGGTTTTTCGCGGCAATCATGTTATCAAGAACTTCTTCGTTAACTGAAAAAACCCCATCATTGCCTTGAGCTACTAAACTTTGGTCAAGATAGTTTCCTATGGCTTTTGACCGCTCGGTATTTGCTACTAAATTGTTATAATCTTCAACAGATTTTTTATAGTTAGCCATAAGCTCTTCTTCTGGAGCACTGCTTCCTGTAACTCTCTGAACCAAAGTGACAGATGCGTTCCCTTGTAAATAATCATTACGTTGTTCATCACTTAAAGCCCCGCCGAGATAATCAACTTGTTCTTTAAAATGCTCCCCGTTTTCAATGGCCGCATCTAACTCTGCTTTCGTGCTCTCAAGAGTAGCTCTAGTATTTTCTCTAATAGCATTTGCAAGGTCAAGCATGGAATTATTGAGGGGGAGGAATTCTTGACCAGTAAAAACAAAGTCATCATATGATAGCGCACCACCGCTTCCTTCAATAATTTTTTCGACTTCTTCAAAAGTTAATCCTTCAGAAAGATCTTTCCCTTCTATTTCATCAGCAAAATCTAAAGCATTTTTTATCTCATCAACAAAATTATCAAGACTAAAAGTCCGTACTGCGCCGTATGCTTCTTCTATTCCATTTGTCATCGAGCGAAGGCCACTAGCAATTTGTCCATATCCCAGATCTTCTAGATGGGTTAGCCACTCTTCAAATTGTCCGGCCTTAGAGAAATCATAACTATCCATGGTTTTAACAATTTCAGAAAAATCCTCTCCGCCAAGCTCGGATATTTTAGAGAAGACTCCATCAAGAGCATCGACGGCGCCCTCACCAATAGAAGAAGCTTTATTCACTTCATCTGCTATGGCCTTCTGTTCATTATATTGCATATCCTTGGAGGTATATTTTTCTTGGACAGCCTTCGCTTCCTCTCTCTCTGAAGTATTTGTTAACCCTTTAAAATCTATCCCGCTTACAACAGCTATCAAATTAATTAAATCACTATATGTTTTGCCAGACTCTTCCCAGTCTTTCCCAAAAATAACCTCCATCAATTTTCCTTGAATTTCTTCCTTTGTTTCAAGGCCGGCAGTATCAATCCCTAAAGCTTCAGCTATTTTCCCAGGACCTTCCTTTGCGAGATCTTTAAGATCTTCTGCTTCTCTTTGAGTTAAATTTTCCCCAGACCCGCTCATCAACGCTGCGAGCTTATTCCCTTTAGAAGGATCACTTTTACGTGCTTCTGCTAAAATTTCTAAGCGGCCATCAATACCCTCACCAATTTTTCTTATTGCATTTAATTGAGCAATTTCGTCTCTTAAAATATCTTCATCTTGATAGTTCTCTTTTACCCAACTTAGGTCGTTCCCGCTTAGCGCCGCAAAGACTTGTTGATATGTAAGAAGGCTACCGGTCGTATCGGTTATTAAGCCCTGATACTCATCTAGGCCATCTAGTTCTTTCGCCAACTCTCCCATTCGGTCATCATTAACCCCTTTAGTTAATGCGTTTAGTTCATCCTGCTTTAATCTAACTATATTATCTTGAGTATATCTAGTAAGATTGTCAACCACAAATTCATAATCATTGTTATCTTTATACTTTGTTACTTGTTTAAAATTACCAAAAAGCTGACGCCCATACTCGTCCATTTTCCCTTCTTCTGTGACCTTAAAATTATAATACTCTAAGATTTTATCAGAGTTAGCTTGAAGAACATCAGGGAGTATCTTAATTTCTCCGCTTAATTCTTCTAGAGCGGCTTTATTTTCAAACAAATCAGGACGCTCAGACAATGCCAGCATAATTTTATTTATAATGTTATTTGTGTTGTCCTCTGATACTTCACTATACTTCGTTGAAGTTTCAATAAATGGCACAAGGTTATTTCTTAATTTTTCTCCTTGCTCTCCGCTCTGTTCCAATTGACTCACAGCCACAGCAGCCTGTGACCTTTGCATCGCTTCTACTTGGTAATCTAAAGCGGCTTCTATCGAATCATCGATAATAGAAAGCTGCCCAAAATCATCGACCTCATATTTAAGTTGCGGGTACTTTTTAACTAATTCCAAGACTTGACTGTTTACATCAAGAAGAGCCGCTTTCCACTCCCTAGTTCCTCTTATTAAATCATCCAATGTTTTTTCGCTTTTAGACAAGTTGTCAAGAGAACTTTTCAAGCTGTCATAAGCCTCTTTAGTAGCTGAAGCTCCTTCTTCTAACTTTTTTTGTTGTTCGGCTAACCGTGCGACTCTTTCAGATTCCGATTCTGGGGCGAAAGCTTTAAGCACCTGGACTAAACCTATAACCGCAGAGGTAATCGCTGCTATCCATCCAATAATAGGAATTGAGTAAATGGCCGCGCTAATGGTCGTCGCGCCAGCTACCATTGCATTCTGAACCATTTGGATGACGGGGATTAGACCCATTAAAATGATTGCAAAACCACGTATTACTTCAGCAGCTTTTTCACCACCACTACCAGTTGTTTCAAGCCAAGACGCAATTCTCATTAAAACACCAGAAGCCACACCTGCGGCGATCGCTACGGCAGTAAGGTTTACTCCGGTTTGTTTAAAAGAAGCTCCCATGTCTTTTGCCTTTTGGCCTGTCATAACCAAATTGATACCGAGTTCTTGGCATTTCTTATTATAAGCGTCTAAATTTGCAGTGTCTTGAGCAGTAAATAATTTCTTTTGATCCTCAGATAGGTTATTAAAATGTGCTGTCATAAAATCTGAAATAGACTTATTATCTACATTAGAAAAGTCTATTTGAGACATTTTGAAACCTTTCTGTAATTCTTCTTGCGTAAATTGTCTAATAACGCCACTAGTAAAAAATCCCTTAAAGCCATCCTGCTTCATGCCTTGGATTGCCGCCTGGAAACCGGCTTTGAAGCCTTGGCCAGTGATTTGGCCTGCTTGCATTCCTTCTGCTCGGAGCTGAGACTTTTTACCAAAGACTTTTTGTAGGAATCCTCCTTCTCTTCCCCCGGCAGCTTTCTCGCCAATCGCTCCAACTAAAGATTTACCTAATTTTAAACCGCCGACTAATGTAAGAATGCCTAAAGTAGATTTTATTATACCATTCCCGCCGGAAAGAGCGCCGATAATTTTATTTATTGTTGTTAGAAGAATGGTCAAAGCATTGACAGCGTATTTTATAAATTCATTATTTGACAAGCTCATAGTAAATTCATTCCAAGCGTTCTTTAGCTTGGCAAGCTTTGTCTCTAGGCTATCAAGCGTGTTTTCGTATTGACGCTGGCTTGCGCCTGCGCTATTGTTTGCTGCATTTACTAACTCCATTGTTTTGGAATAATTTGACATCATTGCAATAAAACGACTTTGCTCTATATCTAATAAATTTCTCTATTAGCCTGACTATATCTTCATCTTACGATGCTCCGCACTTCGTAGATTTTATTCTACTACAAATTAGTCGATGAACCTTATTCTAAATTTTTCCAAAAATATCCACAACTTTTATAACCTTTTTTTATAGCTGCTTGAATTGATTGAGGTTTAACACCCATTGCTCTAGCAGCGTCTGCATTATTTTCATAGATTTGGATTAAATTTCCTTCCAAATCGAATTGCGCGGTTCTTGGATATTTTTTTACTTTTGTTTCATAAATAGCTTTTAGATTATTTTCAAGTGAACTTACATTTTCAAGATTAGAGATATGATTATTTAACTTATTCCCGTCAATATGATTTATGATGTCGAGTTCTCCGCCCCTCCATACTTCATAAGTAATACGATGGGCACGAACAGTCATTTTTTTCTTATTAATTGTTAAACAATATTCTCTATATCCGGTACTAGTAATTTTCCCTTTCATAATTTTATTTGTTTTAGAATTTTTTACTCTGCCCCATGTAGAAACCATATAAATAGTATTCTGAAAAGTTTTCCATTCTTCGATATCATCGTATACTTCATAATTCGTATGGTCTATTCCCGATGGATGACGATTTATTGCTAGATTATTTGTTGAAGCATCTACCCATTCTAAATTAGACAAGTCGTTATTTAGCCTATTCCCATCTTTATGATTTACGTATTCTAAATTCTGAGGATTTTCAATAAAAGCTTCTGCCAATAAACGATGCTGACTTTTAGCATATTTGCCATTCTTATATCTAAGGTCAAACCATCTATATCCATTTCTAATACTTCCAGAGTAAAAGTGGCCTGTTTTTTCACTCATAACTCGACCATCAGAATAAATTCTAAAATAAGTTTTTTCGCCATTTATGTAAATATATTTATATCCCATTATATTCCTCCTGTTTGTTTTATTATAAAACAAAACCAACAAGAAGTCAAATTTAGAATCTTGGCTGCGGATTGCCCAATTTTCAACGATTTTACCATACCTTAGTCATTACCTTCGCCGCATGATATGTTGCCATTCATGTTTGGTTGTTGAAACTCTAAGGGCGTTCCCGCAATTCACGGAGTATTTATTTATCTGTATTATTAAGCCGCAGAAAGAAGCGGGCAACGTCGTTTAATTCGCCTGCTTCCGGCTGCCATGGTCGCAATATATCTTTGCGTTGTTATGTCTAAACTATCCCATTTCTTAGACAAATCTAGGAAAACTTGGTCTAAACCTTCTTTGCCAACAAAGAACTTCGTCATATCCACGCCTGCCGCGCGGAGTGCTTTTTGGACTTTGTTTACATTGATTTCTTCACCGTTCTCGTCAGTTCCAGTTATCTGATTTTTCGTATAAAGAGATTTGACTTCTGAAAAACGACCAATGACTGTTTTCAAAGCCGTACCAATGGTTTCAGCTGACTCGCGCGTCGTCTCGATGCCCTGCGCTAAAAACGCTGCAGTCGTTTCAAACTCCATATTGACATTATGAGCAATTGAAGCCGTCTTTGACATAGCAGTAGAAAGCTCTTGAACATCAGACGCTGTAATAGCAGCCAATTCTGAATAAACATCGTTGACTCTTTTAGCTGAGGTTTCATTCAACTCCATATTAAAACCACGAAGGGCAGAAGTCATTGCATCAGTAGCATCGGCAGCTTCCATCCCAGCGATACGAGCCATCTTTAGAGTTTCATTAGATAGCTCCATTGAATGTTGTAAATCTAAACCTTGCTGTATATAGAGGGCAGTCGCATTATAAGTGTCTTTTATTGCAACGCCTAATTCATTTGCTTGCGCGGTAAATTGTGGCAATTTCTCCCACATATCCCCAACAGAGAAATCAGAAACAACCGCAATCTCTGTCATGGCGCTATCAAGTTCTTTTACCGTTTTAAAAGCCGAACGGATTGCTCTTTTGAATAATTGAACTGAATTGGATATTGAGAAGAATCGGAGAAGTCGATCATGAAATTGCTTGACTTCCTTTTCATGTTCAGTAAACTCATGAACGGACTGGCCTGCTTGGTCCATCCCATTCCGGAATTTATCAACAAATTTATCTGCTTTGTCAGCCGAAACACCGATATCATTTAGATTACTTTTTAGCTTTTCAAGACTTCTTGAATCTAATTGGTTCAATGATTCTTTCAGCTTTTCAATGCCTTCTTTTGTTTTTAGTGTTTCTTCAGTAATATTCGTAACCCCTACTGAAGCAAAAGCGCTTTTTATCTTTTCAAAATCAATATTGGTAAAAGCACTGTCTATCTCAGCTTTTAATTTTCTAATTTGTACTTCTTGCTTTGCTATTTCGGATGTTACATTTTTATATTTTGTTTCAGTATCTTTTACTTTTTCAGCTTCGTCATTGTATTTTTTTTGTGCTTCATTTAGGCTGTTCTCGGCACTGGTTTGAGCTTCAATAGATTCTAATAATTTATCACGATTTGCGATATCTTCTGCTAAAACGCCGTTTTTTGCGCCGGCTTGCTTATTTATCGCTTGATTTAAATCACCAGTTTTATCATAAGTCCCTAAAATATTACTTACTGCTGTAGCTCTTTTTTGAAGATTTTCTCTTTCAGTGATTAATTGTTCTAACTTTTGAGTTTCTTTTTGATAACTTACTATCGCCTTTTGCGCCGAATCTTTTTGCTTATCAGTAGCACCACTATTTTCCCATTCTCCAGCAGTCTTACCTTTATAAGTTATTTCACCTTTTCGAGTTTTGCCATAATTGTTAATTTTAGTTTTTTGCTTTGTAATTTTACTTTTAAGATTTTCCTGCTGTGTAGCTATTTGCGATTGTTCTTCTCGATAGGCTTTTACTTTTTCTTCCTGTAATTTTTGATATGATTGTCGTAAAGAATCTATATTTCTTTTCGCCCCATCAACATCAACTTCATATTTTTCCTTAGCAGAGAGTTTTTTACTGAGACTTTCAGCCTCAGCTTTTAGCGTTTCTAATTGCGACTCTGCTGTTGCTAAATTTATTTTTTTAGAATTTAAAGTTTCAATAGCTTTAGAAATAGACTGCAAACTTTCCCGTGCGCTATCAACTCTTTTATCAAAAGCATCTGGGAAAAGCTTTTTTGCGTCAACTACTGTTAATGAACTAAAATCACCTATGATTCGTTGAAGTTCACGAAAAGTAGAAATAATTTTCTCTCCAGACTGCAACGCTTTTTTACTATCAAGAACATCTAAATTTCCATTTTTTGTAAGTGATTGAAATTTCTTATACTCATCAGTAAAAGTATCAAACAGTCTTGAAACTTGTTTCCCCGCACCTTTCGTAAAATCAATCTGTGCGGAGCCTTTCGACAAGCCTTCTTGAAGTTTTTGAATGATTTGGTTCATTCCCTTCAAAGTTGGCTCAATTTCAGCCGATATTTTGATTACTCTTTTTTCAGCCATCCTTTCCTCCTATAAAAAAATCAGCATTAGATAAAACTAATGCTGATAATTTCAAAAATCGCTATCTATATCATTGTTCAAAATATAAAACTCCGCCACGCTAGAATTTCCTCTTGAACCCACTGGGACTCCCACCGCAGAAAAATTGGCAACAACCGGTGATGCTTGCGCGCCCAGCCGAATAGATAAATCAGACATTAGTTTTAATTTTGGAATTTTTATCAATCCCGTAACAACTTGCCCGGTTGTATCGTCCTTTACTCTCGTTCTGGCTTCTAATTCAATAAAGCCATTCAGTAGACGTCGACCAACTTGAATTTGGCTTGCGCCGCCACTATAATCAAAAACATAATGCGCAATTACATCAAGGTATGGCTCGTCAATTTTTACTAATTTATTATCTAGTTCAAAAGAAATTTTTTCTCCATTCTTTTTATTATAAATAAAAAGACTGGTTGGTTTTTCTTTCAAGCTAAATTCCCCATTTTCATTACTCTCTAAATTTTCAATATTTGATATTGGAATCGTTATTGTTTTTGGCACGTCAACCATCTTAGAGTTCGTAAGAAGAGCCAATTGAGAGCTGGAAAACACTCCTTGAGAAAAATTTATTGGTAGTTCTTTAGTCGTTTCCCAAAAAACCCGGCCTCTATTATCAAAACCTCCGCGCGCGGCAACAAAGTCTTTGATTTCTTTCATAAAACCCATCTGGATTTTATCAAAAGAAGCAATTATTTCTCCTTTTTCAATTTTTCTATCTCCAATCTCTATAGGATAAGTAGTCTTCAAATAACAAGGCTCCAATTCTTTAAAAGAAAATAAATCAACCATTTGATTTCTCCTTTATTCTAAAAAGAGCGGTGAAGTGACCTCCACCGCTCTAAATTTTTAGATATCGTACTTAACAAGTTTCATCATATCGCCATTCTTTGGACGAAGAACCTTCATCTGCATATCAAATACAGTGGGGTCACCTTCTGCTTCCAGAGTTAGAGTAATATCAGAAAGCATCTTTGCCTTTGGAATTTGAATTTGGAAGAAACTATCTTCACCAGTAACTTCGCTTCGGCTATAAGTATCGCCAACACAATAATAAGTACCGGGGAAAGTCTCTGCATTGATAACAATATCGGTTTGGTCCTTAGTGGTGATTTCATCTGTAACAAAAGCTGCTCCCTTTGTAAACTTGCCACTTGCAGCAGGTTCTTGAGTATCACCCGTCTTATCAGCATATTCTCCATTCGCTTTGTAATATTTAGCATTTGGGCCAGGAGTATGAGTTTTACCTAAACCAAGCTCAAGCTCAGTCGGAGCGTTCTCCGCATTGGGGTCAAGCATCCAAGTGCGATAAACTTTACCTGTTCCAGCACTAAGTTTATCAGTTGGACAACCATACATAACGGCCATAGACTTTGCAGAAAAAAGAGCGTCTTGAAGATTTAGAGTAATTTCACGGCCAAAATCCCAAATAACTAGTTCAGCATTACCTTTGCCGCCTCGCGCAGAAGTATTATCAGCTGTCTGCTCTACTGTACTAATCTTTAGAGTGTCTAAAAATAGAACGGGAGCACCTTGCGAGCCATCGTCTTCAATCTTATAAAGAGTAAAGTCGCAGACTTCTTTAATACCATATCTATCTAAGATACTTGCCATTTTATAGCCTCCTATAAAATTTATTTATCATTATCAAAATTATTTACCCAATACTTGGGTTTTACTTTTTTACTATCAGCTCCGGCAAGCAAACTATCAACATCTAATTGATACTTTTCTTTTTCTTGATAATATCTTACCAAAACTGGAACTGAAGCATAACTCAACTCTCCGAGATTAAGTGGATTTAGACCAAAGCCCATACAACAAAGTGAAGCCAAAGAGGAAGCAAAAGTTAATCCTTTTCCGCTCTTTTCTTTTACCTTATCTCTATATCGAGCTTTTGCTTTCATCCTTTTAATGCGCGGGTCTTCGTCTGAATTGGGAGGCTCTATTTTTTTCTCGCCAAGCGACGCGCGCACTTCATTTTGAAAGTCAAAAAAAGTCTCTTCATCGATACATTTCAAATCTTCAACTTTTTCTATATCTCCCAAAATTTTTTGAGTACCTCCAATTAAAATCCTCTTTTGCTCATAGAGAAAAATAACTGGCTCATGAATAAAAAAAACGAAAGCCTCGTTTATAAGTTTCCACATTTTCTCATTATTATAAGCATTATTAAGAAGATATTCTAACGGAGTAAGTAAATTCTTTATATCTATTTCTTTTTCTACAAACTCATCCTCGATTTCTTCTTGAGAAAGAGTCAGTATTTTTTTATATAAAGGAAATTTTTCATTTCCAACAACATCACTAATTGCCGGTGGATAAATTTTACAAAGATTTCTAAAAGACTTTGGTATCCCAAGAAAATAACTTTCATCAATCATAAAGAGAAAATTCATAAGCCATTTCATAGCAAGAAATTTCTTCTGTAAAGAAATTAACATCAAAATCTCCGCCATGTACCCGGCCTAATCCATCAATAATTTTACCGTTTAGAGAATTCTGAATTTCGCCCATAATACAAAAAGGCCGCAAATTTTCATCCTTTATAATCCATTGTGTCATCGGGACAAAAACTTCTATGGCAATTTGTAAATTTTCAATTTGATTATTTGTTTCATCTTGGCGCCCACGCACTACTCGAATAGAAATCAAACTTTTAGCGGTTTCTTTCGGACCAACGCGTGGGACTATTTTTACCAATTTATTGAAAATTTCTTCCTGAATTTGTTTAGAAGTCAAATCCGGTTGCATCAATGGGTCTTTATCTGTATAATACAAATACTTCAAAAGTTTTTGATTCGCTTGCAAACGAGTTACAATTTTTTGAAGATACGGCCCAACTTCTTTCAAATTTCTTATCATTATGTGTTACCTCCATTCAACCAGAAGAAGTCTTCATCAGTGTCTCCTTCCTGCTTTTCTGGCGGTGGAGTCAAATCAAATTCATAAATGGGGTCAATAGTCACATATTCAACGCCTTCGCTAGATTGAATATCGTAACCTGTAACTCTAAAATACTCTTGAAACGGTTTTTCTCCAACGATAAAATAATCGTCTTTTTTTATGTACTGGTTCTTTGGTAATATATAAAAACTAGTCTTTAAGTTCTCTGTATAAAGAGTATCCATACGGCTTCTTGAGCGCAATTCGTCTTTTAGCATATTGTTTTCTTGACCATACATATAAGCCCATGAGGTTTGCGTGCTACCATCGCGCGCAGTCCAAGTCAAGAAATGTGTCATGTGCAGCATTATATATCTATTATAACCACTAGCTTTTATACACTCAAGATAATAAACCATCCAAGGCTCTTCGGTATTATCTTTATCTGGTATCATTAAAACAGTGCCATTTGGTATTTTGACATCAATTTTTGTAAGAAGATAATGTAAAGTCCTTGTATTGTCTTGTTTATATCTTTCAAAACTCCCTTCAATTTCCTGCCCATCATACTCAAAAATTGTGTAATAGACAGATTTCTTTAGATAAAATTCAAATTGACATTCACGCTTCCCTTGAAGTCGAGATTGATAGTCATTCCCGTAGCGATTTAGCCTTTTATTGTAAATATCATAGTAATCCATCATTTTTACCTAAAAGAGACATACAGCTAAAAATAGTGCTACGAAAATATTCATAACGAAGATATCGAAGTGAAGAAATTTTATAGAATAAAGCATAGTAGTTTATTGTGCGCGCGTCCTCTGGAAAACCAAGAAGCTCTATAATAATACTATCAAGAAACTTCTCCCATTCTCCATTTTTTTCAAATTCGCACAATAAACCAAATAACTTACTCTTTAGCTTGTTATTGTAGCCCTCAACGAATTCCTTTGTCACCTTGCTCCGCCAACTTTCTATAAGCAAAAGGCTTCCTCTTTATGGAGCGGTAATAAACCGCTTCGAGCTGCGCGGCTGTCTTTTGCTCAGTTTTTAGCATCTGGTCAAATTTATCTAAAAGATTCGCCTGAGAAAAATCTCTTTCTTCATAAAGAGGCTTAACATTTTCCCAGCAAAGAATGGTTCTATTCAACCACTCTACTTTCATATAACAAGCTAAAATTTGGATTTCTTCATTATCTAAATCTTCAATGAAACCTTCGCTATTCCATTCAAGAGATTTGCGCGGAAATTTGAACCTTGTGACAGCGCCAGCTAAAAGCATTTCCAAATCTGCTTCTAACTCTTCCCGCGACCAACCCTGCCACTCATCTTCTAAGATTTTAGAAAGAAAAGTTTGATATACTTTTTGTAGAGGAGTTGCCATAATTAGCCCTCCTTATCCAACCTATTTAGTTCAATGGCTTTAATGATGTCCTTGCCGCAAGCTTCTTTGAGAGCTGTCGCCTTCGCGAAATCTCCAAGCTCATTGAGGATTGCAAAGTCAGCCAAAGATAATAGCTGCTCATACTTTAGAGTTTTTAAGAAAGACTTAAACTCACCAATTGGAAGAACGGTCATTGCACGCTTCATCTGCGCATCTTCTAGTGGAATGTAATTAACTGGCTCAGTTGCGCCTTCTGGTTCAAGACCTAATTCAATTTTGGTTCCCATATCTTCAATATAAAGCATTCCACTTTCAACCATATAATTGAAGCCAGGGTCATACATCATTTCACTAAGCTGTTCTTTTTCGACCATAACAGAGGCGCCCTTATTCATCCATTCACGAGTAAAATTAAGGTCTGGAATTTTTACAGAAAGAGGCCCGGTATGCTTACTTGTAATTTTTACTTTTGCCATAATAGATACTCCTTTTACTCCTTTTTTAGAAAAAGATGGGAGAGGGGCTACCTCCCCCATCACGTAATATATCGTAGGGATTTATTTTAGATGTTGGGATAAGGATTTTCAAAAGTCTGGGTGATAGATGTGTTTTGATAAATACCCCAGTTGTGATGTGCGAGGATAGCTGCGCCCATCTTTTGCTCCGCATAAATTTCAGTAGAGCCGTCACGGTTCTGATAATCACGGATTAGAGAGCCGCCTTCTAGAGCAACCTTGACAACTTTTTCGCCACCAGAAGGAAGTACATAGGCCATCTGGGGGTCAATCCAGGTCTTTTCATTAGTTTCATCAATGAAAGATTGACGAATTTGGATGACAGGGCAGCCGCGGAAAACATTGATGTAACCGGTGTTGTGAATAGCATCAATATCACCAGGATGATAAATGCCATTAGTCGTGTTGGCAATACCAGAAACAATAGCATCAGCGCCCATCGCGCCAACGAACTCAGGAGGAGCAAAGATAGCAACACCGTTACCATACGCACGAACAACGTTGATTAGCTTGACCATCTTCTCTGGATCCCAGGCGTTGACAGTAACCTTGTTAGCAGCAGGACGAGCAGAAGCGTCAAGTGCCGCGCGAAGAGCCTTATAAACTTCATAATAAACAGCATCGACTAGACCTTCGTTTAGAATAGTCATACATTCAGCGAGAGACTCTGCACCATCAGAAATGCGCTGTAGGTCAACGGAAACGCCACCGCCGACATTGCCCATTTCAAGAGTGAAAGTATCACTATCAAGACGGAAGGTTTCATAAACACCATTGATAGCGGCACGAGTAATAAACTTTCTGGCACGGGACTTGCCCTTGCGAACCTTGAACATAACCTTCTGGTTGTTCTTGGTTACTTGAACGTCAGCAAACTTGCCGATTGCATCAATGACTTTTGCGGGAAGAATCTCATTATAAGCCTTCATGATGATTTCATAAATGTCATAACGGTTCTTCATGAACTGGTTATAAGACCCCATTAGATCGCGGAGGCCATCCGCGAACGCAGCCTGCATATCAACTTCCTTATTTGCATAAGTAGCAGGAACAGTACCCTTTACAGCATGAAGGGCAATTTCTTGTAGTTCAGTTAGTGTCATTTCATTACCCTCCTATTATACCTTTAGAACGTGAAATTTTACGCCCTTCTGACCATCGGGCATCGTACCATACTCTACAACCTTTAGAGTAAGGCCGCTGGTTGGAGCAGTCGCAGTTAAGCAAACCGCACCGGACGCATCGGGCTTTCCATAAACGGCAGTCTCGCGACACTTCTTTAGAGCTTCAATTAGAACGGCTTCGGAAGTAAATTCGGTATCAGAGTAGCAAAGAGTGTTGGTATGCCACTTGTCACCAACATCGAGATAGCCAAGACGAGGTAAGAAATCGTTTGTGCCATTTAGCTTAAAGTTCTTTAAGCCAGGAGTTCTCTCGTCATAGATGTGCTCAGTAGAATATACAAGGGCAAGGGGAAGAGAAGCATCGGTAGGAAGCTTCACTGTGCGAGCGGTTTCATCAACCGCAAGAATCATGCCATTCTCAACAGGAACAGCAGCAAAATCAGTAGTATCAGGAGCGCATTGCGCCACGATACGACCGTCACGACGGAAGGCAACGTTGTTTAGTTCAACTTGACCATAACCGTCGATTACCAATCTTTTAGTAGCCATTTATAATCCTCCAAAATTTATTTTACATAGCGAGATAAAATCTCGTCGATACCACTCTTTTGGGCATCTTTGCGCAGATAACTTTGTTTATTGGATTTTTCATAAACAGAAAAATTAGTCTTTTTTAGTTCATAAGCTAGTTCTTTGTCTAACTCAATCACAGAATACTTGTCCATATTCTCACGATAAGAATTTAAAATTTCTTCACTCAATTTATCTTCATACTCAGAGAAAATACTATTCTTCTGTGCGGTTTCAATAGTAAGCTTATATTGCTTCAAAGACTTATTTTCAGAAGAAAGCTCTTCAACTTTTTTCTGCTCGGCGCTATAACTAGTTTCAATATCAGCCTTCTCTGTATTCAAAGTTGCAATATCGTTATTCAGCTCTTCAATTTTAAGTTCAAATCCAGAAATTTTTTCGGCATTAGCTTCTGCGTTTTCTAAATTTTCATTTACCAGTTCATAAGTACCGCCGTTTAACTGACGAAGAGTATCAACAGTAGCCTTCTCTTTTTCAGTTACATCAATAACATAGACTTTGACTTTTTTTGCAATAGCAAGACTATCAGTATCATCATTTTTAGTGTAATAAACTCGTTCATACTGCGCCTCGCCGTAATTATAGGCTAGTGCATAATCATCATAAATATCACAGATAGAATAATCAACAACCCAGCCGCCTTCTTCATTATAATTTGGATTTAGAAGAACCCAAATCGCATCATGCTTCTGAGCATCAGATAATCTAAAACAAATCTGAGGCATTTTTTCTTGCCCTCCCTTAGTATATGTTGCTTCAATATTTTGAATTTTCTTTATCACTTCTTCAATATTTTCGCGCAATTCATAAAAAGCCGCGCCCTCAAAACAAGGTTCAACATCGTCACCTAGAACTTGAAGTCCTAAGAAACAACCTTCATCAAATACTACATATTGTTGGCCATGGATAATCTCTCTATGGTATTTTAATGAAGGTTCATAAAGCTCCATAGACTGAGATTTCCCAACAATTTCACTGGCTTCTTCATAAAGAGCCGTAAAAATTAGGACATCAACGCACGCATAAGTACGCATGACCCCATCCTCATCTTCATGCTCTTCCCATTGAAGATTTGGATTTTCAGGAACAATACCGTAGATGCGACCTTCACTTCTTTTTTCCCCATGACCAGTGTAATCATTGGCTTCATAGATACCCTTTATTGGAGCATAAGCAATTGTAGAAAGTAATTTCTCGGAAAATTCATCTGTCATATAAGTGCCATTGCGATTGCCATATTTATAAAAAATACGGCATCTCGCTTTAGATAGCACTTCATTATATTTTTCTAATTTCCCATAAACAGAGACAGGAAACCCAAAATTATTCATCGGTCTTCAAGCCTCCTTGATTATTTATTGATTCTTCTTTTACAATAGTAGATGGCGCCTTTTGCTCTGCTGTTTTAGTAGGGCGCCCTACTTCACCAGACTCTGTATAAGAAGAAGCAAGAGGAATTAGTTTTTCACGAAGAAGTAGAACTTCATTTTCTAATTCCTTGATTCCAAGAAGTTCTCTTTGGCCAAGACCGATCGCCGCAGAAGGTAACAAAAAGCTATAACCACTTTGTGCCAACTTCAAAGAATCAGTAATAAATTCAGATTGATTGTAATATGTTACTGGCAGAATGATATATTTGAAGGTGACATTAGTATTTCCAAATAGTTCGTTTATAAGTTCTGTTACAAATCTCGCAATTTTATTCATAAGTATCATCATAAAAGCCATATCATTACGAATAGAATTATCAAGAGCTTGCGCGCCCGTTGGCGAGAATAACTGCGCACTAACACTTGCTTCAGAATAGACATTTTGAAGCATTTTTTCAAGATTATTAGACACTGCATCAGAAGAAGTTTTGGAAACGATACTATCAACATCAGTATAAGTAGTTAGAATTGATAAGTTTTTATTACCTCTCATCATTTCTACCGCACCAGCGTGCATTTCAACAGCCTCTTCTGGTTCAAACAAAAGTTCGCCAGTTTGAAGGTGAGGAACTTTTTGAATTAGAATTTTTCTAATTTCTTCCAAATCACGTTCACGCTCTGTATCAACGCTTTCATCGTATTGAATGGCAGCCGGAATTACGCTAAGAAATAGAGGACAACCATTTTCAATAAATGAAAAACAGACGCCAATATCAACGGGAATTTTTACCCATGGGCAAGTAACCTTCCTATTTATATATTTACGATAGTATTTTGAGATTACTGATGGGAAAAGAGACAATTCTTCAGCTCTTGCTTCCTTATCAGTAATCGCTGAGAAGTAAGTAACATCAAATTCAACTATATCTCTGCCATATATATCCTTGAAGCTAGAACGAGCATATTGCGCAGGCAAATCTAAAAGAACAAAATCATTCTTATCCAGTTTTTGAATAACACCATAGTAACTTCCGTCTATAAGCGCGCGCAATGAAATCTTCGTTTCTAATTCCTCCAAATGAAGCTTATCAAGATAATTCAAAGCACTATAATATCTTTTTTGAACGTGGTCGGTGGAGAGTTTTTTGCCAAACCCCGCCATGGGGGTTAGCAAACCGGCTCCTTTCATCAAAGTAGCATAGTAAATTATAATTCTCTTGTAAAGGCCATCCATCAAGAAGTAATTTTGAGACAAAATCCGCTGTTCTACTAAAGAACCAGAACTAATAATTTCATCAATCTCTTTTAGGGAATACTTACGCAGCCTCCGGGCCGCACGGCTCCCTGAAAGATAGTCGTAATCGCCATAAATCTCTCTACTTTTTGCA
>OJAW01000285.1_pt1 | contig 38457 bp, 29 predicted proteins | sample 1589151 | NCBI WGS metagenome assembly OJAW01 (sample SAMN03283290) | human gut metagenome | biome: human-associated habitat; material: feces | host: Homo sapiens | place: Peru | collected 2012
TGCTTTTATTTATACCTATTACAACCCCAACTCCAAATTTATCATGTAATACTTTATCACCATATTTATAATCAACATCATCTTCATAAACATTCTTTTCTTTTTTTATTATTGCTTCTTTTGGAGCATTTTCAATATTTAGAAGTTTTTCATCTATTTGCCGAGGAGATACTCAAGCGTGGCACTCCCGTATTGCTCTACGGCCCCGAAAGCGGAGAAATGCTCGGCGAAACCAAGCGATATATCGAGGCTCTTGCAGGCGACGAGACAATCAAAAAGGTAATGCCCGTTTTTGCCTATCACTCCTATCATTCCGACAATTCCCCTGAGACAAGGGTAGTTTTCAAGAACGAAATTGTCAAAGCACATCCCGAATTCCGCTTTGATATGAGCGAATGGTGCGAGCTTCCAAACAAAAGTCCCACAGACTGCGTAAAAGCCGCCCTTATAACCGCAAGGATTATCGGACAGGACTTTATTCTCGGAGGCTGCGAAAGCTGGACCTCATGGGTTGCGGTAAATCAATTTTCCGTCAAGGAGGACGGCAAGGATTATTCCGACGGACTTTTCTCGGCAACAAACTATTTCAGCGAATATAAAAAAGCCAAGCGGTATTATGCACTTGCTCACTACTCAAAATTTATTCCCGTGGGCTCAGTATGCCTTGACAACCTGACCGTTCCCGAGAATGATAACGGGCTCAACGCCTTTTCGTTCCTCACTCCCGACGGAAAAACCGTTACGGTAATCGTAAACGAAAAGGAGCAGACCGAAATTTCCTTTGACGGAGATTTTTCGAAAATGCAGATCGTTCTCACAACAGACGAAAAGCAATTTACCACGGCTTATGACGGAGAGTACAAAAGCACGCTGACGCTTCCCGAAAATTCACTCGCAACCGTGATAATGCAATAAGCTCTTATATAACACTACAGCCAATCGGTAAGGCTGAGAGTTAATAAGGCAGTTTTGCTTCAAAATAACATCTTTTTGCACAATAATGCGTTAAACCCCACAGATATGCGCCAGCATTATCTGCGGGGTTTGCCTTTTCTTGCATCAAAAATATATCATTTTGAAGTGCGTTGCAGTTTCGTAGCTATAAAATTTCGTTTATGCGGAAGTTGGGAAACGAATCAAGGCTGGCGCCTTGCGAGGCTTTCCGACAAAGGCATAATAAAATTTTATGCGAGAAACCAATACTTCCTTATGAACACTCAGCCAAATTCGGGCGGCTTATTTTCTGTTTTTTACAAAAAAATCAGCAATTTTTATTGTAATTTATGACAAATTCACATATATTTTGTTATACACTTTCAACGAAAATCAACATGAAATCTGTTTTATGTTGAAAACAATTTCAAAATTATGGTAAAATGTTTTATTATAAAGTATTGTCAGGGGGAGAAAATATGGAAGAAAAGAAAACCTCCCTTGCAGGTAAAATCAAGTGGCTCTTCGGCGAGATAAAAGAGCATTGGAACAAACCTGCCGAGGGAAAATATGTTCCTTACAAGGAATATCTTGACATTTGGCTTGCTGTCGGCAGTAACTACTCGGGCACAAAAACGCTCGAATACATATCGTTTGCCGCAGGCTGCTATCTGATAATGTATCATTATCAGCTGCCGTATGTTGCGTTTTCCGCAATCACGCTTATAAATATGCCGCTTCAAAAGCTGTGGGATATTCTCGGCTGGATAATCAACGACAACCTCGGCTTTTTGCCAAAGAAAAAGGAACGGGCGCTGTATACAGTCTATTTCTGCTCGATAGCGATAGGCATATTCCTTATGGCGTTCAATTTCTCGGCATATCTCAATCCCCAAAACGCCGTCGTTGCGGCATTGAACTCCATACGAGGCGTATCGGCCGCTTCGGCTATAAAAATGCTCGGCACGCACATACTCTGGAACGGCTGGGCAGGCGCAAGAAATATCTTTTGGCGCAAAAAGCTTGTTCCGAAATTCGGCAGATACAAATATTTCCTCTATTGCGATGTTGTGCCCAAGTGCATAATGGTAGTGCTCATAGGCTGGCTTCCCGTTTACAATATTGCAAACGTGGTCACGAGAGTATGGGTAGCAAACGCTCTGTTCTCGCTTTATAACCTGTTCAACTTCAGCAACTGCCTTGAAACCTGCACGCAGAACATCAGTCCGAATATGCGTGAGAGAATACTTGTCCGCACCTACCCGTTAAAGCTTTCGCATCTTCTCAACTCAATTATGGTGCTTGTAATTCCTATGGCAATCGGCTTCTTAAAGGACGAGTGGGCTGATATCAATGTGTATAAATACGTTATCCCGATAATTTTCATAACCTTTGCTGTTCTTACAATGATATTCTCCAACAGAATTAAAGAGAGAATACCTCAACCGCCGATAGAAAAGAAAATTCAAATCAACTTCTGGGACGGCATATTCGGCGTAATGCGCAACAAGTACAAGTGGATAATGAACATAATCGGACTTCTCGACTCGCTCGGAAACGGTATGCTTGCGTTTACAACGATTGTTTATCTCTACACCTTCCGTCTAAGCGGTCTGTCCTACGGTCTTTTGATTTCGCTCATATCCTTTGCTGGAACTCCGCCCGACTTCTTTACGCCGTATTTCATAAAGAGATTTTCATATAAGCAGATTATGATTTTCTATTACCTTACCCGTGCGTTAGGCTACGGAATTGTTGTCGGCTCTATTATTCTCTGCGGCGACAATGTAACGCTCTGCGGTATAATCTGCTGCGTCATGCTCTTCCTGCTTGAAGCGACGAAGACAATTCCTATGGCTGTGCATCACGATATGGAAATTCGTATCAACGACTATCAAATGTACCTCTCGGGCGAACGTCTTGAAAGCTTCCAGGGCATTTTCGGCTGGTTCACAAGCCCCATAACGACGCTTGTCGGACTTATCATACCGATACTCATACTTAAATACGGCTTTAACAGTAACTGGGATGTGCTGTTTGTCGACTCTGCAAGGGTTAAAATAATCGTAATACCGATACTTTTCGACATTGCAGGCTATATACTTATGACCCTGCCGTTTATCTTCTGGGATTACGACAGCGAAAAGCAGAACAAGGTTATTCAGGTGCTCAAGCGAAGAGCCGAGGTAACCGAAAAGAGTGCCGAAAAAGACGGCGAGTCCGTCGCAGGCAGCTTTATAGGATAACGGGGGTGTGAGGATATGAAAAAAGAAAAAACAAAGCCCGAAGAGGTAAAGGAGGAAGTCCTCGATATTCCCGAGGACGAAATATGGACATATAAAATCGACGGTCTTGCCGCTCCGAAAATAAACGCTTCATATAAGGATAAAAAGCTCGCAAAGGCAATGTTTATTGTGTTTATGGTGGTTGCGATATTCGTGTCGTTGTTCTTCTCGGTGCGTGCGCTTCTCAACACGGGCGACCTTGAATACAACCGCCTTGAAAACGGCAGCTATCGACTTAAACAGTTTTCAAACAACGGCTCGATAGTCAGCTTTACCGTTGACAACGTCGCAACGCTTAACTACGACGCCTCGGACACTAACACGCTCCTCGGCAGCGGAGACAAGGTAAACGACGGCATTGTCTATGACGAGAGCAAAAAGGTATCGGCGATACACGAATTTGCCTTTAACTGCGACGGTCAGCTGCAAACGGTTTATATCGGCGCAGGCGTTACCGAAATTGACGAAAAGGCTTTTTATTCCTGCTGGGCGCTTCAGCGTATAATAGTTGACGAGAACAACCCGAACTACTGCGACATTGACGGCGTTCTTTATAACAAGGATAAGACCGAAATAATCTGCTACCCCATAGATCATGACCGTTATTTAAGGCTTAAAACAGGCTATGCACATATGGAAAACGGGGAACAGATCTCCGACCTTGTTGATGACAGCGGTGCGGCTATGGAGGAGCTTTGGGGCACTACCGACAAATACGACGAGGCTTATTTTGAACAGTACAACAAGGATGTACGCACCTACGTTATTGCCTCGACCGTTACAAAAATAGGTCCTCTCTGCTTTAACTATGCAAACCTCTCGGACGTTTATATTCCCGAGGGCGTAAAGGAAATAGGAACGCTCGGCTTTTTCGACGCAGGAAACATCAGAAATATTTATTCCTACAAAACCGACACGAAAAATCTTGACCCGTCATACAAAGCGGTTGAAGGCTTTTCGCTTGTCTATCCGTCCTTGCCGGAGGGACTTGAAAAAATCGGCTCCGACTGCTTTACAAAGGACAGAGGACTCAGCTATATGTATATTCCCGAAAGCGTTACCTACATAGGACACCACGCTTTTTGGGGTGCTGTTTACAAGAGCGACGGCAAGCTTATAGGAATTTCCGAAATGAACGTTGCCGCAAGCGAGGAGAGCTTTGCGAACACACAGCTCGGCAAGCCGTGGCTTCCGAAATATGACTATATGCTTTTCAAGAAAAGTATCACGGTAAACTATTCGGCCGAAAGAGCGACACTCGAAGAATTGCAGAAAACCGAATAACAGCATATAAATAATCACCCCGACAGCTAATGCTGAGGTTTTATAAGGCAGTACGATAAAACTTAATAAAACTAAGGCATTGCAATGGCAGAATGAGGCTTTGACTGCAAAAGGTCAGAGCCTTTTTCTGTTTCTGAAATTCGCACATTCGTCTTTTCTTTTTGTATTCGGTATAATTAAATTACCAAATACAAGGAGGTTCAATATGAAAACAATTTTTGAAAATATTAGCGGTGGTTATACTCCACAAGGTGATTATCTTTTGCCAAATCTTACGCTATCTGATAAAAACGAAAGGCAAAGCGGTGTTTGGGGAATGAGACACAAACGATACTTGAAATCAAATCATCGAGTGCTTTATTACAATCTTCTTACGTCGGGTAAGCTTTACAATTATCTTGCCGATGTAGACGAACGAGCAAGAAAATTATTTGAGCAAACAGTAAAATCACTTGCCGAAAAGGAGCAAGTTACAGAAAAACTCAAAGCAAGGAATATGATATTATGGGTGCAAAAGATGAATAATATTCGCAACCGAGCAACAGAAATCGTTAATGAACAAGTGATTTATAGATGAGAAAAAGCCACAACTTACGGAGAAAAATTCCGTAGGCTGTGCCTTACTTATATTTGTTTGATTAAAATGCGTAATCTTAGCGAGCAGACCATTTGGATAAACACAGTTTTCCAAACGGTAAAAGACTCGTTAGGGACACCCTAAAACCTATTATCTACTTTTGAATTGTCTCAAGCAGATATGTTTTTCCTTGAAAGGACACTTCATCGCCTATGCGGCATCCTAAAAGTATTTTAGCCAATGGAGGAATTTTGGTAGAGTTTGGAAGATAATTTACGAAGATTACTTTTTGTTCATCAGTTTCTTTGATTCGTACATTAACTTTTTGACCAATAACTACATATTCATCCTGGATACCATCTTCAGATTCTTCTTCCTCTAACATCCCATTGCCATCAAGATCCATGTCTTCATACTCATCAGATTCATCCTCAATTTCAACACCTTGCTGATCCCCTTGTATAATGCCATAAATATTATCTATGAGCATGTCTGCAATTTCATCTTCATCAAGACAGTCCAAGACCACTCCACCGCCTACTGCATTTAAAAACTGCAAGGATGGTCTTATATGATCCTTTAGTGATAGTTGTATATTTTCCTCTTTAAAATTCTTGAATGCTTTAATGATACCATTCAAAATAATCGGATTTGCAGAGAAATTATTACTATAAAAAATGTCTGAGATTTTACTACTAATATCATTGCTTCCAATAATATCAAGCTTTTCAAATGAGTTTACATTACTCGGATCATACGTATTTCTGCCAACCCACCAACACTTCGCTATAGAATTTCTAAACAATCCTGCTCTTGTACCACCTGAAAAGAAAAATCTCGATTTGATATTTGAAACTGCCTCTTTCTGATTTTTTGGAGATTTTGTATCATAGTCCCATCTTTTCCTCAGATAACTATAATAGACAGAGTGACACATTCCTGCCCATAACCTTTCATCACAAGCTTGTGATTCTGTTAAAAATGACAAATGCTCATAAATAATTTTACAGTTAGCAAACTCAACTTCACCTTTGGACATATCAGAATCTATAGGTGCTAATTGGAAATCCTGTATCTCTTTAAACTCAACAAATGGATCTCCTCCGCAGACTTTCCATAGCCATTTATTATCTTTTTCTGTGAAGTACATATTATAAACCATATCAAGATTGGATTTGAGGATGTCCAATGCTTCTTTTTTCATAAAATATAGTTTCATTTAGATATCCTCCTCTTCCTCACCATTTTCAAACAAATCTGCAAATTTTTTTAATGCAGCATTTAAAGGTAGTTCCATTGCTTCTTGAGCTAGCTGAACAGATGTCTTATCCGAATTTAACAATTCATCTTCCAAGTCGACTCCACGTTTCTCATAAGCTTTGGACAAAGAAATATACCAATTTCTTCCCGAGTAATTATCAATACCGTTCTCTTGTTTTAATTCTTCGAAAACATATACCAGTGCTGGGAAAATCATCATAGAATTCAATATCGGCTGAAATTCTTCTTTATCGCAAAAGCGAGAATAAATCTCATATTCCTGCAATCCCACCCCAATACCGATTTGTGCTGTTGAAAGATCTACCTCCATCGGTTTGGGATCAGATGTTAATCGCTTATACACCTTAAAAATGGAACTTGCACTGTTAAATTCCTCGTAATTTTTTACAATATCAATTGTGGGTATATTCTTGTACGCAAGAATACTTCCCTTTGACAATTCAAATGACAATCCTCGGTAATCATCCCAATTAGAATTTACAAAGTAAGAAACATCTTTTTTTGTCACTATTAAAACGATAATTTCAATTCTTCCATTGATTCTTCCAACGGGGATTTCCTTACTGACATGGTTTGAAATATCATGAATTGCAGTTCTAAAAGATGTGTTAGCACACTCAATATGAATCACATATTCAGCATCAGCTGCCAAAATCATGCTCTGGAGTTCCTTGTTATCCATCTCAATATCGAAATCAAACTGGAGATTATTCACACCATTCATCTTATACTGCACTTCGGCATCGAAAATGGAATCAACATAATCATCTCTTTCTTCGCTTAAAACTGGATATGTATATAATCTTTTAGTTATGTTCATATACATTTACCTCCATTGCATAACCTCGATTATCCAGCAGAGCAATTTCAAACTGGACTTTTTCATTTCCTTTCATACTAGAAAAGCTGACACCTTCAGAACTCTTCTTTACGCCCGTACACCCCATCAATTCTGATGCGGAATAGATTGCAAGCCTATTTGATTTTCCATTCTCACCAACTGTAACAATCTCAACGTGTCCTGCACGAATGTCTCGTGGTAAGATAAAGGAAACTCTATATGTGTTTCTTGATGTTTTTATTACCCTAACATTCTTAAGCTCTTGGTTTATATCTCCGCCATATCTTTTATGCACAGTGTCATGTCCACCTGTTGTTGCTTTACCCTTATGCGTATCTTTTTTACTTCGATGTCTTGTACCGCCCAAATTACGTGTTGTTGGATCGCTACCATCAGCCCCCACGATACCTTCTGTATCGGTGTTTTTCGACTTGCCATTTCCTTCACTTCCATAAAACAATCCCTTTGGCTTGTTTTTAGACGCTCTGGGTTGAATTGTAATAGACCCAATTGTATCTTGAAGACTTTCCTTATTGTCATCTCCACTTTGAGTAGCCTTATCTGATTCTCTTTGAAGAACTCCTGCCAATCCTTCAACCTCAATTTCATCATCACTAGAATGCTCACCTAAAGTTTGAATACAATCTCTTATCCAATCTCTTAATTCATTATTATATTCTTTAGCCAATGATACATTCGTTGAGTGTCTGCTTGGTAACCACCTGTCGTGAGCCGGGGTTTCCATTTCTCTAAAAAACTCATTGAGTTCTTTTCCTTCCATCTCAAGTATGCCAGAAAACGAAATAATTCTTGACATATTTCCAAGTGCAAACAACTTCATCCCTGAAGATCTAGTAATTAAAATTTTTTTATTTAATTTTTCTGATGAGTCAACTAATATGCTGAGTTTTAATGTCCCTAATCCATGGAAATCTCTTGTAAACACTTTTGTTTCTGGGCGGGTCAGCACCTGATAGTACCAATATGCATTTTTAGTTTTTGCATTATATGTATTAAGATATCTTGACAATGTTGAGCTATCAATTTTTCTATTAGCAACTGTTACGCTTAACACATTCTTATGAATCGCCATTAAAAAATTTTCAAGCACTTCATTAATAACGTTCCGATCCCAGTCTGCACCGGCATTAAATCCATACACAAAAACATCCGTTCCAATTTCAGTTCTTTTGCAAAGCTGTTCCAATTCGTTGATAGAATTAACTGGCAAATTTCCTTGTGGGTTTCCATAATAGCCTATTCCGGTAGTCATTGTGTTCATACTATCGTTTAAATCTTCTGGAAAAGATATAAAACGAGACATTCCCTGGGCAGCAGTTTCTTGTACTTCATTCAAAGTTCTATAAAAAACTAATCTATAGTTTGAATTAGTAAAAGGGGCATTCTTACCTATTCCAAATGCTCCAGCTTTATCCCCTGTTTTGGTTGCACCACCATCAAGTTTAGTTAATGCATTCCAACCCTCGTCACTATCTTCATACGGATGACTCAGTCCGGTTGTATTAAAGTCACTGATACGCAGTACAATTGTGGTTTGTTGTTTGATTGAATGCAGTGCCTTAGCTAATACCTTGATTGTCTTCTCGCTATTCTTTTTTGACCAGTAATCGTATGCTTTTTTTATTTTAGATGCATATTGCTCATACCCAGGTATGTCTGATGAAGATATTCTGTACTGTTCAAATTCAACCATTACAGTCGCATTTTTACCTTCCACTGCTGCATCTAACGAATTTTGACAAATCTCTCGTGCTAATGATTGTATTTCTGTTCCGGTAAAAGTCTCAATCCCCGCATCCGACACACCACGCACTTGTCCAAATCCATTGTGCGGGAAATTCCATTCATTAGTCATTTGCATCACCTCAATGAAAATTTACTTTCTTTATTACTGTTATCTTGATACTTGTTTTTGCAAGCTTTTAATTCCGATTCTAGAGCAGAGAAAATCTTTTTCACGTCTTCATCTGTATATTCGTAAGTTGCAGTATTGGAACAGTTACTCAATAGCCTTATCATGTCAATGATTTTATTCGTTCTAGCCTCAGCAACTCTTATAAATTTATCATGTTTTGATTCAGCCATATTTTTCTCCTTTTCGTTTTGTTTTGACTATATTATAATTATTTTGTCATTATTTGTCAATTTATTTTAAAATTATTTTAAAAATAATTTTAAAATAATAACATCTAGTTTTCCTTATGATACCATTAATATTTATATAAATCTTTCCTTTTAATTTAAAACTAATCAGATGTTATATTCATATATTTTAGTTACGGGATATTATTTTCTATTGAGAAGATAATATCCCTTTTTGTAATTCCTTTAATTACATTGGGTGTGCATTTTGGCACCCTTTGTCCAAATGAGTGAAAGGAGTTTTTACGATGCCGAAACTATCGAAAAAGGAAAAACAGGAATGGGATTTTTTCATAAATCCCAAAACAGGTAGAAGAACATACAACAAGTTTTGCAGAAAATGTCATAGCGATTGCAAACAAAGCTATCGTGCCATTATTGTTTACTGCCGCAAATTCAAGGCAAAAAGGATCGTGATTACAAAAGGTGATAAATAGCACTTATAAAAAATTTCAAGCTCATATAAATAAAAAAATTGCCGATTTCGGCACCAAATTGATACAGAAACGGAGGTGAGGCAGTGAACAGGTATTTCAAAATATCGGACGCCAAAAATTTTGCTTTCTACAAAGTACCGAAAGCGTTATTTGAAGAAAAATACTAATCGGTTTCAACCGATGCAAAAATGCTGTACGGGCTTTTGCTTGACCGAATGTATTTGTCCGTCAAAAACGGTTGGATAGATAATCAAGGCAGAGTATATCAGTATTTCACGATAAAGTCTGCCCAAGAAAAACTGCATTTCGGTCACGAGAAAATATGTAAATTGTTCTCGGAACTTGAAACTTCGGACTTAATACTTCGCAAAAAGCAAGGTCAAGGTAAACCGAGCATTATCTATCTGAAACAATTCTGATTTTCGGTTTTCTTGATTTCCGAATAACGGAAGGTAATAAGACTTAGAAGATTAAGACTGTTACCGGCCGAGAAAAGAATATATATGGAGGTAAAAATGATAAAAAACATAAGTATAGATTTACTCATTCCTTTTGAAAATCATCCGTTTAAGAAAAGAAGCGGGATTGAGCAACAAGAATTAACAGAAAGTATAAAAGAAAACGGATTGCTTGAACCGATAATAGTTCGTTCTTTTCCGGCGGGTAAATATGAAATTATCAGCGGACACAGACGAGTTGAAGCCTGCAAAGAATTGGGGATAACAAGCATACCCGCAATAATCAAAGAACTCACAAAAGACGAGGCAATTGTGCAAATGGTGGATTCAAACATACACCGTGAACATATTTTACCGAGCGAAAAAGCTTTTGCGTACAAAATGAAATCTGAGGCTTTGAAACATCAGGGTAAAACTTCGTGCCAACTTGGCACAAAATCAAGAACAGATGAAAAAATTGCAGAAACCGCCGATGACAGTGCAAGACAAATACAGCGATATATCCGCCTGACATATTTAATCCCTGAATTGCTTAACCTTGTTGACGAAGAAAGAATAGCCTTTACTCCTGCGGTTGAAATTTCATATCTGTCGGAGTATGAGCAAAGAACATTGCTTGAACAAATCGAATTTACCGACGCTACGCCGTCATTATCGCAAGCACAAAGATTAAGAAAATTCAGTAAAGACGGTAACTTTTTCGTTGATACGGTTTTCGCCGTTCTCAATGAAGAAAAGCCAAATCAAAAAGAACAAGTTAGATTTATGGAAGAGGATATACGCAAATATTTCCCGAAAAGCTACACCAAATCCGATATGCAAAAGACAATCATTTCACTGCTTGAAAAATGGCAGAGGCAAAGAGAAAGAAACAGGAGGGATGAAAGATGAGCGATAAAAACAATTCAATATATGCACCGTATTTTGAAAAGAATGATGAACCGTTCTTTATGAAAATAGGCAATACAACTTACGAAGTCAAAACACATTTTAATCTAAAGGGCAGAGAAAATGTGCTCCAACAATTTGAAGATTTACTTACGGAATTGAAAATAGCATGAGTTTGCACAATCGACACTGCGGCATTGCAAGTGTACAATACCTATACATTGCAATGCCCTGTTGTCACAGAAAGGAGCAGATAGTTTATGGCAACAAACAAAAATATACAAGGACAAGAAGAAAAAATCACCGCTCTGTATTGCCGTTTATCTCAAGATGACAATTTAGAGGGTGAGAGTAATTCAATATCAAATCAAAAAGAAATTCTGATGACCTATGCAAAGAAAAACGGATATTTACATCCGCAATTCTTTGTCGATGACGGTATCAGCGGAACAACATTTAACCGTCCCGGCTTTCAGGAAATGGAAAGCCTTATTGAAGCAGGTAAGGTGTCAACCGTAATTGTAAAGGACTTATCCCGTTTTGGCAGAGAGCATTTGCTTTGCGGTCATTATACGGAAATTGTTTATCCGACTTTAGGCGTAAACTTCATAGCCATACAGGAAAATGTTGATACCACAAAAGGTATGGGAACGGAAATGATGCCGTTTCATAATATTTTTAACGAGTGGTATGCTGCACAAACCTCAAAGAAAATCCGTGCCGTTAATGAGATGAAAGCTTCAAAGGGTATGAGAATTTCTTCAACAGTGCCTTACGGTTACAAGAAAATTGAAGGCAACAAGGAGCAATGGTACATAGATGAGCCTGCGGCTGAAATTGTAAGAAAGATATTTAATCTTTGCATTTCGGGTAAAGGCCCGTCGCAAATTGCAAGACAGCTTGAAGCCGAAAAAGTGCTTACACCGACAGCATATTTCAATTCTGTAGGTAAGAAAACAAGTAATTTGATGCCTACCAATATCTATGCTTGGCGTTCAAATTCTATTGTCCACATTCTTGAAAACAGACAATATACCGGCTGCACCGTAAATGGTAAAAGTACAACAGTCAGTTACAAAGTGCATAAGAAAATTGAGAAATCACAAGAGGATTATCAGATTATTTCCAATACACAGGATGCAATCATCAGTGAAAACACTTGGCTGAGAGCGCAAGAACTGAGGAGAAACAAAAGGCGAAATACTGCAACAGGAAGAAGGAGTTTGTTCTCAGGTTTAGTATATTGTGCCGATTGTGGTTCTAAACTTCACTTTTGTGCTTCCAAAAGTTTAAAGAAAAATCAGAAATTTTGGAGGTGTTCTTCCTACAAAGACAGTCGTGGTACTTGCACAATCCATTTTATACGAGATGTTGTACTCGAGGCAATCGTTAAAGAGGCTATATCCGAACTTGCAGATTTTGTCCGTTGTTACAACAGTGTATTCCTTTATCTTATCTCCGAAAATAAAGGTGCAGAATCTGTAAACCGAGAGAGATCTTTGCGAGTCAAAACCGAAAGCGCAAAGCAAAGAATATCCGACTTGGACAAATTATTCTCAAGAATTTATGAGGATAATATTCTCGGTAAGTTATCCGATGAGCGTTATTCCCGTATGGCAAATGAATACGAAGCTGAGCAAAAGCGACTTATATCAGAGGTTAAGGAAAATGAAAAAGTTCTCATTGAACTTCAAAAGCAAACTGTCGATATGAAGATGCTCTATCAGGGACTTATGGAATTTACAGAGATGAAACATCTTACTCCAACCGTTGTAAACAAACTTATTGAGCGTATTGAAATTCACAACAACGAGAAGAAACATTCTCACAACAATGTTAAAGTGGATATTTACTTTACGGCAGTCGGATTATTTGACATTCCGACAGAGCAACAGCTTATTGATACAATGGAAAGAGCAAAACAGAAAAAAGCGGAGAAATCCGCTTAAATAAAGGAAAAGGTGTAACCCCCTTTATCGGGATTACACCATAATTTCTTAAATACTGCCTTATTAGCCCGTGGCTAACCGAGACGGATTTTTTTTACGTACATATAGATTTTCTTTATGCCTGTGCGGGTTCGCTCGGCTCCGGAGCAGCTTCGGTCGCTTCGGCGACAGGTTCTGACTTTTTGTTTTTACGCTCTTTTATAAATTTAACAACCGCAGCTATCGCCTGTACTGTAAGGACAAGGAACATGAGCTGGAATACGGGAGTTGCGATAAGCTGATTGACCTTTGAGTTATAAGACATTTTCAGTGCAACCTGACAGAAGAATATTATTGCGCCGTCATCAAATGCCATGAACGTCGGAATAGGCGAAAACAGCAATGCGAATAAAACAGTCATAAATCGGTCTGTCTTTGTTCGCACTTTTAAATTCTTGTCAAACAGGAACAACACAAGCGGTATGATAAGAAACCAAAGTGCATATGAGCTTGAAAAAGTGGGAATATTCAAAAACAGATAACATAGTATAAACGATCTCTGCCACGGCTTTTTCAGAATAAACAGAATCGCGACTGCAATTAATTCGGTAATGATCATGGAATTAAATGCAATGCTTGAATAATCAAAAGTAAATATCTTTTGACATATTTTGCCCATATTTACAATTGCATTACTCTTTCCTATATTTATTGCATAGTCACACGCATTTGCAATTTTTTCACAAAACAGCGAAAGATTTTGTACGCTTACTGAACTGAAATTTAAACTCGATGATTTTTTGTTTTTAAAGTTAAACAAGTTCGTAACCATCTTTAAAACAGAAACCTCCGAAGAGGATTTCGGCGTACTGTCGGAATCCGAAGAAGAGTTTTTATTATCCGCGCTGTTATTAGAATCGGCAGAATTTGCCTTCGCTTTTTCATCTGCTTCTTTCTTCTCGGCAGCGGCTCTGTCAAGCGCGCCGTACTTATTCGCTTCGGAAAGATGCTGACGCTGTGCAAGCAGCATTTCCTGTGACGTCTGAACGGGAGCGGGAATTGTGCTGATTAAAACAAACGGAATAACAACGGCAAGAATACCGTAAACAACAAGACGGATCGCCTGCTTATATTTTTTATCAAACAGCAGTAATACGCCGAATATTGCGGGATAAAGCTTTAAACCTGACGCAAGAGCGAGACAGATAAATGACAATTCGCGTATGACTTTATTATCAGAGTTTCTGAAGAAAACAAAAACGACGCTCAACGCCACAGAAGCGGCGACGATATTTCCCCGTTCAAGACAATAAACAAGAGGATAGCTGAAAATAGAAAGGAACGCAAACAGTTCTGCCAACCGGCGTGATTTCTTGTCTTCGCGGGATCCGATCTTTTTTAATATGCATCTGTATGTAATAACAACCATTGTAATTGCAAAAAGCAGATAGTACATAATGCAAAGCTGGCTTTCCTGCATGTCATAGTTATCTCTCGGATCAAGGGCAACCTCCGCATAAGGAAGTATTCTGCCTATAAACCTAAAGAACGCAACTGCCAAAGGCGGGTAAACGCTGTTTCTTTCGGAATAAACGTTCGACGCTGCGGAGTCTCTTATCGAATTGAAGAAATCCATAAACCAGTCAGTATAAACTCCGTTATGGAATAACATTCCGCGGAATGAATTACCGCTTGTCATAACGGCAAATATAATACTTTCTATACTGAAATAAATAAAAATCAAACAAAAAATCAGAATAAGACTGTTTGACGTAATCGGCTTTTTTTCAAGCACCGAGTTTGTTTTCTTTCTCATAAACTCTTAACCTTCCGTTTTTTTATTTTAAAAGACCATAATCGTCCGGTAAGCTTCGAAAAACCCGCCGAAATCAACACGGTAATTAAAAAACTGCATATAAAAAATAAATATTCATTTTTTTGCGCCAATCCTATTCTTTGCAAAACCATCATAGGCAAACGCTGAAAAATATACATCGGAAACAGATGTTTTCCGAACCATGCGTAGATTTTGCTTCTGACATTCACTTTCATCGAAAACAGCACAATTGAGATTATAAACAAAAACAGCGAAATCTCGTAAAGCAAAAAATATTTTCTGTAAAAATAAAATGACCAGATGCACAAACCTATAAAAATCAAAGTAACTGGATACCACACCGCATCTTTCATTACGAGTTTGTCGATTTTATCTTTCAAAACCGAATACCACATACCGAAAACATAGCATATCATCGTATTATACCAATGAGGTTCGGTAATATTATAGTATTTGAAAATATAGATATACACTATCATCAACACTGTATTCAACACAACAGAGGGATATTTTTTGCATCTGCATATTCCGAACGAAATAAACGTAAGGAGATATGCCGAAAGAATTGCAAAAATATACCAGTTGCTGTTGCCGACGGATTGCCATGCGATAAGGGACAGAAAAAACTGTTTGGCTCCGATAGGACTTTTTTTACCGAAATCAAGCAGAATTCTCGTAATCGTAAAAATTATAACCGCAATATCAAATTCGACAAACACGCGTAAAAACCGTTTTTGCGGAAAGTTTTTTATATATGATATGCCTTTTCTCTTTACAGATTCCATAACGCCGTACCCCGAAAAGAATAAAAACGGAGTAACGGTTTTTTGATTGACATCGGCAATCAGCTTATAAAATTCAATATCGGAATTGCTTGTTACTTCTATATAACCGCTCAAATGCGAGAAAAAGATAATAACGATAAAAACGCCTTTTATCACGTTAGTGCTTTCAATCGACATATAGTCGGATGAAAATCCGTTTTTTTTCCGCTGAACGCGAAGCGAACACAAAAGCAAAATCGCAAACAGACAAAAAAGCGCAGTCACAGTCAGTTCTCCAACTTGCTCATTATATGTTCGCCGATCATTTTTGCACTGTCCGCAGTCTGGATTTTATGAAGCTTATTTTTAACTTCCCTGCGCTCGGCTGCGAACAAATCTTTTCCGTTATATACATTATCAAAAAATGCGAGCAGATCGTCCGTATCGTTTATATATTCGCCTTTAAGGATATCTTTCGGATTATCATAGACAAAGCCTCGTGCGCTGATATACGAATCAAGATCGTCTACGGTAAGTCCTATCGGCTTATCGACAAGAAGATAATCGTAGTATACCGAAGAATAATCGCTTATCAATGCGTCTGTTTTTCCCATAAGCTCATACAGCTGAATGTTCTTCTTTGACAAATCATCATTTGTAATAATTTTAAAGTTCGAAAGCTTTGACTGTATTTCCACGCTTATATTCTGCGCAGGATGGGGTTTCAAAATGAGCAGACAGTTGTGTTTTCTCATCCATTCGTCGACTTTGATAATTTGATCGACGGTATTTATCGTCGGAATTCCCGTCGCCGTCGTTTCTATATTAAATTTCGCGACCTTTGGATTGTTTATTTTTCTGTATGTAGGCATCCAAATAAAGACCTTATTATAACCGTCAAGGCCCATTTCGGATAAAACGTCTCTTTTAGTAAAAAGATAATCGTTTCTCGGAAAGCCCATAAATATCATTTTTTCTTTGCTTATCTTAAAATCCTCGCTGTAATTGTCCGCGAAAAATTCAGATACGCACAAACACTCGTCGCAGTTGTCGTTAATACAATATCCGCCGTTTGATTTTTTCAACGGCATACCGTGCTGTAAACACAGAGAATACTGATCCTTTCTCTGCTTACCGAGAATTCTGTTACAGTAAATGAGACATTTCGACGTTCCGAGAATGTAAAACATTTTTAATTTCTCAAAAAACGAATTCGACGGATCTCCGTATTTTATAAACGAAGTGTTTTTCAGGTCTGAATTCTTATATTTCCCCGGATCTGCGACAAACCATACGATTTTATACTTATCGTCAATATGCTTTTCATCTATAAGATACCTGTACACAGGATATGTATTGCAGGAAAATTCCGGATTGCTTTCAAAGACAACGACTTTTTTTATCGGAAGAAACGTCAGTGCTTTTTTATAGCACTTGAACATAGTATCATATATTTTACCGATCATAAATACCTTGTCCTTTCATAACTTTTATAATTGCACATGACAGCACAAATTAGAGTATATCACATCCGCGCGACGATTTCAACAAAAACGAAGCAAAGCCCGATTTTTTATGCTTTTACTTTAAATCCGACGCGTCAAAACACGTTTTTTTGCCGTCGAACAGGTTATATTGCCCAAAAATCGAACGGTTATTTTTTCCGTCTGTCGCCGTGCTTTTTATAGTATTTCGCATACGAATTAACAGAAAGCGACATCCACGCGAGCATAAACCTAAAGCCTTTGTCATCCTCTGACAGGGGGGGGGCTACTTTTTTGTAAATTTTGTACTCATATCTGAAATATTTGGTAAGCCTCTTACCTATTTCCTTATCATATACTCCGCTGTCTACGGCTTTTCTGACAAGGAAATAGGATAATTCAAGCTGTTTAAGCGCAAATTCGCACGCAAGATCCTCCATTCCGTGTTCGTAAAGAAACTTACATCTTTCGTAAAAAGCTTCGTTTCTGTCTATGCTTTTCTTGGAAAAAGGCTGCGCGGTAATACCCTCTCCGCGTTTGAAATAATGGTAAAAATGACGTTTTACAATCGCGATTCGTTTGCAGTTATACGCTAATTCATGAATTACCGCTTCATCCTCATGAATACGTCCGACCGGGTAGCGGATCGAATCAAAAAGAGATTTTTTAAATATTTTACCGCACGCGTTGCAGTAAAAATTCGACGTCGGAAGCATGAGCTTCTCGATATATTCTCTCGGGGTGACGACTTCGTCAACAACAGGTGACGTTCTGTTGTGTTTTTCGATAGGTTCGTCGTTTTCGTCAACGTAATAAACCTCGCCCAGCGACATATCCGAATCCGTCGAAACGATAAGATCATAAAGAACCTCTATGCAGTCCTTTTCAATCGTATCGTCGCTGTCGATAAAAAACAAATAATTGCCCCCGGCCGCGTCGATACCCGCGTTTCTCGCGTCGGCAAGTCCGCCGTTTTTCTTATGTATGACTTTTATTCTCGAATCGATTTGAGCGTACTCGTCGCAAATTTTCTCGCTTCCGTCGGTCGAGCCGTCGTCGACGAGCAGAATTTCGATATCGCGGTACGTCTGATTGATTACGCTGTCGACGCACGCGTTAAGATAATCCTTATTATTATAAATCGGTATAATAACGCTGACCAAAAATCATCCCTCCTGTTTTTTCGTTTTTAAATATATCATATCGTCAAAAAAATTACAAGTACGATTTTTTTCATTTATTTTTGACGAAAAAAGTAACAGAACAGTAACCTTTCTTGACTAAAAGATAATTATGTGATAAACTTACATTGTTTTATTATGTATTTTAATAATTGAGGTGGCTTTCTTGGCTCAAAAGGATAAAAAAGCGTCGCTGCATGCGGCCGCTCCTTATGCGGCGGCGGGACTTTTTGCAGTCGTATTCATGCTCGTTATCTATGCTGTAAACGGCATATTCCCGTTCGGCTCGGGCAGCGTCGTATGCGACGACATGGTTCAGCAGACAATTTCCAACTATACATATTTCTGGGACTATTTAAGAAGCGGCGGAAAGCTGTCGCTGATGTTCAACTGGGAGACTGCGGCGGGTGCGCAGATACTCACCACGGGATTTTATATTTTAAAGCCGTGGGAGATAATATTCAGTCTCATTGTTCCCAGAGACGGCATTGTCAACGGAATTTCATTCCTGCTTATTTTTAAAATCGTCATGGCGGCGGAAAGTATGCTTTTCTTCCTTAGAAAGAAGTTTAAAATTCCGTCATTCTGGCAGGTTTTCCTCTCGCTGTGCTATGCATTAAGCTCGTTTATCATAATTTACTACACGAACATGGGCTGGATAGACGCGGCATTCATGCTCCCGTTTATCGTACTGGCGTTCATGTACATGTGCGATACGGGCAAATGGTGGCCGTACGTTCTCATTCTTACGTACTCGCTGACGCTCTCGCTGTACATCGCGTACATGCTGTTCCTGTTCCTGCTTCTCGTCGGCGGACTCTATATGATGTTCATTCAGCCGAAGGAAACGCGCAAAACCGCAATTATAAGATTCGGTATAACAAGCGTTCTGTCGCTGGCAATGTCAGCCGTCATAACGGTTCCGACCGTATACTACATGCTCGGCTCGACGAGATATTCGATAAAGAGCGAGGAAACTACGCTCGACACGCTTTTGAAAATTCTGAAAGCGACAAACACGTACCCCAATGTAAAATACGCTCTCTTATTTGTCGGCAGCGCGGTTTTATGGGCAATGTTCATAGTTCTGCTCGTAAACTTCTCGCATAACAAGAAAAAATCAATTTTCTTCACATTAAGCCTGCTCGTGCTTCTCCTGCCCGCTTTGTTTGAGAATATCAATTTAATATGGCACGTCGGCTCATATGTCGGATTCCCGCTGAGATATCTCTACATGCTCTCGTTTATACTCGTGTGCGCGGCGGCGTACTGCATACATTCGGGCAGCGCGATAGAATTTTTCTCGGGTAAAAAAACGGTCATTCCCGTGATTATATCCGTTATCTCGGGCGCGGCGGGCGTATTACTCATGTACTTTAAGGCGTACGAACACAAGGACGCCGTCGAGGGACTTACATACCGTTATATCTTTACGGAAAACGCGGGAATGTACATTTCGATCGCATTCTTCTTAATGCTCGTTTCGTACGTATTCGCGCTCACGATTAAAAATAAAAAAACCGGCTGTGTTCTCGTATCTTTATTCATGATTGCGGAGACGGGAATGTGTGCGGACGTTTCCATCGGTACGAATTCGAATAAGGACGGCGTGCTTCCGATGTATTCGCTTACATTTGTCGACCGCGCAAACGCTATATCCGAGGATCTGAACCTCGAAAACGACAATCTCACGCGAATCAAGGATCACGACACATACTTAAACAGCAACTACCCGATGTTCTTCAAATTTCCCGCGATGTCGAACTTCACGCACCTTGTTTCAGAGGACTTGACGACTTCCATGCGTGCGCTCGGCTATTCGCAGGTTTACACCCGCGTTCTCGACAACTCCGGAACTCTCCTCTCGGACGCGCTTCTCAACATAAAATACACGTTCTCGAAAAAAGACCTCGATCCGGACGAATACACTTACATGTACGGCGCAGGCGATTCGAAGCTCTATTCATATAATTACACTCTCCCTGTCGGACTTATCGTAAACGAGGATTTCGTAAGCACCGACATAGTCGCAAACGACGACCCGTTCGTATCGACCAACGAGCTGTTCAAGGCTCTCGGCGGCGAGGGCGACCTCATAACAACCGGCGAAAAGACATTCTCAACGGATTCATCAAGCGCCGACGGAACGGGCGTTTACGAAATGAATATAAAAGTCGAGGGCAGACGCCACGTCTACTTAAACGTCGAAACCGCCAAGGGCAGAAAGGTATCCAACGGAAGCTTACAGATTTCGTTAAACGACAAAACGCTCGACCTTACCTACTTCGGTTCAAAGGCGAATTACAGATACCCCAACAACTTCTTCAACGGCATGCTCGACCTCGGAGTTTTCGAGGACGAGGAGCTGACGGTAACAGTCGGTCAGTGGAAAGATATCGGCGACTGGCTTAAACTTACGTCGGGACAGGCGGATTATACGAAGCTCGGCGAGCTTTGCTCAAAAGAGCATCCGCACGCAGACGTTACGACGGGAGCAAGAAGTCTTACCGCAAAGGCGACGGCGGATTCCGACGGCGAATATCTTTTCCTGCCCGTCAACGACGATCCGGGCTGGACATGCAAGGTTAACGGAAAAGAAGCCGAACTTAACTACGCTATGGGAAGCTTTCTTGCCGTTAGGCTCGAAAAAGGCGAAAACACAGTCGAGCTTACGTTCCTCCCCCACGGTCTTAAAACAGGCGCGGTAATCAGTCTTATTTCGCTTGCGGTATTCATTATTCTTCTTATTATAAAGAAGTTTAAGCCGATACCGAACGACAAGGACAACGCGTTTTTAAGAATATTCGAAAAAATATATTATATCGGCATGATCGAAGTATATGCGATAATGTACGGCGCGTGCGCGATATGCTCCATACTTTACAATTACATTCTGTAAGAAAGGACGCTTAATATGAAAGTTGTAATTTTAGCCGGAGGCTTCGGAACCAGAATCAGCGAGGAGAGCCACCTTATCCCCAAGCCCATGATTCAGATAGGCGACATGCCGATTCTCTGGCACATCATGAAACTCTATTCGTACTACGGATATAACGATTTCGTTATATGCTGCGGTTACAAACAGCACGTAATAAAGGAGTTCTTCGCCGACTATTTCCTGCACAGAAGCGACATTACGTTCGACTTTACAGACGGCGGAAAAATGACCGTTCACTCGAATTTCTCCGAACCGTGGAAGGTCACGCTCGTTGACACGGGACTTAACACGATGACCGGAGGCAGAGTCAAGAGAGTTAAGGATTATATTGGCGACGAACCGTTCTTCCTTACATACGGAGACGGCGTTTCAAACGTCGATATCCCCGCTCTTCTCGATTTTCACAAAAAGCACGGCAAGATTGCCACTCTTACGTCAATTCAGCTAACCGCGCGTTTCGGCGTTCTTAATATAGGCGAGAATTCTCAGATAACCGAATTCAGAGAAAAAACCCAGCAGGACGGCGGATGCATCAACGGCGGATTCATGGTTCTCAACCCCGAGATATTCGACTTTATCGAGGGCGACGACACGGTATTCGAAAAATATCCGCTCGAGCACTGCGCACAGATGGGCGAGCTTATGGCTTACCCGCACGACGGTTTCTGGCAGTGCATGGATACGCTGAGAGATAAACAGAAGCTCGAAAAGCTTTGGGCTTCGGGCGAGGCTCCCTGGAAGGTTTGGGACTGATTTTAAGAAAACAAGAGGAAGAATATATGGCAGATCTTAGTTTCTATAAAGGAAAAAGAGTTTTTGTAACCGGACATACCGGATTCAAGGGAAGCTGGCTTACCGCGATTCTCGTAAAGGCAGGCGCCGAGGTCACGGGGTACTCCCTGACTCCCCCGACCGACCCCAATCTTTTCTCGATTTCGGGTGTTGAGAGTAAAATAAATTCCGTTATAGGCGACGTACGCGATTTCGACGCGATGAAAAAGGCGTTCGACGAGTGCGATCCCGAGATAGTTTTCCATCTTGCGGCTCAGCCTATCGTCATTACGTCGTACGAACAGCCTAAATACACATATGAAACCAATGTCATGGGCACCGTAAATATCCTCGAATGCGTAAGACTTTCGAAAAACGTCAAGTCCGTTTTAAACGTAACGACCGATAAGGTTTATAAAAATAACGAATGGTGCTGGGGCTACAGGGAAAACGAGCCTCTCGACGGCTACGACCCGTATTCAAATTCGAAGTCGTGCTCCGAGCTTGTAACGCACAGCTATAAAAGCTCATTCCTTGACTCAATGGGCATTGCGGTTTCCACCGCAAGGGCGGGAAACGTTATCGGAGGCGGAGACTTTGCGGACAACAGAATAATCCCCGACTGCGTACGCGCCGCCGTAAAGGGTGAGGATATTATTGTAAGAAATCCTAATTCGACACGTCCGTATCAGCATGTTCTCGAACCTCTCAACGCATATCTTATGATTGCCGAAAGACAGTATGAGGATAAATCGCTTCAAGGTTATTACAACGTAGGTCCCAACGACTCCGACTGTCTTACTACGGGCGAACTTGCGACGATATTCTGCGAAGCTTGGGGAGACGGGCAGACGTTCAAATGTCTTAAAAAGGACGGCCCTCACGAGGCGAATTTCCTAAAGCTCGACTGCTCGCTTCTTAAAAAGACGTTCGGCTGGTCCCCCGTATGGAGCGCAAAACTCGCTGTCGAAAAAACCGTCGAATGGACTAAGGTATGGGCTTCGGGCGGCGGCGTTCCGGATATGCTCGATAAGCAGATCACCGAATTCTTCGGACTATAAGTGATTATAAATATTGTAATTAATAATAAAACATTATTTTCATTATATAAAGAGGTATAACATGGACGAACAATCAAAGGCAAAACAGGCTATACTCGACGCGGTAGCCGACTATTTTGACAAATACCACAATCAGAAAAAAGAGTTTGTACCCGGACAGAGAATTCCCTACGCTTCAAGAGTCTACGACTCAAAGGAAGCCGTAAATCTCGTTGACAGCGCACTGGAATTCTGGCTCACCGCAGGCAGATATACCGATAAATTCGAAAAAGAACTTGCGAAATATCTCGGCGTACGCTTCTGCTCACTCGTAAACTCGGGTTCGAGCGCGAATCTTCTCGCATTCGCAACGCTTACTTCTCCCCTGCTCGGCGGCAGACAGGTTAAAAGAGGCGACGAAATTATAACCGTCGCGGCCGGATTCCCGACGACCGTTACTCCGATGATTCAGTACGGCGCGGTTCCCGTATTCGTCGACGTTACGATACCTCAGTACAACATTGACGTTTCAATGCTCGAAAATGCGCTTTCGGACAAAACAAAAGCCGTTATGATTGCCCATACTCTCGGCAACCCGTTTGACCTCTCGGCAGTCAAATCATTCTGTGACAAGCACGGACTTTGGCTCGTAGAGGACAACTGCGACGCGCTCGGCTCGCAGTACACGATAAACGGAGAGACTAAATTTACAGGCACAATAGGCGATATCGGCACGTCGTCATTCTATCCCCCGCACCATATGACCATGGGCGAGGGCGGAGCCGTTTACACGGACGATCCCCTTTTAAATAAAATCATGCGCTCTGTCCGCGACTGGGGCAGAGACTGCATGTGTCCCTCGGGCGTGGACAACCTCTGCGGTCACAGATTCGACAAGCAGTACGGCGAGCTTCCGCTCGGCTACGACCATAAATACGTTTATTCACACTTCGGATATAACCTTAAGGCAACCGATCTTCAGGCGGCTGTCGGATGCGCACAGCTTGAAAAATTCCCCTCTTTCGTAGAAAGAAGAATTCATAACTTCAACAGACTCCGCGCGGCGCTCGAGCCGATTGCAGATAAGGTGATTCTCCCCGAGGCGTGCGAAAACTCGCGTCCGTCATGGTTCGGATTCCTTATTACATGCAAGGACGGCGTAAGCAGAAACGACGTTGTTAAATACGTCGAGTCGCACGGCGTTCAGACGCGCATGCTCTTTGCGGGAAATCTTACGAAGCACCCCTGCTTCGACGAGATGAGAAAAACGGGCGAGGGTTACAGAATCGTCGGCGAGCTTACGAATACCGACCGAATTATGAACGACACGTTCTGGGTCGGCGTATACCCCGGCATGACGGACGAAATGATAGATTACATGGCAGAATGTATTACCGAGGCAGTAAACTCATAATCAATCGGAACGGAGTTGATTAACGATATGAAAATAAAAGTTTCGGACTATATTTCCGGCTTTCTCGTAGATCACGGTATTGACACAACGTTTACCGTAACAGGCGGCGGAGCAATGCACTTAAACGACGCATTCGGACATCAGAAAGGCATGCACTGCGTATATCAGCACCATGAACAGGCGTGTGCGATAGCAGCCGAAGCGTATGCAAGAATTCATAATAAAATAGCGGCTCTCGTCGTAACGACGGGTCCGGGCGGAACTAACGCGATAACGGGCGTTGTCGGCGGATGGCTCGACTCGATTCCCATGCTTGTAATATCCGGTCAGGTTCGATACGACACGACCGCGAGAAGCACTGGACTCGGCATCAGAGCGATGGGAGATCAGGAGTTCGACATTACAAAAGCCGTCGACTGCATGACAAAATACTGCGAAATGGTAACGGATAAGAATAAAATACGTTACTGTCTCGAAAAGGCTTTGAAATTATCTCAGCAGGGCAGACCCGGTCCGTGCTGGCTCGACATACCTCTCAACATTCAGGGCGCATACGTCGACACCGACGACCTTTACCCTTATGACGGCGGGAACGACGAGGTTCTCCCGCCCGAAACAGACGATAAAACGCTCGACGAGATTATTGAGCTTATCAAAAAGGCGGAGCGTCCCGTATTCAACGCAGGCAACGGCATACGCATAGCGGGCGCGTTCGACGAATTCAGAAGCGTTATTGAAAAACTCAATATTCCCGTCGTAACCGGCTGGGATTCGATAGACTGCATAGAGGACGAGCATCCTCTATACGTCGGCAGAGCGGGAATCATGGGCGACCGCCCCGGAAACTTCGCGATTCAGAACTCCGATCTTCTCCTCTCCGTCGGCAGCAGATTAAGCATCCGTCAGGTAGGCTATAACTATCAGACATGGGCGCGCGCGGCGAAAAAAATCGTTGTCGACGTCGATAAGGAAGAGCTTAAAAAGCCCACCGTCAACCCCGACATGCCGATATGGGCGGACGCTGAGGATTTTCTTTCAAAGCTTGACAAAAAGCTTTCGGACGAAAAGCTTTTTAAGGGCGAAGCATGGATTGAATGCTGTCAGAACTGGAAGAGAGATTATCCTGTCGTACAGAAAAAGCACTACGAGCAGGTTACGCCCTGCAACGTCTACGCATTTATAAAGGAGCTGTCCTCGCGCCTTAACGAGGGACAGATAACCGTAGTCGGCAACGGCTCCGCGTGCGTTGTCGGAAGCCACGGCTACGTTATTAAGAAAGACCAGCGATTCATCATAAATTCGGCAATCGCCTCCATGGGCTACGACCTTCCCGCAGCTATCGGAGCATGCGTCGCGGATCACAGTCAGGACATCATAAACGTGACCGGCGACGGCAGTATTCAGATGAACATACAGGAGCTTCAGACCATCGTTCAGAACAAGCTCCCGATTAAAATATTCATGATAAACAACGGCGGATATCATTCTATCCGTCAGTCGCAGAAAAACTTTTTCGGCGAACCGCTCGTCGGCGTCGGCTACGATTCTCATGATTTAAGCTTCCCCGACATGTCAAAGCTCGTTCCCGCGTACGGCATTCCGTATTATAAATGCGAAAAAACCGCGGATCTCGGCGAAATGATAGAAAAAACGCTTAATACCGACGGTTACGCTTTCTGCGAAATTATTGTCGACGCTCAACAGAAATTCGAGCCTAAGTCCGCAACGAAGAAGCTTCCCGACGGAACGCTCGTATCAGCGCCTCTTGAGGATCTCGCTCCTTTCCTGCCGAGAGAGGAGCTTGAAAAGATAATGTTTATCCCGCTGACGGAGGAATAATTTTTTATGAAAAGAGCAATCGTAACGGGTGCGACGGGAATGATCGCTTCCGCTCTTATCAGAAATTTAATTTTAAATAATATCAAGGTTTACGCGCTCTGCCGCCCGGGCGAGGAAAAAAACGACGAGTTTTTCAAAAGTCCGCTTGTAACGGCGATTGACGCGGATATCTCGGAATTAAAGGAAACAGCCGATAAAATCACCGAAAAGTGCGACGTGCTTTACCACTTCGCATGGCTGGGCACGTTCGGCGGAGACAGAAACGCCGCATACATGCAGTCGGACAACATCAGATACACGCTTGACGCGGTTACGCTTGCAGATAAAACGGGATGCGAATGCTTCGTCGGCGCAGGCTCGCAGGCTGAGTACGGCGAGACCGGCGAAAAGCTCACGCCCGACACGCATGCAAATCCGGTAACAGGCTACGGCATTGCAAAATACACCTCGGGCAGGTTAAGCCGTCTTTACGCTTCTCAGCTCGGAATCCGCCACTGCTGGGTCAGAATTTTAAGCGTATTCGGGCAGAAGGGCAACCCGAATTCGATAATCATGTCAAGCCTTTCAAAAATGCTCAAGGGCGAATATGCGCCGTTTACGAAAGCGGAGCAGACATGGGATTTCCTGCACTGCGACGACGCGGCGCAGGCGTTCAGGCTTATAGGTGAAAAGGGCAGAGACGGCGCCGTTTACCCGTTGGGAAGCGGACAGCCCAGACAGCTTTGCGACTACATAAAAGCAATGCGCGACACTGTAAATCCCGAACTGAAAATCGGCATAGGCGACCTTCCCTATAACGAAAATCAGGTAATGTATCTTGCCGCCGACATTTCCGCTCTTCAAAAGGATACGGGCTTCGCCCCCTCGCTTACATTCGAGGACGGCGTAAGAAGAACCATAGATTGGATGAATTCAAAATGAAAAAAGTAAGCGTACTTATTCCGTGTTATAATGAAAATGAAAACGTCGTTCCCATGAGCGAAGCTATCGCCGACATGTTCGAAAATCAGCTTAATAACAAATACGATTATGAGCTTGTTTTTATCGACAACGATTCACGCGACGGAACGAGAGACAAGCTCCGCGATATCTGCTCTAAAAACGAGCATATCAAGGCTATATTCAACGCAAGGAATTTCGGTCAGTTCAACTCCCCCTACTACGGCGTTTTACAGGTAACGGGCGACTGCGTTATTCAGATGTGCTGTGATTTCCAGGATCCCATCGACCTTATACCGAAATACCTCGCAGAGTGGGAAAACGGATATAAAATAGTAATAGGAATCAAGACCGCAAGCAAGGAAAACCCGATTATGCGTTTCCTTCGCACCTGCTATTACAAGCTTATCAAGAAGATGTCCGACGTTGAGCAGATTGAGCACTTTACGGGTTCGGGGCTCTACGACAGAGCGTTTATCGAGGTTTTGAGAAAGCTTGACGACCCGATTCCGTTCATGCGCGGAATCGTTGCGGAGCTGGGCTTCGAGCGTAAGGAAATACCCTACGAACAGCCCAAGCGCAGAGCCGGAAAAACGCACAACAACTTCTATTCTCTTTACGACGCGGCAATGCTCAGCATTACATCGTATACGAAAATCGGACTGAGACTTGCGACGTTTGCAGGCGTGGGCGTCGGAATATTAAGCTTTATAATAGGCGTTATTTATCTTATTCTGAAATGCATGTACTGGGACCGCTTCCCCGCAGGCACAGCGCCGATTCTTATAGGCATGCTGTTCCTCGGAGCCGTTCAGCTTTTCTTCATCGGATTTATAGGCGAGTACATACTTTCGATCAACAAACGCGTTATGCACCGACCGCTCGTCGTGGAGTCGGAGAGGCTTAATTTTACGAAAGCCGACGCGCAGAGACTTAAACAAATGGAGTCCGGCGTAGAAGCTGCTGCGGTCAATTAAAATATTTCAGGGAGCCGTTTTTCGGCTCCGTTATTTTTTTCTAATCAATTGACATTGACATATTATAATTGTATAATTTACCTGATAAAATATATAAAGCAGTGATATATATATGAAAATTCTGCAAAAAGGGTTCAACTATTCGCAGGACGGACCCGGAAACAGACTCGTTTACCACACGCAGGGCTGCAATTTCCGCTGTAAATGGTGCTCGAATCCGGAAAGCATGGCGGGTACGAATTCAAAGGACAGGGAGATGGCACCCGAGGAAATACTCGACGAGGCTGTGAGAAGCCGTATGATGTTTTTTGACAACGGCGGAGTAACCTTTACGGGCGGAGAGCCCACGCTTCAGTTTGATGAGCTTAAGAAAACGCTTACGCTTCTTCATGAAAACGGCATTAATACGGCGATAGAAAACAACGGCTCTCACCCGAGACTCTGCGAATTATCGCCTCTTATCGACTTCCTTATAGTCGATTTAAAGCATTATGACCCCGAGGAGCATAAAAAGTGGACGGGCGTACGCAACGATACAACGGTTGAAAACATAATGAAGCTTTTAAAAATACGCTCGCAGCTTCATATACGAATCCCGCTTATAAATCATGTAAACACAGATTCGTCAGGCTTTATAAAGCTTTTTGAAAATACGGATAAAAGCCGGGCGACATTCGAGGTATTAAAATATCACGAATTCGGAAAGGACAAATGGACTGCTCCGTACGAGATAACTGACGGCTTCGTTTCCGACGAATTATTCAATAATTTCACCGCCGCTCTTAAAGACAGCGGATTCAATATCATAAAAACGTAAAGGAGAAAATAAGATGTTTACCGATATTTACACAAGAGAAAAGCTCACGTCAATGGCCAAGTCTCTGTTTAAAACGGAGAGAAGCAAAAACCGTCTCGACGGCTGGTTCCTCGCAACGGAAATGGGATGCGAGCTTGACAAAAAATACGCCTCCTACGGCGAGGAGATGAAAAAAGCCCTTATTTTAAAGGAAATCGTATCGCGTATTCCTCTTTACATAGAGGACGACCGCGTTTTTGCGGGAACGCAGGACGACGGATTCGCACGAAGCTACGCGCTTATCAACCCCTCGTTCAAGGTTGAGGAATTTTGCGGATACTGCGACCCATCCGCGGTTTTCGGAGATATCGAGCCGAATGAGGAATTCACAAAGGAGCGTATAGAAAAGGTTAGAAACGAATTTTCACAGACAAAATACGTTAAAGACCTGACGAAAACATACGCCGGCTGTGAAAGCTACACAAGCGAGGTTGTATTTTTCGTCGAGCAGGTAACGGGACATCTTATTCCCGATTACAGATACGCGTTAAAGCACGGCGTAAAAGAGATGATCAACTCTCTTAATAAAAAAGAAGGAGAGGGATATAAGGCGTTCGCCGTCGCTCTCGAAAGCGTGCTCGTGCTTGCAGACAGATACAGAAATATCGCGCTTGAACAGATGAAAACCGCGTCCGGCGAGAGAAAAGCACAGCTTAAATTAATGGCTGAAACGCTCGAAAAGGTACCCGCGCACGGCGCAGAAAATCTCTATGAGGCGATTCAGTCGTTCCTGCTCATGTGGCAGATAATGTGTCTTGAACAGACGCCGAACCCGTTCGCATTCTCAGTAGGCAACGCGGACAGAATTTTCGAGCCGTACAGAAACGGACTTTCCAGGGAAATGACAGCGGCGCTTTTCAAGCATTTTCTTGTATTTTTCAATGTTGCGGACAGAAGCTGGGCTATCTCGCAGAACGTAATAGTAAGCGGACGCGACGTTGACGGAAACGACCTTACGAACGAATCTACTTACGCACTTTTCGACGCATACTACGACATGAACCTCCCCCAGCCTATTCTCTCCGTTAAGCTTCATAAGAATACCCCCGAAAAGCTCTATGAGGAGATGGGACGTTTCTTCTTCTCCCCCGGCGTTCTCACTCCGTCGCTGTTTAACGACGACTCGCTTTTCGAAGTTCTTTCTGCTAAGGGAGTAGATAAGGAGGATCTTCCCGATATCGCAATCGCAGGCTGTCAGGAACCCCTCATCATGGGCAAGGACAACGCGAATACTACAAACAGCTGGCTCAACCTGCCCAAGATTCTCGAGCTCACTCTCACCGGCGGATATTCGACCGTAACGGGCAAAAAGCTTGCCGATATCGAAAAGAGCGACCTTAAACATATACGCGAAAACTTCTATAAAAACGTTCAATTCTTTGTAGATGAAATGGCGAAGGCGGCAAACAACGCTTCCAAATCCGTTTCGAATTTAAGAGTTCCGTTCCTCTCCTGCTTCATGGGCGGTATGGATAACGGCATCGACACCCGCGACATTCACCGTCAGGGAACAAAGTATAACGGAAGCGGATGTCTTATCCACGGCACCGCAGTTATTGCGGACTGCTTTGCCGCCATTGATAAGATTTTAAGCGAAAAGCCCGAATACGAGGATGTTCTCGTAGATGCGCTCAATAAGAATTTCGAGGGTTACGGTGAGCTTCACGACTTCCTGCTCTCCGCCGACAAATTCGGTAATAACATTGAAAAAATCGACGACGAAGCCGCAGAAATCGCTTCTAAGACCGCCGATATGGTATCAAATGCAAAGAATTATCTGGGCAACAGCTTCCGCCCCGATTTTTCAAGCCCCTCCACTCATCTGCTCTACGGCTACTGGGTCGGCGCAACACCCGACGGCAGAGCGTCGAGAGACATGCTCGGCTACGGCGTTGACCCGCTCTACGGCAGCGCGGAGAACGGACTCGGATTCCGCATGCTCTCGAATATGAAGCTCCCGTTCTGCAAGATGTGCGGCGGCTACGCCTCCCACCTCGGAGTCGACCCCAAGTATTTTAAAGCCGAATCCTACGAGGGCAAGGGACTCGAATTCAGAGACAGGATTGTAAAACCCCTGTTCTTCAATCCCCTCAACAGCGACGTTTCGCCGTTCTATCTTTACGTAAACGTTACGACGGCGGAAATATTAAGAAAGGTGCTCGCAAACCCGAAGAAATACGCGCCGAGCGGAGTTTATATAATGAGAATTCACGGTACATTCGTAAACTTCCTCGACCTCTCGCCCGCTATTCAGCAGGATATAATCAAGAGACTTGACCCCGGCTCAACGAGCATGTAAGGAGATATAAATGCATTTAATCGGACTTGACATCGGCACGACAAGCATATGCGCCGTTCTCGCGGATTCTGAAACGGGAGAAATATTAAAAAGCGTAACAAAGTCTAACGACTCGTTTATTAAAACGGACAAAAGCTGGGAAAAAATCCAGTCGTGTGAGAAAATATATTCGACAATTGAAGAGATATTGTCCGAAATTTACGACGAAAATATATCGGCTATCGGAATTTCCAATCAGATGCACGGAATTTTGTATGTCGACTCTTCGGCGAACGCATTAAGCCCGCTGTACATATGGCAGGATGCAAGAGCCGATCTGCCTTATAAAAATTCGACATATTCAAAGCAGTTCGGCGCGCCCGCAGGCTACGGACTCGCAACGGATTATTATAACGAATTAAACTCTTTAATCCCCGAAAACACAGCAAAGTTTGTCACGATAGGCGATTATACAGCAATGCGCCTTACGGGTGAAACAAATGTTAAAACGCACATATCAAATGCCGGCTCACTCGGAAAATTCGACGTAAAAACGAATTCGTTTACAATAGATAATCCCCGGCTCCCCTGTGTTACTGCTGATTTTAAAACCGTCGGATATTACAAAGGCAAAACGCCCGTATGCTGTGCGATAGGCGACAATCAGGCAAGCTTTTTAGGCTCCGTCAGAGGAAACGGTGCGCTGTTAAACGTCGGTACGGGCAGTCAGATATCGTTTACGACAGACTCGGCTGACGGCGGCGATTTAATAGAAATACGTCCGCTCGACGGCAAAAGATATCTCGCAGTCGGCGCGGCTTTGTGCGGAGGCAGAGCTTTCTCACTGCTGGAAAAGCTCATATCCTCCGTCACGGGAGAAAACGCATATCCCGTCATTGATAAAATATTGAAAACAAAAACCGCGACCGACCTTATCGCAGACACACGCTTCTGCGGTACGCGCTCAGACCCGACCGTCAGAGGCTCGATAACGAACATTTCGGAGAGTAATTTTACACTCGGCGATATTGCTCTTGCGATTTTAAACGGCATGACCGACGAGCTTTACAATATGTTCTCATCCTCCAAAAACAGGTGCACGTCGCTTGTCGGCAGCGGCAACGGAATCAGAAAAAATGAATCGCTCAAACGCATTGCCGGAAAAAAATTCGGATGCGAAATAAAAATCCCCGTTCACAGCGAGGAGGCGTCGTTCGGCGCGGCTCTCACCGCGGGCGTCGCTTCGGGAATATTCAAGGATATAAACGAAGCGCAGAATTTAATAAAATATCAAGGTGAATAAATAATGTTTTACGATTATCCCGTATTCTTTGAAAAAAACAGAGTATGGAGGGTTTATAAGGGCGGAAAGCTGTTCTCGCAGTTTTTCTCCGACGACTCCGAGGACTCGAACTATCCCGAGGAGTGGGTCGTTTCGTCCGTTACGGCTCTTAACGAGGGAAGCGCAGACCCGTACGAGGGCGTTTCAAAAATAAAGGACAGCGATCTGTACTTAAACGACGCTCTCAATACTTATAAAAAAGAGCTTCTCGGAGACAGAGACGACCTCGGCGTGCTTACGAAAATTCTCGACTCGGCAATCCGACTCCCTGTTCAGACTCATCCCGATAAGGGCTTTTCAAGAAAATATTTCAACTCCCCTTACGGCAAGGAGGAGTGCTGGACGATTCTGGCGACCCGTCCGAGCGCGAAAATTTACTACGGATTCAAAAAAGGAACAACCCTTGAACAGCTTAAAAAGGCTGTCGAATTAAGCGAAACGGATAAATCCGCAATGGAGGAGCTGCTCGAAAGCTACGATGTAAAGACCGGCGACGTTATCTATATTCCGGCAAACATGGTTCACGCGATAGGTTACGGCTGTCTTTTGCTCGAGGTTCAGGAGCCGACCGATTTCACGATTCAGCCCGAACGCTGGTGCGGAGATTACAGACTCTCCGACAGAGAGATGTACTTAGGACTCGATAAGGATATCGCACTGTCGTGCTTCGATATGAACAAACGCTATCCCCTGCCTCTTACCGGCAAAACAATTTACGAAAAAGACGGATGCAAATATCAGTCGTTTATAGATTCTGACATTACGACGAGCTTCGCATTGAGAAAGGTTACGCTCTCGGACGGAAAATTTACGTTCGACAAAGGCGCATGCGTATATGTTGTCACAAGCGGAGAAGCAATAATTACATCCGAAGAGTATTCGAAAGACGTAAAGACCGGCGATTATTTCTTAATTCCCGACTGCTGTAAGGGCAAATTCACCGTTTCGGCTGATTCGGCGGAAATTATCGAGTGTTACAAGCCTCAAATAAAATAATACTTGACATTCTTAAAAAAGAATGATATAGTTAGTTTAATCTTTTTAATACCGCCACAGGCGTTGACCGGGAAAAAGTAGCCTTGATTAAAGCTTGCAGAGAGCTGTCGTTAGGTGCAAGACAGCAGTGATAATCATTTGCGAATACATCCCGAGAGCCGTATACCGAACGTTTCAGTAGGCTATACCGGGTTTGCCCGTTACAGCAAACGGATATACAGATGTTTTCATCCTGTATCCATGAGGCCGTTTTAAACGGCGAACCGAGGTGGTACCACGGATTTTCCCGTCCTCCGACTTATGATTTTAAGTCAGAGGACGTTTTTTATTATTTTTTTTCGGAGGAGAAGGTTATGCCGATTACTGAAATTTTACAGAAAAACGCAGATTTTTACCCGAACGACTGTGCGCTCGTCGAGATTAATCCCAAGCTCGAGGAGCAGAGCCGTATGACTTGGAGAGAGTATTCTCTTATAGAGACGAGCAACTATGAAACCTACCGTCAGGAGATCACATGGGGCGAATTCAACAAAAAAGCCAACAGATTTGCAAATCTGCTTCTGACAAGAGGAATTAAAAAAGGCGATAAGGTTGCGATTCTCTTAATGAACTGCATAGAGTGGCTCCCTATCTACTTCGGAATCCTCAAAACGGGCGCGCTTGCGGTTCCGCTCAACTACAGATATACTGCGGACGAAATTAAATACTGTCTTAAGCTCGCGGACGCGGACGCTATCGTTTTCGGTCCCGAATTTACCGGACGAGTCGAGGAAATCTATGACAGAATTCCCAGGGTCAAGACATGGCTCTACGTCGGCGCAGACTGTCCAACGTTCACAGAAAGCTATGATAAATTAGTAAGCTACTGCTCGACGAAAGCACCGAATATCAAGCTCACGGACGACGATGAGGCGGCTATCTATTTTTCGTCGGGAACAACGGGATTCCCTAAGGCTATACTTCATAAGCACCGCGCGCTCATGCATTCCGCGCTTACAGAGCAGAACCACCACTCGCAGACAAAGAACGACGTATTTCTCTGTATGCCTCCCCTTTATCATACGGGAGCGAAAATGCACTGGTTCGGCAGTCTCCTTGTCGGCGGTAAGACCGTTATATTAAAGGGTATCAAACCCGAATGGATTTTTAAAGCCATTTCGGACGAGCAATGTACCATAGTATGGCTTCTCGTTCCGTGGGCACAGGACATCCTCGATTCTATCGACAGAGGCGACCTCAATCCCGATGATTACAAGCTCGACCAGTGGAGACTCATGCACATCGGCGCACAGCCCGTACCCCCCAGCCTTATCAAACGATGGAAAAAGGTGTTCCCGCATCATCAGTACGATACGAACTACGGACTTTCCGAATCAATAGGTCCCGGATGCGTACATCTCGGCGTTGAGAATATAGACAAGGTCGGCGCTATAGGCAAAGCGGGCTTCGGCTGGCAGACAAAAATCGTCAAGCCGGACGGAAGCGAAGCAAAGCCTCACGAGGTCGGCGAGCTTGCCGTAAAGGGTCCCGGAGTCATGGTCTGCTACTATCATGATGAAAAGGCGACAAACGAAGTTCTCAGGGACGGCTGGCTCTACACCGGCGACATGGCAGAGATGGACGACGACGGATTCATATACCTCGTTGACCGTAAAAAGGACGTTATCATTTCAGGCGGAGAAAACCTCTACCCCGTTCAGATCGAGGACTTTTTAAGAAAGAACGACGCTGTAAAGGACGTTGCCGTCATAGGACTCCCCGACGCAAGACTCGGCGAGATTGCCGCCGCGATAATCGAAGTCAAGGAGGGCAAAACGCTCACAGAGGACGAGGTAAACGAATTCTGTCTTGATCTCCCGCGTTACAAGCGTCCGAGAAAGATTATATTCGCCGAGATTCCGAGAAACCCCACCGGAAAAATCGAAAAGCCCAAGCTTCGCAAGATTTACTGCGGAGACAGCCTTGTAGCTCAGCAGAACGAAATTAAAAATTAATCTAAAAAAAATATATGCCGAACTCATACGGGTGTGTACAGCCGATGAGTTCGGCTGTTTTTATAGACAAAAGGACTATTCACTTGTTATATTATTAACAATATATTAATAATGTTTGCATTTATTTGATAATTTTGTTGCATAAGTATTGATTTTAATAAAAAGATGTCTTATAATGTATTTGCTGAGTTCTAAAAAGCAACAAGAAGTCCAAAAGAGGGTGCATAAAAATGGCTGTAACCGAAGAAAGACCGACCGCACGGCTCAACAAATATAAAACAAACGACCGCCGCGTTCAAAAAACAAAAAAAGGGCTTAGAAACGCGCTCTTCGAACTCATCAAACAAAAGGACATAAACGACATATCGGTAACAGAGCTTACTCAAAAAGCCGAAATAAATCGCTCAACGTTCTATTTCTACTATAAAGACATATATGATATGATGGAGCAGATTCAGGACGAAATATACACGGCAATAGATAACAAACTTATACAAACCGACCTCAAGTTCAATAAGCTTAGCGACTACACAGCCTACATACAGCGTTTTCTCGAATACAGCAAGGCAAACTGTGAAATCTGTAAATTTGTTATAATGAACGACTGTCAGAACAAGCTTGCAAAAAAAATACTTGACGCGCTTCTTAAAAACGTTCCCGATTCAAAGCTCGGATATGAGCCGACCGATTCACGTTATTACCTTACGACATTTGCAATTAACGCAATACAGGGTACCGTTATCGAATGGCTCAACGACGACATGCAGGTTCCCGCAGAGGAAATGGCTGCGTTTTTAAGCATGACATACGTGCTCGGAAGCGTTCGAATGAAAAACAAGGATTTCTTTATTGACGAGAAATAAAAAAATACCGACCGAATCACTTAACTCGGTCGGTATTATTTTATGTTTTATTTTTTCGATTTAACAGACTGTTTCTTTTTGCCGGACGAAGCGGGCACTTTCTTTTTCATGAAGAACGTGCCGATTAGCATTATAACTGCGAATACGATAAGATAGAACAGAACGGGACATGAGAATTTACCGTCAGCGGCGGCTGTCTTCATGGGAACATATCCGTGCGCATAGAACGCTGCAAATACCATAAATACCGAGCCCGCAGTAGCAAGCGTACAGAATATGATACGCTTAACGGGATTTACGTCCTTAGCCTTTATCATAAACACTATAAAGATAGGAATATAGAACGCGTAGAGCGTTACAATGGGAAGCTCCGAGGAATCGAAGCTGAACAGACCGAACCAGGGCTTTTTTACAAGCATTGCACCGTAGAAGAATACAAGCCATACTGAACACATGAGAACTCCGAAAATTGACGAGTTCGCGGGCATGTTTGTTTTTTCATCAACCTGAGCAAACGTATCGCTTGCGAATCCGTAGCCTCTGACAGCGACGGAATAAAGTCCTCTCGTACAGCCGAGCATAAGACCGTTAAGCGTGCCCATGCATGAAACAGCGACAAAGAGATTGAGAATATTTCCGAATACGCCGCCGAAAAGCTTAATATATGCGGCGGTAGCACCCTCCTCAATAAGAGTGTTAACGCTGACAACGCCTGCAACGCCCATATAGTAGAAAACGTAAATAGAAACAATTATAATACCGCCGGCGATAAGTGCTATGGGAAGATTTCTCTTAGCGTCTTTAAGCTCGGCATTGATAGACGTGGCAATTATCCAGCCCTCGTATGCGAATGCGGTAGCGACAACCGAACCGAAGAACGGACTGAAATCACCCGACGTCGTGGCAAAGTTAGCCGCGAGAATGGAGGTGTCGGCAGTCTCCGTCGACTGATGAGTAAGACCGTAAATCAATCCTACAACAGCCATAAGCAGAAGAGGAATGAACTTAATAACCGTAGCCGAAACCTGGAACTTACCCGCAAGCTTGGGTGACAGTGCGTTGAGTGCATAGCTTATAACAAGGAACATTCCCGACAGTGCAAGGCACTCCGGACCCGCAACGGGATCCTCACAGAATCCGGGATTTACGGAGTTTACAAAAATCAGCGAATAACGTGCGCTCAGCCATGCAAGCGCGCATGTTAGAGTGGGAAGATAAATAGTCGACATAAACCAACCGACCATATATGCATATCTGCTGCCGACAGCCGCTTCGGCGTAGTCGATAAGTCCGTTGACCTTTTCATACTTCTGCGCCATAAGAGAAAACGCGAGTATACAGACGATCATTATAGCTCCGCCGACGATCCATGCGAGAATACCCATAGGCATATCGCCGTTCGTAGCTTTCAGAATCGTCTGAGCCTTAAAGAATACGCCCGAGCCGACAACAATACCTACAACCATACAAATTGCGGTTATCAGTCCGTATCGCTTTTTTAATTCTGCCATCAAAAAATCTCCTTTTTTCACAGGGCATACCGAGCCGATTCCTTTATCGGCCGCCCTTTAATGTATAGATGCATCGTCTATTTTACACTATATTTACAAAATTTTCAATAGCATATTAAATAAATTAAATATTTTTTACAATTACAACATTTTTAGCATGTTTTGTGGTAAAAAGAGTCGAAATTTTGGTGTATAAACACTATAAAAATGTAGTAAACATAATAACGATACAGCGCCCCAAAAATATATGTGTCAGCATCAAAAAATCTAAAGATAAACTAATGCATTAAATTTAGAATAATAAAAAAATATTGAATTTTGTAAATTTAAATGGTACAATATTCTAAAAGTTTTGTAT
>OJAW01000286.1_pt1 | contig 38416 bp, 28 predicted proteins | sample 1589151 | NCBI WGS metagenome assembly OJAW01 (sample SAMN03283290) | human gut metagenome | biome: human-associated habitat; material: feces | host: Homo sapiens | place: Peru | collected 2012
TGTTCTGGGCATATTTCATCGCGCTCGGAGCTGTTGTCGGATTCGGAATGATGATCTACGACCCGAGCGGGGTGACATTCCAGATGGATTCGCTGCTTCCCCAACTCAGGGAAGCGTTTCCGTTCCTCTCCTTTATGTTCGGAAACTTCATCTGGTCTGCGTTCGCGCTGCTGACCGTCAACGGAATCACAAATATGGTTTCTATCTACCTTATTCATAAAAAGCAAAAAATAAAATAGAAATGAACATCAGAATTGAACAACCCAAAGACTACCGAGAGGTAGAGAACCTCACCAGAGAGGCATTCTGGAATACTTACAGACCGGGCTGCACAGAGCATTACGTGCTTCACAAGTACCGTGAGAACCCGGACTTCATCCCCGAGCTCGACTTCGTGATGGAGGAGGACGGGAAGATCATCGGGCACGTGATGTACTCCAAGGCCACCATCGTCCGCGAGGACGGCGGCATACTGCCGGCCTGGACATTCGGGCCGATCAGCATCCTTCCTGAATATAAACGCAAAGGCTACGGGCTCAAACTCCTGACATATTCAATGGAGAAGGCCCGTGAGATGGGCATCGGGGTGCTTTGTATGGAGGGAAAGATAGGTTTCTACAAGCACGCGGGGTTTGTTGTCGCCAGCACTTTGAAGATCCACTACCACGGAGAGCCAAAGGACAGCGAGGTGCCTTATTTCCTCGCTAAGGAGCTCATCCCAGGCTATCTGGACGGAGTCGAGGGCACTTATATGACTCCGAAAGGTTATTATGTCGCTGACGAGAATCCTGAGGATTTCGAGGCGTTCGAGGCCACGTTCCCGGCGAAGGAGAAGGATTTCAACGAGGAGCAGCTTCCGCAGTTCTGCCAGAGTTGCGGGATGCCGCTGACAAGGAAAGAGGACTGCGGGACCAACGCTGACGGAAGCGTGAGCTTTGACTACTGCCAGTACTGCTATAAGGACGGCAAGTTCCTCCAGGACTGCACGATGGACGAGATGATAGATCACTGCTCGCGGTTTGTCGATGAGGTGAACAAGCATATTCCTGAGCCAATCACACGGGAACAGTACAAGGATCAGATGCGGCAGTATTTCCCGCTTCTGAAACGGTGGAGGCGCTTCGACAAGCTCAGCGACCGCAATTAGCATGGTCACTGAGCCTGTCGAAGTGACCAATGGTAAAAGCCGGCATGGCGGATAACCGCCTGGTCTTCATGCAAAAACATACTGTCCTGGTACCTGTTACGGCACCAGGACAGAATGTTTTACGCTCATATTCAAGGCGTTAAGCGCCACGACAGATTCTAGTTGCCCACCGGGCGGATGACGAATCCGAACTCACGCTCGGTGGCCGGGATGAGGTACTGGTCCAGAGGAATTGTCCCCCAGGAATTAATGCCACCCACACCCATCTGCCTGAGGTCGAAGTTGACGTATGTCGTGCCGTTGGCGCGGTCGTTCTCGTGCGCCTTGGCCTTAAGGTTCAGGGAATGGCGGGCCTCGCCGTTCTGGGTGTTGGTCTTGTTGGCACGCTTCGGAGTACCGTTCTCAAGGCAGTCCAGATCCCTCATCGAGAACGGAAGGGCGGAGGCGGAGAACCTCTCGTCAGCGGTGACCTCAAGGCCGGTGCCGTTTGAGTCAAGGAGACGGAAATATCTCAGGCCGGTCTTCGTGCCGGACTCCTGAGTGCGGACATAGCCGTAGTGGTACTGGTCGTTGACACTCTGCACATAACGGCCGACAACGGCGGCGGAGTTCCTGTCGGAGTAGTTCTCCCAAGGGCCCTTGCCGTAGAAATCCACGGAGGTGAAACGGCCCGGCATCGCGAACTTCATTCCGAAACGCATAAGAGCCGGAGCCTTGGCCAGACCGCCGGCTTCCTTCATCGTCTCTGTCGCCTTGATGCTTCCGTCAGGGAATATCTCGTAGAACATCCTCACGGTGGCCGCCCCGCCGGCTATTGGTTCATATTCAGCGGACAAAGCCATAAGGCCGACACCATCGGTCGCCTTGTCAACAACAAGCGAACCGGATTTCAGTTTATAGACAGGATAACGCCAGGTGTTGTACATCTCGCGGATCGTCATCGCACCCATATCGTTCTCGTTAGGTGCGCGGGCGAACTCCGGAGTCAACGGCTCGGACAGCATCTGGACACCGTTCACGGTGTAACCGGTGAGGAATCCTGTGGCCTTGTCGAACGTAGCGGTCCAGTCGCCGACACGGTCAGCCTGCGTGCCGGCGAAAGCGAAGGAGCCGGAGAACACATAAGCGTCGGCGGTCTCGCTGTGAGCCAATGACTTGCCGCTAACTGAAGCGGATCCGGCGACGAAAGCGGCACCTGACTTTTCCCTAAGCATAATCTGGTCATAAGCCACCTCGGTTCCGGCCGGAAGCACACCGTCGGCGGTCTTGAGGACATACGAAACGTTAAGGAATATGTCAGCGTCAGCCTGAGGGATGGTCTTGAAGCCAAGGTCCACAGTCTCGGTCTTCCGCGGGGCGATGTTCAGGTTCTCAACGACTCCCGAGGACACGGCCTCACCGTCAACGGAAATATTCCAGAGCATCCGATACTGGCTCAGATCCTTGAAGAAATATTCATTGTAAACGTTCACGCGGCCCTGGCCTGCAAGTGATGTATGAATATTCCTGTGCTGGTAGCGGACCTCGTAGGCGTGAGGGTGCAGGGTCCTGTCGGCGGCGATGACGCCGTTGCAGTTGAACGAGCCGTCCGAAGGATCATATTCATTGAAATCACCACCGAACGCGAAGATGTGGTCGGTTCCGCCCTCGTTGGACGGCCAGCGGAGCGCCTGGTCAACAAAATCCCAGATGAAGCCGCCCTGATAGTTAGGATACTTGCGGATGAGGTCCCAATATTCCTTGAAATTTCCCATCGAGTTGCCCATCGCGTGGGCATATTCGCACTGTATCAGCGGTCTGTCAGGGTTTCCTTTTGCGAAATCCTCACACCACTTCGGAGAGGCATACATCGGGCAGATGATGTCGTTCTGACTGGCCTTCTCGGCTCTTTCGTACTGAACCGGTCTGGTAGGATCATTCGCTTTGAGCCAGTCGTAGCAGGCGACGAAAGTATCGCCGAATCCGGCCTCGTTGCCAAGGCTCCAGATAATAACCGACGGGTGGTTGAAGTCTCTTCGCATCATCCTCTGGTCACGGATGAGGTGGGCGGCCTTGTAATCCGGTCTCTTCGCCAGAGTCTTGTCGCCGTACCCAATTCCGTGGGACTCGATGTTGCCCTCATCCACCACATAGAGGCCGTACTTGTCGCAGAGGGCGTACCAGCGAGGGTCATTCGGATAATGGCAGGTGCGCACTGCGTTCATATTCAGTTCCTTCATTATGCGGATGTCGTTGATCATGTCCTCCTCGGAGACGACATAGCCCTTGTCGGCGTTCATCTCGTGGCGATTCGCGCCCTTGATGAGGACAGGCTGGCCGTTGACAAGCAGCTGGCCGTTCTTGATCTCGACAGTTCTGAATCCGAAATCGATGGACGTGCTTTCCACAACGTTCTTCCTGTCGGAGGCAGTCACTTTCAAAGTGTAGAGGTTCGGGATCTCAGCGCTCCAGAGATCAGGATTCTGAACCATTCCATTCAGGATGGCCTCCCCTTTTACCGGAGTCGCCTCCCTGTAAGCCACCTGGTTGCCGTTCCTGTCGATGACGGCGACACGGACGTTCCTCACGCCCTTGGTGACCTTCGCGTTGACAGTGAAGTTCCCGTCCATCCCGGCGATGATGTTCACATCCTCGATGCGCTCCCTCTCGCGGGTATAGACATAGACCCCGCGGGCTATTCCGCTGAGCCTCCAGAAGTCCTGGTCCTCAAGATACGAGCCGTCGCACCAGCGGAAGATCTCAAGGGCGATGAGGTTCTCGCCTGCCTTGACGTACTTGGTCAGGTCGAAGCGGGCCTCCAGCTTGCTGTCCTCGCTGTAGCCGACCATCTTTCCGTTGACCCAGACACGGACGTTGGAGGTGGCGGAGCCGATGCAGAGGCAGATCTGTTTCCCGATCCACGACTTGTCAACGTTGAACATGCGGCGATACTGACCGACGTAGTTGTGCTCAGTCGGAGGGTACGGAGGACTGTTCTCGTAGTGCCCCCTCCAGGCGAAGCCGACGTTAAGGTAAATCGGGTCGTTGTACCCGTTCAGCTCCCACATTCCAGGGACCGGGATCGTGCCCCAGTCCGTGTCGTTGTAGTCCACGGCCTCGAAGCCTTTTGTGCGGCCCTCGATGGTCTCGTTCCATTTGAACTTCCAGACTCCGTTCAGAGTCAGGGTCTTCTGCTGGTCGGTGACAAAGGTGGCGGCCATCGGCAGGCGGTTCTCCTCGAACACGTTAGGATCCTGCCAAGGCTCCATCTTGTCGTTCTTGCCCGCAAAAAGCGGGGTCGCGGCTAAGGCTGCCGCCAGAATCAGTAGTGTTTTTTTCATATTCGATAATATAACTATTCACTTTATTATGGTCACTTCATTCTAAGCCGCTATCTGCGCAGCAATGTCACTGTTCCGTCCATTGTGGAGGCGAGAATGTAAGTCACTTCCCCTTCGCTCCAGACCTCCATCGGATTCACAAGCGCGATGGAGATCTTGCGGGCCCAAAGCCTGCTGCCGTCCTCAGCGCCAAAGCCAATTATGTTGCCCTTGTCTGTCGGCATAATCACCTCATTTCCAATGCGGACGATCGAAGTCGGCGAAATCTCGTACCCAGCCCCAGTCTCAGCGCACCAATCCACCTCAAGGCTCGCCGCATCCACGGAAGTAATTGTGTGCCACATAGATTTGCAATAGACCTTCTTCCCGTCCGGCGAGACACCTACCGCCTCACGAGCAGACTTCTCATAATGCCGGAGTTCCTTTCCGGTCGCCGCGTCAAGCGCATAAAGCCTCCTGTCCGGAACAGCTATGAATATCTTCCCTGATGCCTTGACTGGCCACACGGCCGCCGGGGAGTACATCCTCGAAGGCTTCTCGCATTTCCACTCCCATTGGAGCGCACCAGTCTGAGGATCAAGCGAATAAAGTCTGTTTCCCCAAGTGCCGAACACAACCTGATCCCGATCGACATAGGCGCGGCACTCAACGAATCCCTGCACGTCTGAATATGTCCACACAGCCTTTCCGGTCTTCAAGTCAAGGGCCCTGAAGCAACCGTCCGAAGCGCCGACATAGACCCTGTCATTGAATATCACAGGACTGCCCAGCACGGATTTCCTTGCGGCATATTTCCAGATCGTTCTTCCGTTTTTGGCGTTCAGCGCATAGATGTTGCCGTCGGTGCAGCCGAAGACAAGGTATTTTCCCTGCACGGCCGGAGTCGAGAATATCTTGCCCGGAAACTTCTTCGTCCATATTCGCTTGCCGTCCTTGACGCTTATGCAGCGCACATTGCCGGAAGCGGTGGTGTACCAGGCGCGGTTTCCATTTCTTGCGAAGCCAGCGACTATATTGCTGTCATCCTTCAGCTTCCAGACCTCCTTGACAGGGCTGTCGCCATTGACATCGTAGCGCATCCACGGGTATGATGCCGGCAGGCCGTCGGCATCGTATGTCACGGTGTCCTTCACCTCTGTCAGTTTCCTCGTGTACCAAGGCTCCATCTGCACAGTCGTGGATCCATAAAGTCTTCTTTCAGAGACGGTCACACTGTCGTTCTGGATTGTGAACACATTGTAGCCCGGCTGCCTTCCGGCCGTCAGAGTCGAGCGGTCAAGAACGCCCGGCAGACCGTCATAATCCAGCGCCACATTCCTGTGCCAGTGTCCTCCAATCTCGAACCGAGTGCCGATCCTCTTGAGCTCACGCGTCACATCAAAATAGTTGAGCACCGATGTGTCCTGCGGGTAATGGTTTATGAATATCGTCTTCTTTCCCGGCTTGAGGCCTTTGAGCCATTCCATACTCTCCTGAGGAATCAGCGCGGGAGCCATCCTCATATCCGGCCCGCAGTTGCAGCCGATGAACCGCCAACCCTTGCACTCAAACTCGTAGTTTTCGTACCCGAACACCTTCAGGAAAGTGTTGCATCCACTCTCCGACCATTTGGCGTCATGGTTTCCAGCCACGACATAGTACTTGTACCTGAGCGAGTCCAACATCTGCTTCACCGCCGCGATCTCCTCGTCAGTCCCGAAGTCCGTCAAATCACCGCCTACCAGGACGAAATCCAACCCGTCCAATGTGTTGACATCCTTGACACAACGGCTGAGGTCCTTTACGGAACCGCTTCCGGCCGAATAATGCAGATCAGTCAGGAACGCGAACCTGATAGGCGACTCCTGCGCCACAGCCACCACCGCGGACACCCACACGGCAGCCATCAATGACATTATCTTTCTCATATTCATTTTAGCATCATTTATTTCAATTTCTGTTCTCGGTCGCTGAGCCAACTGTTGCCAAACATCCAGCCATCGAGCTTATAGTCACCGCATTTGCAGTCGCTGAGCCTGTCGAAGCGTCCTTCACCGACATCCTTCCACAATTGTCACTTCGACAAGCTCAGTGACCGTGTGTATCGCTTTGGCGGACTCTATAACCGAACCAGCCAGCCACGTTTTTCAACACGCCAGCCTACAAATTTACTTAATTATAAGGAATATTCAACCAGCCCGTCATCATATTCCAAAGTTTTTCCAACCGTTTTAGGGCAGAAATATTTGCGGATAACAGAAAAAGCGTTATCTTTGCATTCCCAATCAACGGTGCTTTGGCCGAGCGGTTAGGCACAGGTCTGCAAAACCTGCTACAGCGGTTCGATTCCGCTAGGCACCTCTGGAAAAGCCTTTGACGAATTATTGTCAGAGGCTTTTTGATATACATACGAGTTGACCACAAAATATAGCCAATCGATAATTGTCAGCATATCCAGTCAATAACACATTGCATATAATTATCTTAATATTAGTGCGATACGCCAAAAGATAGTCAATTCCCAAATTTGCCCGTCTTCCTTTAAAAGCAGGAATATGACGGAAAAACGCTCGTAAAGAAATCATTGCCCTTCTAAAAGCGCGATTTACACAAAGTAACGCCTGTGAAATAGTTCGTTTAACAGACAATGCAGGCTCCACAGACTATTCCACAATATGCCCATAGCACTCAGGTGTGCGAATATGCTCGCACCTAAAACTCTAACTTATTAGCTATCAGAAGAGTAATGTTTCAGGTGCGCATAGTTTTTCACACCTGGAAGAGCGGCCTCCTATTATTTTACAGGACAGAAAATGTACGAGAGAATACCTTTGTATGCACCGAATATACTGAGGCGCGACATTGGTACAGAAAGCACACTTCTGGTGTACCTCTCTTAACTAAGAAGCAATTGTTCCCCCCCTCGCACAAGAGAATATTTTACGTTTGCTGAAGAATCGGCAAGTTGGATATGGCGATGACTTTGACTTCTACAAGAACAAGATGATAAACATTATCATCCCGGATCATATGCAGGAGTTGAATCTCGATATGAATCCTGCCCAATATCGTCATTTCGACTACGAGAAGGCTAAGAAAGAGTTCCAAGAAATCAACGCGGAATATTTTAAGGCAATCTATTTCAGTCTCGCGCCACTTCTTTGCGTACCGATGTACCAGCAAATAAGGCCTTTGGAGGCGATTTATGGCAGAGGAACTCTCAAGCGCAGCTCATTCTGGGAGGACGAATCATTGGCTAACTTCTGGGGAGAAGATCGCTTTAAGCACCCAAGTTGTGTCACTGACAGTATCCTCAAGACAGAGAAACGGGAGGTGGGGAACGGTGATTCGGTCATAACGGTCTATGCCTATGGTTACCGTAGAATGCAACGACTTACATATGTCAGCGTATGGGGTGGCGATGGAAGATCACATCAAGTGCCCGTTTATCGGGATGAATACATAAGCGTCACAGGACAAGGAAGCATCCGCATACGAGAGGATATTGATTTTGAGGATAGCGCGATCAGCCAGCGCGAACGTTTGGATCATATCAACACAGTACCGGACAGTGCGAACCTGAACATCTACAGAAGACACATAGCGCCTAAAGTGTAATGTACTTTAAGCAGAGTACCAACCGAAGGCCAAGCAGCGTTTTGGCAGCGTGGCAGATAACCAGCTGATAATCAAAAGAAAACACAAACTCCTGGTACAGGATTCGGCACCAGGAGTTTATTTAATCAGTTGATTGTCAAAGGCGTAAATGCCACGTCATTCAGCGGTATCTGATGACATCATCGCTACTCCACGTAGAGGAGGAGTCCCTTGAGGTACTCGCCTTCCGGGTGGTAGATGTTGACGGCGTGGTCAGCGGGCTGGTTCAGACGATCGAGGATACGGACGCTGCGGCCGGTCTGGGCGGCGGCGGAGAACACGGCGAGGGCAAAGTCCTCCTTGTCAACGACTTGCGAGCAGCTGAACGTGAAGACCAAGCCTCCGGGAGCGACCTTGGAGATCGCGGCGGCGTTCAGACGCTGATAGGCACGGAGGGCGTTGTTCAGGGCACCTCTATGCTTGGCGAATGCCGGAGGATCCACAATCATCAGATCGTACTTGTCCTCTGGGACGTTGCGCAGGAACTCGATGGCATCGGCGCAATAGCCTGTGTGTCGGGATGGCTCGAAACCGTTCAGGAACATATTCCTTTCTACCATATCGATGGCCTTGCGGGAGCTGTCCACGGAATCAACGTGAACTGCGCCGGCGCCGAGGGCATAGACGGAGAAGCCTCCGGTGTAGCAGAAGAGGTTCAGGACGTTGCGGCCTCGGGAATATTTCCCGACAAGGGCTCGGTTCTCCCTTTGGTCGAGGAAGAAGCCGGTCTTCTGGCCTTCGGTCCAGTTGACAAAGAATTTATGGCCGTTCTCAAGGACGATCTGCTCGTCATCGGAGAAGCTCTCGGAGCGGTAAAGGTAGCCGTCAACAAGGTCGAGGCCGGCCTTGAACGGGGCGGTGCCGGAGCTTTTGTCATAGACTGCCTTCAAGGACGGGCCATAGACGGATTTCAGGGCCTCGCAGATCGCGCCTTTCGCACGGAACATTCCTACGGAGTGGGCCTGCATAACGCAGACGCCATCGTAATAGTCTATGATCAGGCCGGGGAGACCGTCGCCTTCGCCGTGGATAAGGCGGTAGCAGTTGGTGAGGGCGGGTTCTCTGACAAGGCCAGTCGCTTCGACAGGCTCAGCGACCGGAGAAACTGGCTCAGCGACCGGAGAAACTGGTTCAGCGACCGGAGAGACAGGCTCAGCGACCGGAGAGACAGACTCAGCGACCGGAGAGACAGGCTCGGCGGCCGGAGAAACCGGCTCAGCGGCCGAAGAAACCGGGCAGGCCAGTCCAACGGCGACACGTACCCGGAGCGCCCGGGCGATCATATTCTTCCAAAAGTCTGGCGAAAAGACATCCTCGCCGGCGAAACTCAGCACACGGACGGCGATAGATCCTATCTGATAGTGCCCGTAAGCCAGAAAATCCCCGCCCTGAGAGAACACACCGACGATGTCACCTTCAGCCGGCTCGCCGACAATCTGGGCGATGGCACCAGAGAATACCCACGGATGGAATCTCAAAAGAGAGTCCTCTCTACCTTTCTTTAATATTATCTTTGTCATTTTCAGTGTGTTTTGGAGGGTTTGGAAGCATCTGCTCCGGAGTCAACGGATTCTTCTCCGAGGCCAATAGCTTGTAGTACATCTCACGGCATATCCAAGCGTCTGTCGCGGCATAGGCCTGCTGCGAATCCGAGAGGACATCCGCCTCCCAGTTGGAAAGCTGCTGGGTCTTGGAAATCCGCACCCCAAGGATTATCGCGGCCATTTTCTTGACACTCTTGTCCTTGATGCCATATTCCCAGACCATCTTCTGGAGATCGACGAAGGATTTCGGCTCGAAATCGTGATGCTTCTTCAATCCGCGGACATCATCAGTGACCGCTGCTCCCACCTTGATTATTTCTTTGTTACCCAGTATCTTGCGAAGGGACTTAGGGATTCCGCCCATAAGCTTCACCCTGAACAGGAAAGCCCTCTCCTTGCCGGAAAGCTGCAACAGAGAGACCCCGTAGTGCGGCTGGTTCGCCGAGAAACAAGGCCGAGACTCCGTGTCGAAACCGATAACCTTCTGCCGCCTCAGATAACTGATGGCCTTGAGAAACTCAAAGCCTTGGTTGTCAATGACCTTAATCTTACCTGGAAAGCTCGAAGGCTCCAGCTGTTCCATTTCCTCCGGACTAATGCTGATTTTGTACGTCATAGGAATAATAAGTGTTTGGAGCAAGAACCTCGACCGTGTCTGGGTACGAAGCCGGGACAAGACTGTCAATGAACGGAAGGACGGACACCTTGGAATCCAAGGAATCACGCACCGCCATATAAAGCCTTGCGACAGGGTATGCAATGTTGTGCGTGAAAGCGTCCCTTTCCCTCATCTTTCGGAAGCAAGCCTCAGTGAATGAAAACGTTGTGTCAGACGAACATATTACCGGGACATCGCAGCCTATCCTTTCGAAGAGATCGCTGACATCGCTCCCGCCATATTCAGAAAGAATCGGGTTGCAGATGATGAGGATCTTGCAGCGGGAAGGAATTTTGAGAGCGGCGAGCGCGCCGTTTACCGTCAACTCCCGCAAGACAGTCTGTCCGTCTTTCGTGGCAGGCCGGTTCATATAGGCGGTGTCGGCGAAATTCAGGATAGAGACGATTGTCTCCCCCGCAAAGTCCGGCAGGCCGTCGCTGATTTTCCGCGCGTCAATATTGTCGAAATCGTCACAGATCATCATCCTTTCGCTGAGACGAAGGCACCCCGACGGATCGCCGACCAGAACTATCGTCCCCGAGGATTTGCCGTTGCTTTCAGCCAATGTCCGCAGTTCCGGAAGGGAATCCGTCAGGAGGGAATTGACGTAGGCTATTGTTCTATAGCCATTTTCAACCCGCCTTGAACAGCTGGAAGCCGCAATGACGGATAGTGCCAACAATATTACCGCAAAAAATCTCTTCACTGTTATCAAATACCTTCCAGACGGCATAGCCGCCCGGACCACTCTTAAATTCGTACAATTCCGAACCGTTGCCTTGATTCGTCCGCCTAAAGATTTCTCACCTTTAAAACATTTCAGACAAATTAAAACTGATTCAGACTGCAAAGGTAAAAAAATCTTCACTATCTTTGAAGATAGTAAGCCTTAAAAAATAAGTTGATAAAGATTTGGCGGTATTTTCGAGGATATGGTTCTTTTGGAAGAAGGAGTGTGCCGGTGGCACATAACTGATGAGAAAAGAAATATAGACCGAAAAGACAATCAAAGATTACAAGTAATCTTTTAAGGATTGCTTAGTTGTGTATAAAACTCCTTGACAAGATGGTTAAAGTCTCAAAAAAATCGAGCTTGATGCCGGCTTCCGCTATCAGAAAGCTTGTGCCGTTCGCCGACGCGGCCCAAAACGACGGCATCAAAGTCTATCACCTCAATGTCGGCGCACCTGACATCAAATCCCCCGAATGCGCCCTTGAGGCGGTGCGCAAAAACACTCTCGACCACGTTTCCTACACCAATTCGGCGGGCCTGCCGGAACTGCGCAAGGGACTGGCGGAGAAATACTACCGAAGCATCGGCATCGAGGTCTCCGTCCCCGAGATCATCATCACAGTGGCCGGAAGCGAGGCGGTCAACCTCGCGCTTCAGATAGCCTGCGACGAAGGCGACGAGCTCATCGTGATCGAACCTTTCTACACGAACTACAACACGTTCTGTTTTGAAAGCGGGATCATTCTCAAAGCGGTCCACACCGACATCGAAAGCGGCTTCAAGGTCCCTCCGATCGAAGAGTTCGAGAAACTCGTGACACCACGCACGAAAGCCATCCTCATCAGCAACCCCGGCAACCCGACCGGGACATTGTACTCGAAAGAGGATATGCTCGCGCTCGGAGAAGTAGCCAGAAAGCACAACCTTTTCCTGATTTCAGACGAGGTCTATCGCGAGTTCAGCTACACCGACGAACCTCGTTTCTCGGCGATGAATATACCCGGTCTCGCCGACAATGTCATTCTTGTCGATTCAGTCTCAAAGCGTTACAACCTCTGCGGCTGCCGCGTCGGCTGCATCGTCTCCCACAACAAGGAGGTGATGGAAGCGGCGATGAAATATGCCCAGTCCCGCCTCTGCCCGCCGGTTTACGGCCAGCTCGCCTCGATCGGAGCGCTCGACACCCCGCAATCCTATTTCACGGAAGTGAGGAATGAATATGTCGCCAGACGTGACTATGCGATCTCCAGGCTCAATGCGATGGAGGGGGTATATTCCCCTACCCCGATGGGTGCGTTCTACACAATCGCCCGCATTCCGGTGGACGATGCCGAGAAGTTTGCGAAATGGATGCTGACGGATTTCAGACTTGACGGCCAGACCACGATGGTGACTCCGGCGAAGTCCTTCTACAAGACTCCTGGATTCGGAGCCGACCAGATCAGGTTGGCCTACGTCCTTGGAGTTCCGGAACTTGAAAAAGCGTTCGACGCGCTGGAGGCCGGGCTAAAGGAATATCCCGGGAGAACTGTCTGACAAAAACAGTTCAGCCAAGTAATCCAAAGGTTTTATGAAAGCGATCATCGCCATAGATTCTTTCAAGGGATGCCTGACCTCGGCCGAGGCCGGGAAGGCGGCTCTTAAAGCATTCGCCGATGGAGAGGCCGAAGTCATTCCGGTTTCTGATGGCGGTGAAGGATTTTCGACAATTCTGACGGAGAGTCTGGGCGGATCATTCAGGACGGTTTCCTGCCACGATCCGCTCGGGCGTTCCATCAAAGCGAGATACGGAATCATCGGAAGGACCGCTATCATCGAAACCGCCGCGGCCAGCGGACTTGGCCTCCTTCGCAAGGATGAGCTCAATCCCTTTCTGGCCACCTCCTACGGCACAGGCGAATTGATCTCGGACGCTCTTGAATATGACTGTGAGGAGATTTGGCTGGGTCTTGGCGGCAGCGCCACCTGCGACGGCGGGACCGGAATGCTGCAAGCGTTGGGCTACAGATTTCTGCCGGACGATAGCGGCTCATTCGTTTCCGGGGATATCCAGCGAGCCGCTCCAAGAGAAGAGTCCGTTTCAAGGAATATCCCCAATGTCATTCTCAAAGACATTCACGGGATAGACATCCCGGAACGAAACAAGTTGTTGGATTCCTGCAAGATAACCGGATTCTACGATGTCTCCGCACCATTCTGTGGTACGGGTGGGGCGGCAAGGATGTTCGCGCCGCAGAAAGGAGCGGATCCCGAAATGGTCGAATCGTTGGATGTCTGGCTCACAATGCTTTGCGAAGTCTATTCAAAATATTCAGGAAAAGATGTCTTGAATATTCCGGGAGCGGGGGCAGCCGGAGGAATCGGAGGGGCGCTTGGCGGAGTGCTCGGAGCGTCAATGGTTCAAGGGATTCAAAAGGTTCTGGACATTTCAGGTTTGGACAGCAAGCTGGAGTCCTGCGACATTGTCATCACCGGCGAAGGTCGGGCGGACGCACAGACCCTCCGTGGCAAAGTACCTGTCGGGGTTCTTGAATATGTCAGAGCGCATACTGTTCCGGTTCATCGTCCCAAGGTCATCCTGATCGCCGGCCAAGTCTCTGACCGACAGCAGATTCTCAATGCCGGATTCGATGCCGTGCTCCAAATCACACCGGAAGGGATGCCTCTCTCCGAGGCCCTTGATCCAGTCACGGCCTCAGCCAACATCACGCAATCAATGCAGTCCTATCTCCAGCAAAGATGCTCGGGTGAAAAGTAAAGTATTTCTCACCCCACAATCCATTCAAGACTACTTTCGGGTGAAAAACCGGTCACTATTCACCCGATATTCCTAAAACCTCATAGATCTTAGGAATGAGGAACGAGAGAATATATTCATACTCCATAAAGTGAGTGCCGTCGTAGATGGTCCAGGTGCCGTCGCCGAAGTATTTTTTCCAGGTGCGGATGGAGACAACGCCGCTGCGCCGGTAATGGTCACGGGTGCCGAAAAAGGCATAGAAATAGTCCTTGCCACCGTTGCGTGGGGTGTTTTGCAAAGCGTCGCCGAGAACCCGCCTCCACTTTTTCAAAGGCTTATAGGTGAAATGCAGTTTCTGGCGGTCACCCGGTTTTGGCCTGTAAATCCTGTCGAACAGAGCCGTGACGCCAGGAATCAAAGTCAGCCAGGCCAAGGCAATGAAATATCGCGGAGCGTTCAGTGACGGGGAAACGAAAAGATGCGGATAACCCCTCAGCGCGATGGCGTGCGTGGCACCCATACTCTCCCCTATCACAAGCTCCGGCCGGACCTCCTCCGCCCAAGCGGCCAGCTGGCCTTGAGCGATTTCCGGATCAAAATCGTAAGTCCTGATGATGACCTCGAAATCAGGTCCCAGATTATCCTTCAAAATGGACGGGATGCGGCTGTCACCGCCCCCGCCCATTCCGTGGACATAAAGTATAACGTATTTTCGCATCCGCTATTTTTTGGCGACCAAGTCGCTCATCGCCAGATTGATAAGTATGTACCCCAGGAAACTGGTCAGGAATATGAACGACCAGTGGGAACGTTCGACAAGCGCGATGATGACCGCCAGTCCAACGATGACCAGAAAGGCGATTCGCTTCGCCACCTCCAGTTTAGAGGCTTTCTTTCCGCCACCGAACTTCATCGAGAACATCGGGATCTCGCAGATCAGAAGGTAGCACAGAATAAGTGTCAGAACCGGAATGAAAACCGGTTCCTGGCACCAATGCGCCAGAAAGCAGTCCGGCCGAACGGTCACAAGGGTCGCAAGTGATCCGCAGATCATAGCCGCCGCCGGGGTAGGCAGCCCGATGAAGCTGTCGTGCTGACGCTCGTCAAGGTTGAACTTGGCAAGCCTCAACGCTGAGAAAGCGGCGAGGACAAGCGGTAAATATTTCAGGATCAGGATGTCTGTCCCGCTGATCTGGTAAAGCATCACGGCAGGAAGCACTCCGAAGCTGACATCATCCGCCAGCGAGTCCAGTTCCTTTCCTATTTCCGAATATGCCTTCAGAAGCCTTGCGGCCAGTCCGTCGCAGAAATCAAAGACAGCGGCAAGGATCATCAGTTCGAATCCGAGTTCCAGCCGCCCGTTCAAAGAAGCGATTACCCCCAGAACTCCACAGAGGAGATTCATAGAGGTAATCGTGTTGGGAATATGTCTTATTATATTCATTTACTTTATTCCAAGTTTCTTCTTCAGATCCTTAGAGAGGGCATCCTTGTGGACGAGAACATCCATCGACTTCGCGCGGACGAATGAATCGGAGCAGTACCAGATTCCGCCGTACTTGCTTGATGTTCCCCAAGAGTTCTTGACCATGAAATAGTTGGTACCGTTCTGATCCTTGGCCACTCCGAAAATCTGCATTCCGTGGTCATCAGTGGTGGTCTTGTTTTCAAAGCCTTCCTGACGGGACTCCTGGGTCACGGAAGCCTCCTTTGGCAACTCGGCGACAACTTCCTTCTTCTCGCCGGCCTTGCCGATCCAACGCTCCTGATCAGAGCCCGTGGTCGCCTTAACATCATCGAGAAGCACACCGATTCCATTTCTGGTGAAGCCCTTCTCACTCACGTCTGATCCCCAAGCGAGGGTATAACCCTTGTCGATAGCGTTGTAGATCACCTCCATGAACTCGTCCAGAGGAATGTTGTAGGCGGAGTCCCACCTCCAGTTGTCGGCGATCTCAATGATGAACGAAGTGTAGAACGGGTGGTGGGTGAACGAAGTGAGGGTCACATAGTCAGACGGAACGATTCCCATCTCGTCCCTGTAGGAGGCTGGGGTATAGTTCTTGCCGTTATATTCAAATGTCTCTGGGGTCTCGCCGAGGAAACTGTCCACGATGGCGTCAAAGCCTTTCTTCCAGTTCGTGGAAAGGGTTCTGTTAGGATTCTTGGCGATGGCCTCCACATAAGCCTTCGTGGTGGCGTCGAGTTCTCCGTGAATCGGGAGAGGCTGGAGTCCAGGCATCGCGCTCTGAGGCACAAGGCCATAGTCCTCGATTACATGGAGAACGTCATCAGCCTCTGAGCCAGCCGCGAAATTGATATGCCCGTCCGTGCGGACATATTTCACAGCCCTGTCCTTGTAGGAATGCGAGACAACGAACATCTCCGAGAAATCCGGGTAGAGTGTCGTGTCCTTGATGTTCTTGATTCTTATGGCCTCTGACTCAAGGAATCCGAGTGCCGAAAAGCACCAGCAGGTACTGGAACGGTACTGGTTCTTGACAGATGTGATAGGGTTCTCCTTCACAACGGTGAACTTGTACTCGGCCTCAGGCTGAGCCGGCTTTGGCTGCGCGTTTGCAGAAATAGAGACAAGCGCCACCGCCGCGGCAATGATGATTTTCTTCATATTCGATAATTTTAATAGTTCTCAGCCTTGATTTGGAAATAACTTCTCGGGTGCTTGCAGACAGGGCAGACCTCCGGTGCCTTCTTGCCGATCACGATGTGGCCGCAATTAGAGCACTCCCAGATCATATCCTCGTCCTTGGAGAACACCACCGCGTCCTGCACATTCTTCAGCAGCTTCCTGTAGCGCTCCTCGTGGGTCTTCTCGATCGCCCCGACCTTCTCGAACAGGAACGCGATCTCGTCGAACCCTTCCTCCTTCGCGGTCTTCGCGAACCCGGCGTACATGTCGGTCCACTCGTAGTTCTCCCCTGCCGCGGCGTCCGCAAGGTTCTCCTCCGTAGAAGGCACCCCGCCGTTGTGCAGAAGCTTGAACCAGATCTTGGCGTGCTCCTTCTCGTTCTTGGCCGTATCCTCGAACAGCTTGCCTATCTGCACATAGCCATCCTTGGCGGCCTTCGACGCATAATACAAATACTTTGTGTGAGCCTGGCTCTCCCCCGCGAACGCGGTGCGCAGGTTCTCCTCGGTTTTCGATCCTTTAAGTTCCATATTCTATGAATATTAAATATTACCTTTTGTGTTCCTTTCCGTGCCTTTGCCGCCCCGAGTCCATCATCCATCCCCAAGTGAACCTCCGGCAGATACTTCCTTCCGCCTTTCGTCAACATCATTCATTCCCCCCCGAGCCACAAGACACCGGCCTTGCAAATGTAATAAAATTAACTTGATAAAGAAAACCCTCCACGACTATTGGTCACGCCCTATTTCTTGTAGAACTGTCCGGCGTCAAACGAATTGGAGATCTTCACAAATCCTTTATCATATTTATACAAGAACGGTGAGTAGCGGAAGCGAACGAACAGCCGGACATCATTGAACCGGTATTCAGCGTTCTTGATCTCATAGAAATCCGAATCAAGCCTATCCCTCACCTCAACCTCGAATATTCCTTCCTCAAGTTTGACCTTAACGAAGTATCTTCCATCCTTTTCAAGATAATCGTACGCTCGCTCAGCCTCTGACCGTGAGGCCTCTACATAGAATTCCTTGATGCCATTAGCATCCTTCTTCGGATAATATTCCGCCGCATCGAGCGAGTTCGTCACTTTGAGGAGCCCTTCATCATATTTGTAAAGGGATTCCGAATAGCGGAAATACATAAAGTCCTTTGTGTCCCGGATCGCATAGAACTTGGAGTCCAGTTTCTCCCCCACCTCGATCTCATAGATGCCCTTATCAAGTGAAGTCTTGACGAAATACCTCCCGTCAAACTCCAGATGATCGTACCTCGAAACCGCCTCAGCCCGATCCGTCTCAACATAAAACGCCAGTACATCGCTCCCGTCCGCAAACGCAAGCAAACGACCCACCAGAACAAGCGCCAGTGTCAGCAAAGATTTTTTCATAAGCATAATCCAATTTATTAACCCCAATCCGCGGAAAGTTAAAAAGAAAATCACAAATCAGCAACAAGACGTCAATGAATATTAAAGTTTTCTATACCGTTTTTACAATAAAAACACTATATTTGCATCCGTTGCCCATAATGGCAACAGACATAAAAGAGAAAGCGTTTAGCTTTATTCCGCCAATGAATCTGGACAATTCAAAGCGTATTGGAATAATGTTGACGCTTGCACTGGCTGTATTATGGGCTATGCCCACACTATAGCAGAAAGTGTGGGCTTTACAACAATCCTTATTCAATACGCAGGCAGTCCAGAGCCGATTTGGGAATAAGACTAAGTTGGCTCGCACTTTCTTATGTTATTATAAGAGAACCATCCAACGGGCCGGATGGGCAAAACAAACCTGTGGCCTGATTATGACCCGCATGTCTTCTAAAAACTTTATCTATGGTGTGGCCCCCGCCACGCTGACGCTATCCATGTCGTTGAATTCCACGAAGTACAAGTCTCCTGAAGAGACTATCATTCATTAACACGTATCAAGTATAAAGTAATTCCTCTACCTATATATTATGAATCTTATTGCGAACAGCGGCATTCAGTTGCTGACCATACCATTTGAAATTGATTTGAACAATCAGTTTAAAATGTATTTCCACGAATGGCTTGACATTACCGACCAACAAAAGAAAATTGAAATAGCTCATTACTTTCCCGACGCAGAAGTTTGGGTTAAGAAAAGAGTCCTCTCAAATTTGGGGTATGCCATAGACGGAGATGTCAAGGAAAGTTGGGAAACAATACAGGAAGATGACGACTTTGACACTTCGTGCATAATTCCAATTGACACAGAGGATTCAAAAGATTCCGGCTGTTTTGACCTGTCTGTGGGAAAGATACGTGAAGAAGATTGGCAAAAATTTGAAAATCATTGGTTCCCTATGCCATTCTTCTTACGGAAAGGCAATATATCTTATTTTGGCCCCACAAATTGGTGCCGCTTTAAACTTATCCCCCAAGAAATTAATAACAGGAAGCGGAGATACAGTTTGTTGATGGCTTTCGACACAAAAAGTGTCCTTGAAAAAGAAGATTTCGAGGATGAAGATCTGAATGAAAGCCCTGTGTTCACAACCAAAGCTGAAAAAGCCAAAGAGTATGCACTATGCAACAATGAGTACAAGTTGGTAAGTTATTGCTCTGATGAATTCAACTGCGGTTGGGTTGATCACTATTTGTTGCGGTTATTTCACAATGTCGACAACATCGATGAGCTCAAAGGCATCAAAATGCCCAAAATGAGATATTTGGCTCTTTTCATATTTCTGAACAGATTCTTATACAAATTTGCCGGAATTCCATCAGTAACGCTTTACAACGACATTAATACTTGTGCCGGGAATGTAGACCTTGTCGTTGATATCGGAAACTCAAGAACCTGTGCGATATTATTTGATAACAGCGACTTCACCAAATCAAGCCCGCTGGAGTTGCAAGACTTCACAACACCGGTAACAAATGGACATCTAAACAAACACAGGGATCCGTTTGATATGCGTTTGGCGTTCCGGAAAGCTGATTTTGGAGGCAAATTCGGCATTATAAACAGCCATCAATTCACCTATCCATCAATGGTTCGCCTAGGCAAGGAGGCGAATAATCTCATTCATTTGGCGACAAACACGAACTCTGGTGCCGAAAAGACAAGCACCTTTTCCAGCCCTAAGCGTTTCCTCTGGGATTCAAAACCACAAAAACAAGAATGGGAATTCGTTCAATTACCTGGAGAAACTGCCTCTGCGATATATATTGAAGGAATTTCCGAGCAGCTGAATTCCGATGGAACGCTGAACACAGATGGTGACGGAGGGATTCTTACACGTTACTCAAGAAAAGCACTGATGACTTTTGCTTTTCTTGAGATTTTGGCACAGGCAAAGATGCAGATTAATTCCTATGAGCAACGTCAATATTGGGGATACGAATCTATGCCAAGAAAAATCGGCCGAATCATCGTCACTTGCCCGACCGCGATGTCCCGCCTTGAGCAAACCGCATTAAGACATTGTGCCGAAGATGCGGCCATTATCCTTGACCGTTTCTTTGGTGATGACTACAATAATGAATGCGATGACCAAATATTGAGGAAAAACATTCAAGTGATCCCTTCGGTTAAAAAACTCATCTCAAAAGAAGAATGGATCTATGATGAAGCCACATCCGCACAATTTGTCTTTCTATACGCAGAGATAAAGGAACGATACAAGAAAAATGTAAAGGAGTACTTTGACTTTTACGGCAAAGTAAGGGATGACATCGAAGATTATTCTAAAAAGTCATTGACCATAGGATCCGTTGACATCGGTGCTGGAACGACAGATGTAATGGTGGCCGCCTACAAATATGAAGATGGAGAACAATGTGTCCTTACACCTGTTCCTCTGTTTTGGGAAAGTTTTTACAAAGCCGGAGATGACTTGTTAAAAGAACTGATTCATCAGCTGGTGATCGAGGGTCGATACTCTCCGATAGAACAAAGGATATTGAAGAATGGAGGAAATCCGATCGAACTGATGCAACCATTCCTTGGCACAGACGATGGAGTCTCTTTCAGAAATCGCCAATTAAGGAGCGACTTTAATCTACAGGTCTCTGTTCCTATCGTTTCCAAATACCTGGAGCTGCTGAAGAATAACGACCACGACAATCTATCGCTTTCGTATTCTGATATTTTTAACGACAATCCTCCGACAAAAGATGTTCTGGAGCATTTTTATGATACCTTTGGATTCCGCCTTGAAAGCATAGAATGGCATTATGAAAAGAAGGCCGTGTCTTCCATCATCAAGAAGACATTCGATTCCTTGATTGGAAAGATCTCATCAATATTCTCCTTCTATCATTGTGACATTGTTTTGCTTTCAGGAAGACCAACCTCTCTTGAGCCTCTGTCAAATTTATTCTTGGAATACTATGCGATATCGCCAAACCGCCTGAAGTCAATGAATGACTACAGAGTCGGAAGATGGTATCCTGAAGATAAGCGATATCCATTCATTGATGGAAACGGGAAGTTTACAAACCCTAAATCGATCGTGACCACCGGTGCTATGATCGGCCAAATCGCATCGAATGGAGGGTTCAATGGCTTCATACTTGATCTTAAAGAATTAAGCAAGGATCTGACCCCTACAACAAATTATTTCGGTCAGTTGGATGATAGCCTGCAGATGGATGTGCCATTCATAACTTCTGAGACAAATATCGCCCACGTCAATGTGACATCCCTGCCGTTCAGAATCGGTGTCAAGCAACTGGATATCGAATCTTATCCAACCAGACCATTCTATACCATAGATTTTAATGATTTCAGATTGGAAGACAGGGTTAGAGGCAGATTTGACGATGACATTGATGACAACACTATCGAGCAATGCATCAAAGCTGAAAAGCAGAAAATACGAAAAGGGATGCCACTTAAAATCACCTTGTCCAGAAATTTTGCCGAAGACAAAGAGACTCTGGCAATAGAGAATATAACGGACAAAGACGGCAATAGTATTGATCGCAATTTTATCGCACTGCAAGTTCAGAGTATGGCTGAAGTCGAGGATTTCTGGCTTGACTCTGGAATATTCACGCTTAACGTCAACCATAAAAATTAACCAAGGCAATGATACAGTCAATTGAGAGACAACTAGCCGTTATCGAAAAGGCAAAAAACTGGATAACCTCCTCATTGGATGGCAACAAAAGGGAAGATGCTTATAATTACGCCATAAATTGCAGACGTAAACTAAACAAAAAGAAATATTCTCTGGAGGGGAACCCAGCAGCGGCCATCTATGGTGAAAGCCAAGTCGGAAAGTCATACCTTGTAAGCAGTCTTTTGTCTGAAAATGGGAAACCTTTCAGCCTGGTCGGATCCAATGGTGAAGCATACAACTTCATTGAAGAGATCAACCCTCCGGGAGGCGGAAGCGAGTCAACAAGCCTCGTTTCCAGATTTTCCGTGAACTATAAACCTATTTTCAAAGATTTCCCGATTAAAGCGAATCTACTATCGCCGGCAGATCTTATCTTGGTTCTGTGCGATAGTTTCTATAATGACATTAATCTCAAGACTTCCTGCGACACTCATTTCCTGTCCGTAGAAGAGATTAATGAATATGTGGATGTACTCACAAAACAATATGCCGACGCACCTGAAATACAAAACTATCTAAAGGAAGATGATATCATAGATATCAAAGAATATTTCGAGAACTATTTCCAAAAGGCGGATAGAATTCTCGATTCAAACTTCTTTATCGGAATCTCCAGAATCATAGGTAAGATAAAACCAGATGAGTGGAAAGACTTAGCTTCTATACTATGGAACAAGAATGAGGTCTTCACAAATCTGTTTGGCTCGCTTATTTCTGAATATCAGAAAATAGACTTTGACAACATCATCTATCTTCCTATTGAAGCAGTCCTGTATTCATATGGAACCATACTGGATGTCAAGAGGCTCCGGGAGATTTATTCCGCACCGGACAAAATCGAACAGAACTATACTCCGACGACAAAAATCAAGTGTTCTATATCAGAGAAAGAATCAGAGCTCTCCAAATCATATCTCTGCGCTCTGACAGCGGAATTGGTTTTCAGCCAACCAGAGTCTTTGATCCAGAGCAAGCCTTTTTTGAAAGAATCCGATCTTCTCGATTTTCCGGGAGCCAGATCCAGAATGAACACACAGATTGAGGCTGTAGAAAACAAAACCATTCCCGACCTCCTGTTAAGAGGGAAAGTCGCATATCTGTTCAACAAGTATTCTGACTCTGAGAAAATCAGCATACTGATTTTTTGCGCGAAGCACGAACAAACCGCCCAACGTTTTATGCCTCAACTACTTTACAATTGGATCAACAAAGTAGTAGGAGATTCTCCGGAAAAGAGAGAACAGTTCATTCGCACCTCGAAAGTGCCACCTTTGTTCATTATCGGGACATTCTTCAACGTCAATATGGCCTACGACCCGATAAGAGATGGAAAGGACAGTTCTTCATTATCCTACCGTTGGCTTCAAAGGTTCGACACAACATTGGCGCAGGAATACATCGAAGTCAAGAATCCGTTGTATTCTTGGTTTGACAACTGGACTACATCACAGCAACACTTTCAGAACATCTATCTGTTAAGGGACTTCGAGAAATCAGAAACCCCTAGTAATCTGTTCCGTGGTTATAATAAATACAAATGTGAAAAGGAGGAAGTCATTCCGGAGCAGGATCCGAATTTCAGAGGGAAGCTGCGTGAATCATTCATCAATTATGAATTTGTCCAAAAACACTTTGCTGATCCGGTCGAATCCTGGGATGAAGCAGTATCGATAAACAAAGATGGAACTGGACTGATAATCAAAAGATTGTCAACAGCCGCAGAAAACATAAACGCAGCCCGCACCAAGAAAGCGATTTCCGAATTAGAAGAGATAAAAGAGTCTTTCAAGAAAGAGCTGCTCAAATACTATCACAGTAATGATAAGGATGAGGAACTCCTCAAAGCCAAATCCACAGCCGGAGATATTCAGTTAAGACTTGACAGGGCATTCTCCGCGGACGGGATCAAACAATACGGAATGATGATGAGGGAACTGATGATTGATGAAAGCACCGTCCTTAATCTATACCGTAGGATAGTTGATGACATAGAGCATCGGGAAGTCTATAATATGGACAAATACAGTACATTAAAGATTCAAGTCCCGGTGATTGAAGGAGACACGGCTGAGACATACTTCGATAGATTATGTGCCCATTACGAAAAGACATCGGATGAACAAAAGGCCGAACTGAAGGAAATACTTAACAAAGAAGGAATCAGTATTGACGATCTGATTTCCGGTCATTTAGATTTGATCAAGAACAACGCCAGGCAATTATCGGAAGCCTTGCTTGACTTTTGGTTGAATAATGTCACAAACAAAGACAAGATCGTATTACATAGGATTTTAGCGGAAAACGGTGATCCTTCTCTGGATGAGATGGTCGAAATGTTCCGGAAATTATTCAAAAAACTGAACCTGTCAAAACGGATCGCCGGAAAGATCCGCAGGTATGTTGATGGTCATAGCAAGACCGATCTTCCTTATGAGATAGTTGCTGACATAAGCGCCGAATTGCTGAACAAATGTATCAATTCAGTTGGATTCGAATATCTTGACAAAGCCGAGATCAGCGATCTGAAAAACGCCAACGAAAAGAATGGCTTAGGTCTGGTACTCGAACAACAAGAATCGCAGGATACTTCCATCAAGGAAATGTTCAACCGTATAGAGAATTGGACAGAAATCATCCAGAAACACCCTGAAGAAATGAGATTTCTGCCGAGTTACAGGAACTACATTGAATGGTACAACAAGTTGAAAATCGGATTCGTTTCCGTTTGTGACATTCCAAATTATGACATCGCATCCAACGACAAGCTTGGTTCAATAATCTCAGAATACGATAATATCAGCATTGAATAATATGGACACAGTGATAGGCCACGAGCCATTGTTTAAGACCAACTTAAAATATTTCAAGGCCAAACAGATCATCAATGGAAGATTGATATTCGACAAGTATGAAAACGCAAAGAACAGCATAATCCAGAAAAACATCTCCGGCGAATATATCAACTTTCTCGCCTATCCTGTAAAAAAGGATAATGATGACATCGAGTTTCACGGCATAAAATCATCATCGGATGACGCTCCTACACTATTTGGGGAACTTTCAGGTGATGATAAGGATAAATATAGGAATATCAAGGAAAAGACTATCGCCCATTACCAGACTACTATTGATCGTCTCAAAGGGAACGGTAAAGCGACAGATGCCGAATTCTTGGCAGACGCAATCAAGTATGTCGATGACGACTTCCTCTATTGTTATGACAATAGAGTGGTTCTCGGTTTGTGGGGAATGCAAAAGAGAGAGGATATTAGAGAAGATATCGACGTGATACGCAAGGATATCAGGCTCAAGCGTCCAAGAACGCCTATAATGCCTCCTGTTCCAGAGGATCACGATGGAACAACGCCTATAGCTTCTCCTGACCCCGATGGTGGCGATCCAAAGCCACATATTCCTCCTATACCACCTACACCTCCTATTCCTCCTATTCCGGTAAAATTCTGGGATAGGGTAAAAATTTGGTTTTCGGATTTTTGCCTTTGGTGGCGGAAAAGTGGTTGCCTGAAATGGCTGCTCATCCTGTTATTGTTAGCATTACTATTACCATTGCTGTTACGAAACTGTAGTGGTTGTTCACCTGTGCTGCAAGGTGGAGGCGCTTTAAGCGGCAATGACAGCAGTTGGTTGAGCGGAGATAATAATCATCGTACAGACGGCGGAATATACGATCCATACCACCCTTACAATCCTGTTCCGACACCTCCCGGGTATGAAGGGATCTTACCTCCATACCAAGGTGTACTGCCTCCAAATGACGGCAGCGATGAGATTCTTCCAGGCAATCCGGACATCATAGCGAATAAACTGAACATTCTTATGGAAAACGAGGATAAGTCAATCTTGGACCTTGCCAAAGATTTCAAGGCGAAATATCCCGAGGAGGCATATAAGATTGTTTACTATGATGACGTTGTCAAAAGGATGCAAATCGAGATCCCCAAGGAAAAACGTCAGCAACTGAAAGACGAAATTCCGGAAGCATTCGCACCGGAGTACGAATTGTTCGTTTTTGACGAGGCTTTGTTTGAAGGGTCTTCGATTCCTTCAGACCCAGGGTTCTCCGACCCCGCCAAAACGTGGTATCTCAAAACAATCAAGGCATTTGAAGGTTGGGAGATAACGACTGGCGATCCGGACATCACGGTAGCGATTGTTGACAATGGATTTAATATCAAGCATCCGGAACTTGCTGGAAAAGTGCTTCAACCATACAATGTTTGGCTTCATTCAGACAAGGTCTTTCCTCAGGAGATTGACCACGGAACACACGTGGCCGGGATCGCGATTGGTCTTGCCGATAATGGAAAAGGACTTTGCGGCATTGCTCCAAAGTGTGGATTTATGCCTGTACAGGTTGCGGACGACAAGGGACGGATGACCATCACCTCCGTTCTGGATGGTATCATATATGCCCTTTATCAAGGAGCGGATGTCATCAATGTGTCTTTGGGAGCACAATTCTCTGAGATCGGTCAGATTCCGGAAAGCGAACAGCAAGATCTAATCGACAACTACTTCAAGGAGGAGGAACGTCTTTGGCGTGAAATAATGCGGATCGCCGCCAATCACAATTCCACCATTGTGATCGCAGCGGGTAACGACAATATCCTGGCCGGAATAGATGCAATTCAACGCCCTGAGTTATTCATAACCGTGTCTGCGACGGATAAAGATAATCACTCTTTGGACAAAGCGTCTTTCAGTAACTATGGACAATACACCACGGTCTCCGCTCCTGGCTGCGACATTTACAGTTCAATAGGACGCAAAGACTATAAAGCCTTAAGCGGTACAAGTATGGCAGCACCAATCGTTGCTGGAGCTGTCGCGCTGATGAAGAGTCTGGATAAAGGAATCACTTCAAAACGAATCATTAATATTCTGAGAGCCTCAGGCTTGCAGACACAGGGCAATATCGCTCCATTGATCCAGCTGGACAAAGCGTTGAATATGGTCAAGAATGGAGAAGATGTCGAATCCGAGCCGACACCTTCAACCGGAGATGTTCAGATTCTGCTCAGTTGGAACAATTACAACGACCTTGACCTTATCTGCACAGACCCAGACGGCAATGCCATTTGGTACAAAAACAAGACTGTCCCAAGTGGCGGGCATCTGGATGTTGATATGAACGCTGAATATCCTGACAGCCAACATCCGATTGAAAACATCTACTGGAAGACAGGTGGCGCTCCAAGCGGAACATACAATGTCTATATACTATACTATAAAAAACATATTTCCGACAGCGACACTCCGTACACCGTGACCGTCAAACACGGAAGCGAGACAGAGCAGTATGAAGGAACTATGACTGAAGAGAAAAAATCAGTGCATATCTGCTCTTTTACAATCGGGGAAAGTTCAAGTGAAGTGGCCTCAAGCCGTTCGGCGCCGCAGACAGAACTGCAAAGACTCGAACAAGAGCGAAACAGACTTGAGACAGAACTTGAAAGGATAAATTCAGAAATAAAAAGAATAAACAACAATAGATGATATGGAACAATCAAAATTTTCATTAGCCGATTTACTAACAATCGTAGGAGCGATGGCATTTGGTTTCATCTGCTTTCTTGGACTTAATTTCATTCAGATGGGAGATGATCTGAAAAGTATTGGTTTTGCTTCAGCCTTCACCATCGTACTGTTTCTTTGCGCATTCGGTGCGAAACTTCTAAAAAGATCTGACCACAACTTCAGGACAAGCGTGATTTTTGAGTTCATTCTGGTCGCACTGTTCATATTAATATTCGTAACGCTCAGCTACTCTCCTTTTCCACATTTTTTCAACGTGACATCGCAAAGGTCTGAGGTTCAGAAAAACCTGAAGGCCAGCGTCAACCAAGCGGAGAATATGTTCGAGGAATATGAGGATTACGCTTCCAGAAGAGAGAATCTCTACAGGAATAACCTTCGAAGTGTGGTCGCCGCAAAGAACACTATGCCAAGTGACTATGCAAGATACGGCTTCTCTTCCAGCGAAGTGTCGGACGAAAAGCAGATCGAAAACAAAATGTTCACCATCCACGCTGACCTCTTCCCGACTAATTACTGTGACACAATCACACATAATGGGATCAAGGACATCGCCCAAGATTGGCTTGATGACGCGGACAAGACAGTGGACTTATGGAAGCCGATCGGAATCCCACGCATCGCAAAAGAAGTGAAGACAGAATCTGAAGGATGGCTGAATACCTTGGTTGACTATTCAAGAGTCAGGGAGAAAGGTGAAGTAGCCAAGGATTTTGAATATGACTTGTCTTTTTCCGAAGTTGAAGACATCTTAACCCAAGAGAAAGCGCCAGGTGCATTTTCAATCATCCTATCAATAATCCTCTGGGGTATGATGATGTTCTCTTGGATGATCACAAAGCGCCACCCACGCTTCCCGGGATGGAAGATGATCTTCTCAAACCATAAAAAAGCAATTGATGAACTTTAATTTAACAATAACAAACCAAAATGGGAAAAAACTACATACTCAGTCATATAGACGACCTTAGTGCCGAACAGCTCGCAGGAGAAATCGTTCAAGGAAATGTTACACTTGAAGAGCTGCGGAATACAGGGAATCTGGACGCGACGAAGCGGAATAAGATAAATTCCCTTATTAAAGCGAAGGATGATGCTGACGACAAAGCTTGGGAGATAGCGAGATATGGCAACGAATCCTCTCTTCGAGACTACATCACTAAATTCCCAAATGGACGGCACGTTGCTGAAGCCAGGCAAGAGATAGACAGGTTAAGAAATGAGAAGGAGGCCAACTATGCACAAAAGGCTGGAATAATAGACAAGATCAAACGGAATCCTAATTCATATTCCCCTGCCGAAATTGAGGCCTATATAGCAAACGGTACACTTACAAAAGGCGAACTTGAATCTGATTGTGGCATCCCCAAAAGTGCACTCGATAATCTTGATCAAATTGTAGCGCCAAACCTTGTACTTGGGAAAACGCCTGATTCCATTCCCGAAGGCTATACCGAAGTTTATTTCTGGGGTGGAACCGGTTCAGGAAAGACCTGCGCCTTAGGGGCCGTTCTAAGAGTTGCTGAAGAACAAGGATACTTACGAATTGCGACTGGTCCTGGGTATCAATATGCACTCCAATTAAAGAACATATTCAGCGATGACAAAGAGGCTAACGATTTTCTTCCACCTCCCACTCCTGTGGAAAACAATCAATACCTGCCATTCTCGTTAAAGAAGCCTAAAGAAAAGAACAGTCGTTCAGTATCCTTAATTGAGTTAAGCGGGGAAATATTCAAGTGTTTCTTCAATAAAAACGCAGGAATTCCATTTCCGACTCAATCACACGCAGATACTTTTAATTCATTGAGTTCGTTTCTAAAAAGCGACAATAGGAAACTGCATTTCTTCTTTGTAGATTATGACAGGGAAAACAAGCCGGATGCTCAGGGACTGACTCAAAGTGACTACCTAAACGCTGCCGCTACATACTTTATGAATAACAAAGTATTTGATAAGACGACTGATGCTATTTATGTAGTAGTAACCAAAAGTGATTTATTTATTGACAAAGATGGCAATGCAATTATCGGAGATGACGAGAAAATAAAATATGCCATAAACTATTTACGCCAAAAGAATTACAGTTCATTCATCAATTCGTTGAAAGAAAACTGCGAGAGATATAGCATCAACGGAGGTATACTTAAAGTTCTTCCATTCTCTCTTGGGAAAGTGTATTTCAAACAAATCTGTAATTTCGATGGAAGAGAAGCATCGCATATCGTTGATATTCTTATAGAAAGGATAAAATGTTCAAGAAAAAGCATTCTGGACGTTTTCAACAAGTAATGTGAAGGTATATGAAGATTTTCATCCAAGCGCGCAAGGATGGGTATAACGTACTGTACCCCAAACCGACTCCACAAGAGTTTTTCAATTTTGGATCTGACATCCAAAGGATTGACGCACAGACCCAATCCTGCTATTATGGTAAAGAATTCTACTCTCTTGCATTCTCTTCTACCGGACGCATATTTTCAAAATATGTCATAGGTTATGATGTTCGAAGAGGTGCGGTAGGCTACATAGCGTTCTCAATATTCATTCCGAAAGATAAGATGCTGTCCGGCAAAGATGTCAAGTCTCTTCTTGACACTCTTGCCGGAACCTACATTCAGAATTATAGTCCCAATTTTTATTTTGACAACAAGAAAAATGAGGATTGGAATCAATTCGCGGATATAGCCAATGGATTTGACTCTAACCTGAAACGGTTATCAGATGAAGATGTCGAATCAGTCGCTCCTGGTTCGGAAACGCCAGCCTTCCTATTCTATAGGACAGATGAGGAATTATCACGTTACTTGGACGACCACTATCAATCAGAATACTATCCTTACCAACAGGTTTACTTTGTGGATAAAAAATATGAAGGACAAAAGGATAATCCTCTATCCATCGTAAAAATCAACCCGCAGGCCAACCTTACAGGGAGAATTGATCTTGACAATCCAAAATACAGAATAGAGTTCGAGAACGGCATTACGCAAAACGGAAACCGGATCAAAGTCGAGGTCAATAATGGTGTCTACTGGAAACAGCTATTCAACAAAAACAAGTTTCGCCGCAAAGATGTCATACGAATATCTTGGACTAAAGATTGTTATGAGCAAAAGATACTAACGGGGACTTTGGTTGAACTTTCAGATTCTGAAGGCATCCATATTGATAACGGAACTGTCCACATAACTGGCGTGGAATTCACGCCTGTTAAGAAAAGCATTAAAATATTAGTTAATGATCCTAAAGGGCAGTCAATTTCCAAGCCTACAATTGTCTGCTGTAATTCTGACAAGGAGCGCAATTTTAACGAAAACGGAATCATTACCTTTGTAGGAGAAGATATCAGACGTCAGTGGATCATTTCCGTGAATTCCGGAAATATGTCAGGAACAGCGAGAATCATTCCTGGCAATCTTCCTGATTGTCTTTCGATTACGGTCCACGAAAAGAAGAGTATCAAAGTTACTGTAATAGACGCCGACACTTCTGAGCCAATCTCTGATTTCGAGGTCTGGACTAAACGCAGAGGTGGATTCTCCAAAGACAAGACTATTGTTTTTATCGACGATGAAATAGATCGGGATGCACTGATAAGTGTAAAGTCCAAAGGCTACAAGCAGGAGGATTTTAAATTCAATCCGCGAGAGTGTGATGGCAACGTAACCCTTGAATTGTCCAGAAAGGAAGACACAATTGGTGGTAAACAACCAGGAATAGCATTCTGGCTTAAAAGTCACTTGAAGATTATCGCACCAATATGCTGTGCCTTAGTCTTCGGGATATTAGCGTTTATTATTCTACATTGCTTTACAAGTAAAACGCCGACAAAGAATAACCTATGGCAGAGAGAGAGAGTCGAAAAATACCTTCAAGGTGACTCTCTAATTATGGTCCAGCTTGATACTTGTATAAAGTCATTGGAAGAATCAAGACCAAAGAGCAAGAGCTGGTCCCCTTTCTTCTGGAAGAAAAATAATGGAAACGACAAAGATATTGAGGAGTACATTAAAAACAAGGATATTGCCAAGAATATCAAAACCTTGAGAGAGAGCATTGACAAGAACAATTGGATTGAGTTTGCGAATTGTAATGATAGCCTATTTAGCGGTAATAGTCCTCTGCAAGGTCTTAAATCTATTGTAAACGCAGCAGGCAAGAATATGCTTGAACAAATAAACGTTCCTGGCATCAATAATTTGCCACTATGCGATATTCGAAAAAAAGTCGAGGGACAGATTGATTCTTTAAACAAGAAACAACCGGAAAACAGGTATACGAATGTTACTGAAGACATATGTACACCTACTGTCAATCCTCCTACAACAAATCCTAATAAATCTGAGGAGAACGGACGAACTGAAAAGGAACAAGAAATTATTACTTATCTCGAAAATGGAGACTGGAAAAAGAAAAAACTTGAAGATTATCTGAAAAATGCCACTGGTGATATCAAAGAAAATATTGCCTTGGCCCTTAAATTATGGGATCTTGATGGAAAAAAACCAAAGACATATTATTCATACAAAAATGAAATCGAAAAAAATACCCGTTTAAAACGAAATAGTACCCTAAAGAAATTACTGGAGGAACAAAACAATTGTGAAAAGCCGAAATATATAAAAGATATAATGGGCAGTGATGTGAAATCTTTATCAGCATTAATGGAAAAAGCAAATGAAAGCAATTAAAATAACAATAGCCATAATAGCGATAGCGACTATCATTGGCTTAATATTCTATTTGTCAGGCGTTACTAATCCTGATCCACAAAAGCCACAACTTCCCGAGAATCAATTCACCGAGAAGATCAGTTCACAGATCCAAGCGATAACGAACAAATCAGATGACGCATTTTGCAAAGAAAGTTACAATGAAGTCAAATATCTGATTGACGACTACTCCAATGCAAAAAGGCTCGGAGAGAATGCCGCCGACTCCATAGGGAATGATCAGAACAGAAGTTATTATTTAAAACAACTGTACTCTGTCTATGTTGAGAAGTTCATCGCACAGGCCTTTCACGTGTTCAAAGGGACAACGTGGGCAGAAAGTGACATCTCGTTCATCAACAATGAATGCAAAGCGCTGAAGTCTGAAGGCAAAACCAACAGCTATCTGGAGCCAAATGGGGAAGCAGACAAAACATTAAATGAGATAATGCATATCATCATAAAGTATAATGAGATTATGTCATTCCTTAACAAATGCCAAGGATTTCATTATTACAACACAGAACTGAGCGCAAGATTCCCTGTCAACATAGCGCAGGAGCTGATCTCACAATCCAAAACATATCTGAATGGCAATGGCTACGTCAAGAACTGCACACGTTTGATCAGTGCCTTGAAGAATGTACCACAAACAGTATGCAATGCGCATATTAAGTATCTTTCTAGAAAGATCGATTACTGGAGCGGAATGTACGAGCACTATAACACCCAGATTGATTATAGGAATAATCTATACGACCCTCTAAAGACCGAGGTTATCGCGGTAAGATCCGCACACTATAACGTATCAGTAGATTCTGACATAGATCGGCTGATTAATAAACTCAACTCAGATGCCACAGCGGCATACACCTATTTTTCAAATAAGAGCAACAACTAACAATTCAATAACACAACTATTATGAAACGACTCCTGATCGCTTTCTTAACATTTATTATAGGACTCAGTGCTTTTTCTCAAGAAAAGCACACTCTTGACGAAATCAAAAGGCAAGCTGTCGAAATCGATAGTCTGAAAAAAGTTACAAAGAAACAAGAACAAGACCTTAACGATTATAGGTCAAAAGCCTCAACCACCATCAAAGCACTAAATGATTCGGTAAAACTCTTGAATTCAGAGCTTACCTACTACCAAAAATTCAAAACAGAAAGAAAAGAGTACGAAAAGAGAATACAATCTTTTGAAGAACAAGCATCAAAACAAAAAGACACCATCAAAGCGATAAGAGCAAGTATTCAAGATATTATTATCACAGAAAGACTTAGGGGTAAAGAAGAATCCCTGTCTTCTATTATCACAACATATGAAAATAAAAGCTTCGATGACATTCTAAAAGAGAAGACTCTTGCCTCTGTGGTCCAAGATTCTGAAATTCTTGGCACAAATTCATCCGTAAGCGAAGTGGTTACTTCCGCAAGGCTATATTTTGAAGCTAAAGGTTGCTTAAGCGCTCCATATTCTGAAGACAGCGTCACCAAGGCATTGAACAAACTCAATAGCATAAGTGTTGATTCAAAATATGTATCCAATCTAAAAACCTTGCTGGAGAATTATAGCTACTATTATGAGGATTTTAAGAAAATGATTGATAATCTTGTCAGGATTGATAAAGCGGAAAGCGTCGATGGAATGCCGGAGGAGATTGTCAAACGAAAAACCTATAAAGTCCTGTCTATCATCTCTGACTACATCTTTAGTTATGATTTCAACCTCAATGATTATCCATACATTACAGAGCAACTCTTGGAAGTACTGAAGACAAAAATCAAAACACCGGATGCCAGTCTCCAAGCCATAGCGAACAAATTGAAATAGTATGTTTCTGAAAAAAGTCGTCTCCATAATAATCGCCTTTCTTGTAGCAATCTCAGCTTTCGCTCAAAATAATCTGCTTCAAGAAGGAGACAATCATTTTGATAATGGTGAATATGCCCAAGCTGTATCAAAATACAACGAAGCGTTCAAAGCATCATCTGGTAAGGACAGACAAATTGCTGATATTAAACGGACCAGAGCAAAATATTGCCAAGAACACCTTCGGCTTGCTGATACGGAATATTCACAAAAACGCTATTCCAAAGCGAAGACTGAATATCAAAATGTCTTGGACAGCAATCCCAAAGACAGTTATGCAAGGTCTCAAATCGAGAAATGCAACAACAATGGTGCTTTTGTAGCAGCGCTGACGGTTTCCAGAGAGGTTGTCAACATATCAAAAAATGGAGGAACGGAAACAATCACAGTGATCAGCAACACGGATTGGTATCTAAGCTCTGTCACCTCTTCTATGTTTACGGTGGCCAGAAGTGGTAATTCTTTGACAATCAAATGTAACAGCAATCATTCTGGTTCACTAAGAAGTGATTACTTTTACGTCAACACAAAAGATGACGCTGAGCAGATAAAGATTACTGTCAAACAATCTGGAAACCCAGCCTCAAACACATCAAGTCAGCAATCTAACAGTATTAGATTGTCTGTCTCTAAAACAGACATCACGACAACAGCCGAAAGCAGTACAACCGTAATTGATGTAAATACTAATGCTTCCGACTATTCTGTCATACTTTTACCCTCTTGGTGCTATGTCAAAGCAAAGTATCCGACTTGGTTCTCCATCGGATGTTATCCAAATATGCAATCCAAGGATAGATCGGACTACTTTAAGGTTACCGTCGGCGGAAAAGATGTTAAGATCAATATCACTCAAAAAGGTAAGATTAATTCAAGTTATTCTGCTAACTCAAATGCAACATCAGAGACTTACCTGAAAGTTTCCAAATTGCCACAATCTCTTGGAGCACAAAGTGGTTCGTACATTATTGATGTAAAAACCAACGCAAGGGATTATACTATAAGTTCTCTTCCTTCCTGGTGCAGAGTCAGAAGTAAACGCACAAATTCGTTTTGCCTTGATTATGATGAAAATCACGGAGAATACAGAACAGACTGGTTCTTGATAAGTGCGGGAGGGAAATCTATCAAAGTATATATAAGTCAAAACGGAGTAAGCACAAGACAGAATTACAGTCTGCCAAATAAAAAGACTGACAAGGTATTGCGTTTTGGTGTCGGAATTTTGGGAGAAATCAATAACGATAACATTAAGACAATTGGCAGTGGAGTTGGCGTCTCTTTCAGAATAGGAAAATATTCCAGCTTGCTTAATGTTGTTATCAGTCCACGATACCAGCGTTCATTCGTCAGCATAAGCGATAAGGATTTGTCTTACGACAAATTATTCCTACCATTGTCGCTAAATATAAACGTTGTCAGAGGAAATTCCGCATCTTGGTACTTTGGAGGTGGATATGAACTTGCTTTGGAACTATATCATGATGGATATACCGAAGAGCTTGGAACATATTTTATAAATTCAGGTATCAACTGGAGGCACTCAAGCCTGAGGCTATTCTGCAAACCTCAACCAAACATATTAGGTCAAACTACAGCTCCAATCATCGGTATCGGATTCACTTACTATTTATAAAGGCATTCCGCAAGGTATATTGGTTTTACGAAGAGATATTCATAAATTTGTCGGAAGGGAAAAAGATAGTATTCACAATCGCGTTGTTTGCGGTTATGGGCTGCGGGCAACGGACGAAAGAGACACAAGAGACACAAAAGGCACAAGAGACTCAAGCGAGACAAGAGACTGAGATGGAAACCAAAACTATAACGGAGACCCCAAGAATGGAGATTGTGTCCGACGATTCTTTGGGGCTTAACATCTACTATCCGGAGTTCGACAGGATCGATCTGGTGTGCGGGAAGATGCCGGCGGAGGAGGACTCTACGGTCATATTCTGCTGCGAGGCGGCGTTCACGGGGCAGTTGCTTAAGGAATTCTCACACGGGAACATCGCGGGAGACCACGTCAGCGGTGGGGAATATTCCAAAGGGTACAAATGCAAGGTGAACACGGGATGCTTCACCTTCGTCGATGGAAAATGGGGATTCTTTCTCAACGACCATAAAACGGAGCTGAAGCGAGCGGCGGAAAAAGGAGGGACGGGATTCGGACAGAATATGGTGATATTCAATAATGAAGTGCAACCATCCTTCCGAAAAGCGGGATCTTCTTTTGAATATAGGACCCTCTGCGAGCTGGATGGGAGACTTTGCATCATTGACTCAAAGAAAGTTGTCCGCTATGATGAGTATGTCAAGGCGCTTTCAAAGTTGGGCGTCAAGTATGCGCTGTATCTTGATATGGGGGCCGGATGGAATTATTCCTACTATCGGACCAATGACGGCTCGCTCCACACATTGCACCTGCCACCCGCTCAGAGCAGCGACTACAGGACGAACTGGCTGACATTCTATAAATCAATATATTAACAAGGCACATAAGGGCATATTCACAATCACTATAATTTTTGACAGAATATGAGCATAACAAGATTCAAGGAGGCGCAGGAGCGCTTCGGGGAGTATGAGACGGCGCTGGAGGAGATCCGGCAGGGACGGAAGAGATCTCACTGGATCTGGTATATATTCCCGCAACCCAAGGGGTTGGGAAGAAGTTACAACTCTGAATATTATGGGATCGCATCGTTGGAGGAGGCTAAGGAATATCTTGGAGACGCGGTGCTGAGGGGACGGCTGCTGGAGATTTCAAAGGCGCTGATGGAGCACAAGGAAGAGGATATTCATAGCATTATGGGAGGAATTGACGCACAGAAGCTGCGCTCCTCGATGACGCTGTTTGAATCCGCCGCTGGCGATGACGATGGATGCAAGGTCTTTGGAGAGATTCTTGACACCTTCTTTGACGGCAAAAGGGACGGGCGCACCCTCGGGATGCTCAAGGCGCAAGAAAAATAAAGAGCGGAAACCGACATTTGGATTTCCGTAAGAAAAACGTTAAGTTTGAAACGAGGAAACACGTAAAAGACAGATGCAGAACCTTGATTCCATAGACCTCAGCGCGACTCAGCGGCGGGCGGTAATGAAACTTGCGGTTGAGTTGGTGAAAGCGGACAACCGGATCCACTCGAAAGAGGTCGCGGTGCTGGACAAATTGCAGTCCGGGCTTGGGCTTGATCAGGAGGAGCTGGATCTTACACACTACCTGTCTTTGGAGAGTGCAGTGGATTGTCTCAAGAATCTTGAGGAAGAGCCGACAAGGCGCATCATCAACCTTTTCAACGAGATAATGTGCTCGGACAACGACATCGACTTCGAGGAGAATCTTCTGTTGTCCTCAATCTCAATGTCTTGCGACAGCGGATCCAGAGACTGGTGCAGGATTCTGTCCGCGGACGCAGCCGAATCCGAAGCGCCTGAAAAGCAAATCGTCTTTCTTGAAGGCCAAACTTCGGAAGCGGCGCATCTGGTTCTCGATGACAAATACGACAACTTACTCATTTCAAAGGCATTCGGCGACATCGGAATCGAGTTTTTCTACCTTCCGGACATTATTCGAGAGTTCGGGCAACATCTTGAGGACGATGACAAATTCGGGCTTCTCCAGCGTTCGATGGAATACCTCGTGCCGGCCGGAGACAAAATCAAACTGAACAATCTGAAGGAATCACTGGCGACCCTCGACACCAGAACCTTCTACCACCTCATCCTTTCAAGGTTCAACATTGATCCTGAGCGGATTCCGTACCAAGCGTTCCTGCTCGTCAAAATCAGGGACAGCCATATTCTTGACGACAGCGACACGATGCGCCGCACGGTGGATTTCCTCTGCATAGACATCTCATCCGAGGTCAAAAAACGAATCCTGGCATTCGTCTCCCGCTTCGACGAGCGCCGCGACCTCCTCTCCTACAAAGGCTACTACAAGTTCCTGTACGACTATCTCAGTTCAGAGGCGAAAATCACCAACCCCATCAGCATCAACTCAAAAGGCGACTTCATCCTCGGCTCGGGCGAGATCATCAGGTTCAAATCCGCCCCTCAGGCGAAAACCCTCTACGTGCTTCTTCTGAGCCGCGGCCACAAAGGAATCTCCCAAACCGACTTCAACAAAGCCGTCTCATTTCTCAAAGCACTGGACATCAATGAATATCTCACCTCATCCGGCGATTTCGACTTTCCGCGTTTCAATGAATATCTCGCCGGCAAGGCTGATGAATATGCCCGGATCATCCTCGACACGATCACAATCTACCGCACGCTTTCGACCAAGGACTGCCAGAAGAAGAATTTCCTTGAATATATCCAGAGCATCCTCCAGCACCGCAGTTCGCTGAAGACCTACATCAACTCCGGTTTCGCTTCCGCCAGGAAACTCGCTAATCCGGAGCACTTTACGGTCCGTTTCGACACCGATTCCCAAACCTACTCAGTGTCGGCCAGTCCATCGCTTTTCACCTCTACCTTAGGTTCCACAAGCACCAAGCCTCTTACCGAGACTGCTTTCTGGCACTCTCTTAAGTAGCCGTTGGACGCATCATACTGAATTTCAATCTATTACAGATTACTGCCAGCCAATACGAGAGGGCAGGATTACACAACAATATGGTCATCAAGGAATTACAGTTCAGCCACATTTTAAACCAATCACGGGATATTGATTTCAGGAGACAATACAGCGACATTGTTGTCAAGTAGTGTGTTTATTTTCCAAACGGTTGGATTC
>OJAW01000288.1_pt1 | contig 38234 bp, 61 predicted proteins | sample 1589151 | NCBI WGS metagenome assembly OJAW01 (sample SAMN03283290) | human gut metagenome | biome: human-associated habitat; material: feces | host: Homo sapiens | place: Peru | collected 2012
GTTAGCATTTATTACTCTCAGAAGTTAATTTCCGAGTTTCCTATCAATCTGGAGCAGATGATGGGCTACCAAAGTTAATATAAAACCTTACAAAATAAGACTTTTTTATTTTAATTTTTCCATTTTTACTCCAATTTTTCCATTTATTTTACCTATTTCGGAGTAATTTTGGAGTAATTTTTTATTTATTTTCCTATTAATTCATTATATTTATTTTGGGTACCACTTAACCAATATTTGTTTAATCCTTTAGGATCGTTGGATGCACCTATTGGACAATATTTAGGTTGAATTTTTTCTAAAGTATCTAATCCTAATTCAAAGTAATTATGCTTTAAATTGTTTAGATAGGCTTCTATTCCATTCTCTAGTGAATCATATTCTCTTAAGCCACTGTTACACATCATCCCTCCAACATTATTAAGTTCTTTAAAGGCATAGGATGTATAGTCTCCTGTTTCGTGTTTAGAAATAGCAAGGGCTATTAGTATTTCTTCTTCATTTAAACCCATTTCTTTTCCTTTATCTGATATTTTGCAAGATATACTATCAAATATACATATTTTATTGTTTTGTTCTTCTACGATTAAATCTGTAGGAATAGAATTGGAATTAATGCTATCAAAATTCATAATAATTTCTTTTTTTGTTTTTGGAATAGTATCATAAATATTGTAACAGAAATTAAAAACTAACATATAAATTAACAATACTTTTATTATTCTAGGTAATTTTGTAAACATTTTTTCAACTGCTTTATTGAATGCCTTCAAAAAGAAATATATTGCAGAAAATAACCCTACTATTAAATAAATAAAATATTTAGTTATTGTTTTCAATATTTTTTTTGTTTTTCTCTTTGCTTTGTTCTTTCTTGAATACCTGGCAACTCTTGTTTCAACCATATTATTGAGCCACCTTTCCAAAATCGATAACATACTCACCATCATAAATTGGAACATACTTATCACTAGAATTTTTATAAATTGCTATAACCATTTTTACCCCATTTATTATTCTTTTCATTTGACTTTTTTAATGAACTATATTATACTTTTAGTAGGAAAAGGATTTTACTCCTTTCCTACTATAACTATATTTTTATATTTAATAAAGATATAGCCTTGAGTAGCTAATTCGTAACACTCTGCTAAAGTTAAATTACGAATTGGCTTTTTCTTTATATTGTTCATTATTTCTCCTTTCTGTAAGATTTCTTTCTTTATCTTACATATTAATTATATCACATATCGTACATTATGTCAATGCTTTTTCTTGATTTTTTGTACGATATGTATTAAAATATTATTGGAGGTGGAAAATGTCTGACTTTAATCAATCAAAATATATTCAAGGATATAATAAAGAACATTATAAATCATTTAGAGTAGATCTAAAAATAGAAGAATGGGAAAAAGCCAATAAACTTCTCAAAGAAAATAATATGACAAAAGCGGAATTAGTAAGGCTGGCTCTAAAAATGCTAGAAAATGGAACATTAAAAAAAGAGGAAAAAGACAATTAAGTCTAATTCCTCTTTTTATATTTTATTTAATACCTTTTTGACTAATTCTATTATCAACTTTACTATTTTTATCAAAAGATTATCTTCATTTTCTATTTGTGGCGATTTTGTTGTTTGATTAGGCTCTGAATCAGGCGTAGGTGTTGGTTCAGGTTTAGGTGTTGGTTCAGGTTCAGGTGTTAGTTCAGGTTCAGGTGTTGGTTCAGGTTCAGATATAATTATAGACTCTTCTATATCATCACAATCGGCAACATTAAAACCATTCATTATCCCATTATTATAGGAATATTCAGTTAAATAGTATTTTGAGCCAATTGGATGACTGACTACTGCTACTATATTATTTATGACATCACCAGTTTTAAATTGTTTAACCGATTTTGCTTCGTTATAAGTATGAAAATTTAAATTCCACAGATTAGCATCACATTTTAATTTAACACTTTTTCTTTCTATTTTTTCAACATTAAATTCTATTTTTTCAAGTTTCTTATTAACCTCTTCTGCTATATAAGGAAATTTACTTGCTAAGTAGTCACCAGGACAAGATGTATTAGCGAACCATCTATGCATAGTTAAGTTACCATTAGTATCACCAGTATAATTTAATCTTTTTATATCATTTCTTTTACATATATCAACACATAATTCTATTAGCCTTGATAACACATAATCAGAAATCGGCCAATTACCACCAGTAGAACTATTTGATACTTCAATAGTTACTGCTCTGTTATCATTAGCAGAATTTGAAGAACACCAAGATCTGTTTTTTTCTTCTACGAACATAGCAATTCTACCATCAGAACCTATACCATAATTAGAACTTGCCTGTCTTGATTCGGGAACAAATATATTTCCTAAAGTTTCAACAGATACTACACCTGCAGTATGATGTATAGTTATTCTATCAATTTTATGATTTCTAGGATTATTACTATTAGGAGATATTTTAACATACTGCACTAAAGGACTGTTACTCATCTTCATCATCACCTTTATTATTTGAAAGTTCTTCTTTCATTTCATTTGTTAGTTTAATATTTTCCATTTTATTTACCCTCTTTCTTATTATTTAATGCATTAAGTGCTAGATTCATTACAGCACTTATACCACCTGCTATAGCACCAATTAACAAAGATTTTAATACTTGTGTATTACTAAAATCACTATTAGGTAAAGTTACTGCTAAAGCACCTAAAAAGCCTTGTATGAATGTTTTACCAGCTCTAATAAGTATATCTTTCATTTCCTATCACCTCCTACTTCATTCCTAATTTAATAAAGATAAAAACGATCAAGCCGCTTATAATAGAGGACACTATATATCCCCATATCGAGTCAATTTTTTTGTTAGGCTTGTCCTCTATTGCTAAAACTCTTTTATCTATCTTATTCATATCTTCTCTCATTGCCTTCATTTCTGTAGCAATTGCTTGAACAGATAAAGCAAGATTATGAATATCATCTACCTTTGGTTCTAGTTTATCTAACCTTTTGGTATTAGATTTACTCCGAGCTTCAGTTTCCACCAATCTTTCTAACTCATCCTTTTCCATTTTTAATTCCTTTCTTTATTTATTTTGTATAATAGACATCAACATACAAATCATAATTTTCAGTATTCCAATTTACTCCCACTGATATCAATTTTGCACTATCCATGTAGCCACTTATATAAGTCGTATTATCAAGATTAATAAATGGGATTGAAAGAACTTGCTTTTTATCATTCTTTCTAATTGCAAATAGCTGATACCTTTGAATCTGATAAGATTCCGAAAGTCCAGTATTAAAACTTGTGTTACCATTTGCTTTGGGCATTGTTCCTAAGTTTTTATACAGTCTATAAACTCTTTTTCCATCAGTATATTCATTTAATGCAATCTCTTGACCTTTTATTACGAACTGACTTTCAACACTTTCATCTAAAAAATCTTTTAATGTTTTTCCATTGTATTCAATATTTTTACTCTTTAACATTAAATTGCTATCTAAATTAACCAATTTTTTTCCTTGCACTAATTTCGTATTTAATTTATTATTCTACTTCCATCTTCCTATTGCAATCCACCAAAATGTATTATCATTTGATGAAAAACTTATTAATGATGATAAACAAAAATCAAATTTACTTTGTTTTTTATTTCTTACCGAGTATACATTTTGACTTCCATTTTGATTACTAACACTAATTACATTTGAAAAATAATTACCATCAACAAAGCTCGTAGGTAATATTATATTAATATCATCTTGATAATAATATTTTCCCGAACTAGATGCAGTAGTTATGCTAACATTCTTTTTTATACTTCCATATTGAATCAAAGTACCATCACCAAATTTAATCCACGAACCATTATCATTGCTACCACTTTCAATTATTTTATCAAGTATATTTTTTAGAGTATCATTATTGTATTCAATATTTTCACTTTTTAATATTAAGTTATTATCTAAATTTACTTTTGTTTTATTCATATAATAGCATTATGCTATTCTTCTCCAACGATAAACTACTATTGATGGTGGAAGGTTATTATGTGGCTGATTTCCACCTGATTCTTTTATCATATCTGGTGCAGAACCTGTTGGATTATTTTCAGTAGAAGGTGATGCATAAACACCATTGCCACCAGCGGTGAATGGATATACAAAGTATGCCTCATGTTTATGAGATGGCATTTCATCAACAGTTAATGTATGTTTCTTCTCACCTATTTCTTTATTAATTATATTAAAATCTAAATCATTAGGATCTATACATACGGTCACTCTTCCCTTACCATACAATTCCCAAGTTCCAATATAACCATCATCAGCAGGATTATTTGGATTTGTACTTTCCAAAAAATCTCCAATTCGATAATATGGTCTTGGATAAAAAATCTTTCCCTCTGGTGTATATAATAAACCTGTCACTTTATCCATAGTAATCACCTATCGTTGAACAAAAAGAAGTAGAAGTATTATTTAAATTAAATACTTCCCTCCTTTCCATAGGAAGAATTGCTAAATAATGCAACCCCCCCCCCTAATTAACTTGTAGTTTACTTTTTTCATATTTTTTTATTCCTCACTTTCTGTACTAGCATTAGTACTTGTATCTGATGTATCTTCTACAAAAAATAAACAATTGCTAAAATTTGCAATTATTTTATCTTGGAAACTATTAAACCACTCCGATTCGAATGGAGTAGTTTCATCAGGCAAATCTTTAAATTCTTTTTTAACTATTTGTTCCATTTGATTTTTCCTCCAATTTCTTTATCTTACTTTGTAAAACTTCTATTAACAACTGTTGCTCTTTTATTGCTTGCAAGCATAAAGATGTCATTGAATAACTATCAACACCTATTTCTTTACCCTCTTCATCTACTGAAGTTATTTCGTGTGAATAATTATAATCATCTCCGATAACAAATCCTAAATGTTTTTTCTTTGTATCATTTTCAGATTTTAAATTATACTTATAAATATCAGTTTTTTTAATTTCTTCTAGTGCATTTGTAAATTTCTCGAAATTTTTCTTATTTTGTTCCAGTGATGTTTGTGTTAATGCAACACAACTAACTTGTCCACCATCGATTGTAGTTTGAGAAGTAGAATCATCAAAGTTAGTAAAATTACCTCTGCATCCATAATATTCAGTTGTAGATATCATTGACAAACCTATTTTAGTCGGTTTGTTTTTTGTTCCATTTCCTATCGCTCTTATCATATATCTAGGATCATTTGAATATATATAGAAATCACCTTTTGTAGATTCATAACCATATACCTTTCTCAAAATAATTGTATAATCTAATCTTGTAATCTCACCATCTTCATCAAGGTCATATAATTGTTTTTCTTCTTCGGTGGCGGTACTTCCTTTCACTATAGCCAGAACACGATCTGCATCATCTTTGGTATAGGTATAGGAATCTTCTACATGAGTATGAAAACAAATATCATTTAGTTCAAATCCTCCAATTTTACCGCTTGTGGATTTTATTTTACCTTCTTTAGTAACTGAAAAGTTAGAACTCTCTATTTCTATTTGATCACTTAGTAAATTAAATTTTTTATTTTTAATATTCAATTTATCACTTTCGATTTGAATTAAAGAACCATCTTCATTTTTTTCAGTACTCATATTTATTTGTGCAATTATGTTTTCTTTATCGGTCTTTTTTAGCAACTTTAAATCAATATTTTGATTATTCATAGTAATTGAAGAATTCATTTCTATTTTCGTTGCAAAAATATCTGTATAATCATTTTTCTTTGCATACTTAAGTGTATAAGTTAAATTTGAGAAAGACTTCATATAAATTTTATTATATCCTTCATTTAATTCCAATTTTATTAAAGGAAGTGATTCTATACTTTCTTTCTCTAAAATATAGAACGATAAATCACTATTAACACCTATTCTTCTAATTATATATGTTCCTGTATCATCTATAACAAATTCATCAAATACATTGTTAAAACTATTTAATTTTTTCAAATTTGTTTCTATTTCTTTTTTATTACCACTAGAATCCTCAATTACTAATTTAGAATTTTTAAAAAAAGTATTGCTACCTAAAAAAGTATTGCTTGAAAAGAAAAATAAAGACATATTGCCTTTAATTGAAAAATTAATAATTTGTCCTTTTACTGCATCAGTTATTTCTACATAGTTATTAGCAGTTATAGTTCTCGTAACATCTTTTATTTTACTTACATCGATTAAAAGATTATCATAACCCTCAATTAAACTTGTATTTAATTTACCTGTAGTAATGAAATCAGCAACTATAGAACCATCTTGTGTAATTGCAGTGGTAAATTCTCCATTTACTCCATTAGAAGAAAAGCCTAAACCTCCCATTGACCATTTCCATACATTTTTAGCAGTATTAATATCATTAGTATCAATAAGATATAAAACTCCTGTTTTCTCATCTATGAAAAGGTTCCCTTTAAATGGATGATTAATTAATTTTGTAGCTTCCTTTTTTGCACTAGCCAAAATATTAACTGGATTTTCGATAGCATTTTCTATTTCTTTTATCGCACTAGTTTGTGAAGAAATAATATTTTTTGCTGCTGTACCTAATTCTAAAGAAGTCAATCTCTTTAAACTATCATTATATACTGTTTTAACTACTCTAACTGATGTATCTATGTCAAACTCTGGTATAATTACCTTTATTGTATCACCTAAAGAACAAGATTCTAAATTCTGATACTGTTTATATTCAGTACATTTAGACAGTTCAACAAAATCAACCTTGATTGAAATCTCAGGTAAGTCTATTCCTTGATTAAATAGTTCTAAAGCAGCCTCTTTTAATTGTTCTTTAGCCTCCGCCTCAGTAGTCTCATCATCTACTCCTATATTATTAAAATCAACCTTCTGGAAGAAAGGTTGAAAATAATTATTAATTCTTGGAGATGATACATATAAATCATCTAATAGTAATTCATTAGTACCCTGCGGGCATATTTTTGTAACCACTGTTGAAAAATCTAAATTAAATTCTAAGCCCTTTAGGTTCTTTCGATATCTAATTGAAAAGCCTTTGTCACTACCTCTTTTTTGGTGCAAGTAAACATTTTTTAAATTAAATTCTAATTCACCGCCAAAACGACTCAATAAACTATTATCAGCATTATAAATAGCATCCGACACATTCTTTCTGACATACCTAGCACTTGACACATTTGTGCAATCACCAGCTATAACAAAATCAGTTTCTACTTCAGCACGATCTACTATCCATTTTAATGCATTTACACTACTTAACTTTGTTGGAGCGACATCTGACAAAAAGTTTTTAGACATATCGAATTGAAAAAATTGCTGAGCTAATATTTTAATGCTATCACCATTAGCTAAACTTTTAGTAATATTTTTAATTCTAAATAACTGATTATTACATTTTATTAAATTACCTTCGATAAGTTTTTCACTTAAAAAACCATTTTTTATATATTCAAATTCTAATATAAAAGAGCCATTTAATTCTTCAGTTATTAAAGGATCACTTTTTAAATCTTTTAAGATGCCTAGTCCTAAATTAGAAAAAGAGGTGGCTTTGCTAGTATAAAGAACAAGCATTTATAACCGCCCCTTTCTATATTTTATAACTAACTGTGTTATACCTTCTCCAATAACTATATCATTATTACCAACTTTCAATTTTGGAAATTCATCTAATATGACTTTATCATTTGCAGACAAGCCATTTTTTGTACAATTCATAAGTTCACAATCAACAGTTATACCTGTTTCTTCAACAGATAATGAATAACCATTAATTGTGACATTTCCTACTCCAGTAATAATTAAAGTAGGAAAAACTTCTACATTTCCTCCTACATTTATATTTCCACTTTCAGTCAAAGAATGTTCTGTTAATTGATTACTATAAGCAATAGGATCTAAATCAAATTGAATAGGAAATTCATGAAATGTATTTAAATACAGTGTATAATCTATTTGATTTTTAATAGTAGCATTAAAATATCTATCAGAATACTTAGACAATGTCAATTTTCCTGTACCACTTAAAGATGAATTTATACTATCTATCTTATCTTTTTTTGTTGCTATACAAATGACAGAGTAAGATTTACTTAAATAGTTTTCATTATCAATGTGTAAATTTCCATTTCTTCCACTAACTTCAACAATTTCTATATTTTTTTCTGCTCTAGGAACTAAAGGCATATCTTTTATGATTAAACCTAAAGAATCAGAAGAAATGTCTTTAAATGTAAATGATTCCATTAAACCTCACTCCTCTTTTGTAAATAATATAATTCTTCTGCTATTCTCTTAATGTCTTTTTCTTCCTTACAATTTAACTCATCAATATTTATTGTATTATAATAATTATTAACAATCTTATTTTCTATTTTTTTACCTCTATTGTTTCTATATTCTTCAGCATCTTCCTTATCTAAAACTGCTTCTCCTTTGTGTAAGATTGCAGGCATCTCATCATATGGTACAGAATCAATACCAACTCTCAATTTTTGTATTAATGGAATATTAATTCCTTTACCACCTATTCCAGGAACCCAATCAGGTACTTTTATTTTATTTAAAGCCTTAATAAACAGATTTATACCACTTATAATGAAGTTTATAGGTGCCTTAACTATATTTATCAAAGTACCAAAAACATTCGAAAATACTGTCTTAACACCCTCTACAACAGGAGTTAAAAACTTAAGTGCCTTAACCAATACATTACTGATAACATTTGCTATACTAGATATAACATTTATGATAGGTTTTAAAGTCATATCTATAAGAAAACTTAGTAATTCAAGCAAAGGTGTTAACAATGGTAATAAAGCCTCAATTATTGGTAATAATACAGGTAATAATTGCTGTACTATTTGAATAATTGGAGGTAATATAATACTAAGTATTTGTGAAAATATAGGTAATAGTTCCTGAATTATAGTGGTAATCGTAGGCATCAACTGAGTAATAAGATCAACTATAATTGGAAGCAAGTCAGATACAAATTGAACAAAAACAGGTAAAATAGCATTTAAAGTATCCACAAGAACAGGTGCAAGAGCATCAAACATACTTTGAATTGCTGGTAAGTTATCAAGAATGATTTGTAGTAATTGTGAAATAATAGGTAATGCCTTAGAAATCAACTGCTTATACATTCCACTAAAAGAAGTCTTCACTCTATCTATCATATCTCCAAAGTCAGCACCTGCAGTTACTGCATCATTAGAAAGAACACCACCTAAATCCTCACATTCTTGTTTCCAAGCTTCTATTCCAGCACTGCCTTCTGCAAGCATTGGTGCTAAGTCAGCATATGACTTACCAAATATATCATTTGCGAGTGCATTTCTAGTGGTTGCATCTTCCATATCTGCTAATTTTGCTATAACTAAGTTAAATGCATCCCCTGAACTACCAATATTATTTATATCTATCCCCAGCCGCTGATAAGCTTCTGACATAGATTTACTACCTTCTTTGGCATCAGAAAATGCTTTTTGTTGTTTAACCATCAGAGCTTCTAACTTGGAAGTTTCCATACCACCTAATTTAGCAGCATAAGCCCACTTCTGATATTCTTCGGCAGATGTGCCTACTTTTTTAGCAGCATCATCTATAGCCCCTGCTTCATCTGCTACATTAGTAGCCATAGCAGTTATACCGCCAACTACAGTAGTTGCAGCACCTACAACAGCAGTTCCTATTTGCATAGTTTTTTTTGCAACATTAGAAAAAGATTCAGCAAAGGATTTACTACTATCCTTTGCCTTATTTTTTGTATCATCTATAGACTTATTGGCTTTTTCATTATCAACAAAAATTCTACCAAAAAGAGAAAATATGTTAGCCATATAATCACCTCAATCCATAATCTTTCATAATATCTTCGGCTTTTCTCATAATTCTATTAGAACCAAAGGAAATATCATTATTATCAAACAATTTATCATATATCATTTTAATTATTCTAGGTATTTCGTTTTCTTTATTAACCGCATACTCTAAACAATCAATAAAAAGTTCATAATCATAATTATCAAAAAAGTCTATTCCACCATAATATTTATAGCATAGCCTTAGAATTCCTGGTGTACCAAATCCTAAGCTAATTTTAAAAAAGATTTTATTCTTTCATCAGTAAGAAGTTTTTTAAATATAGATATAACATCTTCATTTTCAGCCTCTTCCTTTGATATATCTTTCATTAAAGAAATGAGTTCAACTATTTCTTTTTCTGCCTTATATAAATTATCCATAAACAAAGAGATCAACTCTTTAACCAATTCTTTATTATCTCTAGTTTCATCTCCTGATTCAACATTCAATTTCATAATTAGAGAAGATATCCCCATTTTATTAATTATTAATGACAATTTACATAATATTTTTGGTGTTATTTTTAAATTTTCCATAATATATTCCTTTCTCTATTACATCACTCTCTTTTCTTATACTTACAACATAAAAATAAGAAAAGAGAGCAATGCTCCCTTCATTTATCCCGCTAACGGGTTAGTTTCACTTGTAGTTATTTTCCAAATATTCTCTTCACTACTAGAAGTAGGATCATAGTGTCCTAAAAACTCTAAATTGTGTTCGTTCTCAGCTTTTTGAACACCCTTATAACCAAAGGCACCCTCATGCATAGGATTAGATACTTTAATGATAGTATAAGTATTATCTAACATCTTGGTAATGACTGCAACATTCTTAAGATATGCAGTATCAGGAATTACTCCAAAACTACCAGGTGTTAACTCTTTCTTTGAAGTATCAATAGCAGCGCCAGGTATTGCAAGTTTTAGACTTTCTAAAGAGCAACAAAGAGATTTAATCTTTATAGAGACATCTTCACCATCTTTTATTTGCATGCCTTTTGATTTTCCTTTTCTACCATCAAATTCAATATCACGAATTGATGGAGTAGCAGTAAATTCAGCACCACCTCTGGTAGGTCCTAATACTTTTTCAGTAGACTCACCCATATCAATTACAACTATACCTTCATCTATTTGTATTTTTTTCTTATCATCAGTAGATAGATTTACTAAAGCCATAATAACTTCTCCTTTCAAAATATACGAGCAACAAAAGAAACTTTACGCATAGTAAAGTCTTGTTCTGTTTGCTTAGTTAAATATTGATTATCAAACATTAAATAGAAACCAATATCTTGATCCATATAAGAATACCCATCAAGTCCACTAATTAATTTATCACATAAATCTTCAACACAAGAATCAGATAATTCATTAACAAAAAGTTCTATATCAAAAAGACATTGATAACCATAGTTAAGAGGATTTATCGTTAATGTAGGAATTACTCCAAATGGAAATTGTGCTTTTTTTAAAGCTTCTTCATAATAAATAGGCATTATTTCATTACACTTATCTAATAAAGCAGTTAAAAATTTTTTATTCAATTTCTTCATCTCCTCCCAAATCAATAGTCATCCCTTCGGATAAAACATACTCTTCTAGTTCTTTTAGTTTTTCTTGCATAGCATCATTTATTTTATCAGCATTTTCATATACCTTATTTCTCAAAAAATTTTTAGAACCAATACCAGGATGCTGAACAAAATAGCCATATTTTGTATTATTATCATGAAGTTCGTATGTTACCTTTTGAAGATTCTTTAATTGATTAGTTTGAATTGAATGCGGTTGCACTCCAAACTCAAGCCATGTAGGATTCACAAAGTATTTAATACCATATTTTTTTCTCATTTCTGAACGACTTAAATAACCAATATCAAGATAAGGCTGACCTGTTTTAAAATCAATCTTAGCCCAACTTTTGATAGACTTTTTTAATAAACCTCTTTTAATTGGCATGCTATCTCGAATAATTGGCATTACTATCTTTGCGCCTTCCTTTAAAGCATCTTTAGCAAGTTTCCTCATCATCTGAATACACTCTTTAGAAGTGTCAGTAAATTCCACCTGTGAATTATACATTTTCTTTATTATCAATAACAGTAGAAACTAAAGTCAATTCTATGTTATCTCCATCCTTATATATTCTAAGTATTTTGTATAATCTTCCTTCATACTTAACATGAGACACATCAGTTAAATCAACTAATTTTGTCTTAAGTTTAATTTCAGGTTTAAAGCCCGCAGTTGCAGACTGATAAAATTCATTTTGAGTTATACTTAGTTCATTACAATAAAACAATTCTTTTTTATATGATACTTTAGGTCTATGCATCTTATCAAGTGTTTGTACTTCCTTCATAAAATAGCCAACATCTTTATACACTTGAATCACCTTTTCTATAATTCAAACATAAAAATGCTTTTAAAGATTCATATGAAAGTAACCACTTTTCGTGTTCATCATTATCTAATCCAAAGTTAGATTTACAATAAAATATAATGGCTCGAATAATTATAGGATCTGTATCAATAATATTAGAAGAGGCAATGCCTGCCAATTCTAATTCTTTCTTACAAGCACCGATTAAATCAGTAATTTCCTCATCATAAGCATTATTATTGATTCTTAGTGCTAATTTGACTTTATTTAGCATTGCCTTATACCTCCAATCTAATTCTAACTAGTTGCCTTTGTTAATTTAACAAATGCATCACTAACTGCTGGTTTACCATCGAACATAGCAGAACCTAAGAATTCAAATGAATTGCTTGATAACTTTTTGTCTTGGTCAACAGTTACTTCTTCACCTAAGTTACCAACATACATAGTTAGATCTCCTAAGAATGCATCATGTTCAGCAACTCTTTCATCTAGTAAAACTGGATATCCTTCAATATAGTAAGTACCATTTTCTTTTACAAAAATATCATTCTTTGATTTATCTTGAAGTGGTCTGAAATCATTAATTAATGTCTTTTTACTCATTAACCATTTAGCATTTGCATCATATCCACCATTTAATAAACCTACTAAAGTAAGAACATTAGCTTCACTAAGTGAACCTGCTTTAGCAACTGTTACTGAGTTTTTATCTCCCCAAGTAGCAGCCTTATCAATACCTTTAGGTTGACTAGAACCAGTACCATTAATGATTAGATTTGTAATTGCTTTTGCAATCATTTTACCTAACATATTTGTAATCCATGTTTCAAATGCATCAATACTCATTTTTGAAACAGATTTTGAAATAGTGATATACTTGTTAACTTCGTATTGTCCTAATGAAACTGGAATTAATACATCACCACTCTCAGTAATAGTAGCACCTTCAGTATGAAGTGTAGCATCATTAACAGTTGATTCTACTGCAAATGTTACATTACCATCAACTCTAAGTAGAGTTATCTCATTTAGTAATGGAGCAACTTGGAAAACTTTTTCAATAATTAAATTCTGAGTAATTGTTGGAATTGCAGCACCTACTGAACTAGATGCAGTAGTTAATGCTCTTTCCTCAGCTTCAGTTAAATCCTTTCTTTGTAATCTTTTTAAGAATGCACTTCTGTATTCTTTTGAACTTCTTATATTTTCTTCATTCATATTTCTTTCTTCCTTTCCTTCTTCTGCTGTTTCTACATCATAACCAGTAGAATTTCTTTTTATTTTTTCAAGAGTTTCTTTTCTCTTTTCAGCCTTAGTAATTAGGCTTCTTTTTTCTGCTTCTAACTTAGCAGCCTTTTCTTCTAATTCAGATATTTCTTCATCTGTCATATCATCACTAGATTCTAGTTTTTCAACTATCTTTTTTAGTTCTTCTTTAACTTCTTCTAAAGTCATTTTAAACTTCCTCCTTAATTTTTATTTTTAGTGCTATTTTTTTACGTCTTAGCAGACGTTCCTTCCTTTCTTGCTCGATCTTACACTTCTCCAAGTGCTCTTTTTCTGCCTCCGCTTCAAAGTAGGATCTTGCATAAACAGAAGTTGTATCATAAGCAGGAAAAGTAACTACACTCACATCAAATAGTCTTTCAATTCCTGTGATACTTCTCATATGTGTATCTTTGTCATATTCCTCTCCATCATCACTAGTGATGAAGCAGAAGGACATTTTGTCAAAGTAACCACCCTTAATTTCTTCATAGGCTTGTCTACCTGCAGATGTACCACTCAAATCAGCACGAATAAACAAGCCTTTTTCATCTAGAGTAAGCTCTAAAGTTTTATTCTTTGTACGAGCGATAGGCTTACCACCATGATCTATATTTAGAACAACATCTGACATTTGAGTTTTATCAAAAGCACTTTTCATTATTTGTTCTTTATAATCAATTCCATCAAATGTATACATTACAGTTGGCTTTTCAAAAGTAACAGCATAGCCTTCAATAATCATCTTTCCATCTTCATCTTTTGCTCTAAAATCAAAACTTCTATAACTTCTATCTTTACTTATCATTTGGTTTGTACTCCTTTCCACTAGGTAAAATAAAAACAACTTTTTTATCTTTATAAGTTGTCTTTTTTAAATTATTTAAATATTCAATAGTATGATTTTCTCTTATTTTTATTTTTTCATATTCATTATTCTTTTCCACTTTCTTCACCTACCTTTTTTAATTCGACACTATCATCTAATCTTTGAACCTCAGTATATTCTTTACGTATATAACGTTTATTTTCATCATCAGGAACGTGTGGTAAGTTCCATATATCCATAACTTGATTAACTGAAAGAATTCCTCTGTCAAAAAGTTGTTGAGAAACTTGTAATTTAGTATTGTTTGAAACGAATTGTAATTTAGTTGATTCTAAAGTAATAGCAAGACCTTTCTCAATATCTTTAGGTTGAATTATCATATTAGTTAATACTTGACTTATTTGAATTGCAAGTGGCTCGATTACATCTTCATAAAACAAGTTCCATTGATCTTCACTCGCAGTATTTTGAAGAATTGCTTCTGACATATGGAAATAATCAAAGACATTGTTCTTTATTAAATCCATATTATCTTTATCAACAATAAAAGGTTTAGAATCAACTTTTTGTACATCAGAGTATTTATTATCAAAAATTAAAATGCCACCATTATTTTCTATGGCTAATTGTTCATCTTTTAACCTCTGCTGCTCTTTAGCTATTGAATCTGGATTTTGAACTACACTTAACCTTGCTAAGAATCTTATCATTGCAGAAGACTTAATACCTTCTTTAATACCTTGTTCTTGTACATCAAGAATATCCATAGTAGGCTTAAGTGCAGCATTTGTTTCTCCCATATATTCTTTTTTGTATTGATGCCTTCTAAGAGAGCCTACTCTGTCATACTCAATAGCAAAAGTTTCTTCCTGTATCTTGTAAACTAAATAATCAATTCCTTTATCAGTAACTATTTTTGAGCCAGTTGCACGAACAGGATAAAAACCTATAATTATGTCTGAATAATCATTTTCATATACAGGAACTATGTAAGCATTATTTTCAACCAATAAAATAGTTACCAATCTATATAAAAATTGCTGCAAGGTCATTAATCTATTTGGTTTAGTTTGCAGAATGCTTACTATTCTTTTATAATTTTTATTTACATTACAGACTGGGTTTAGTTTCGAACATTGAGTAGCAATCTTATCTATACAAGTTCTAGTTAATCCCATTTCATATAAACCACCTTCATACGAAGCATAAATAGGACTGTAACCTGTCAATAATTTAAATGTATTTGTTAATTTCTTTTCACTTTTTCTTTTTTCAATTTTCTTAAATATTCCCATAATTCCTCCTACAAATTAAAAAAGTCATCATAATGTCGTTGATAAACAACATATGCATCTATCAAAGAAACCGCTCCATCAATTCTTTGCTTAGCATTTCTTCCCTTTACAGGTCTTATATTATCATTTTTATCTATTTCAATTTGTGTATTTGTTAAACACCATTTTAAAATAGGATTATTATTGTAATTAATTTTTTTACTTTCTAAATCAGCAGCAAGAATCTTCATTGGTGTACTCATTGTCTTTGCACCCTGAATAACAGTTTCCAGTGTATAACCATTATTTTTCATTTCCTCCGCCCATTGTGGAGCACCCCACTGATCATAACCAACCCAAACAGTAAAAATATTATATTTATCTCTTAATTCATTAAACCACTCTGTTACATCAGAAAAATTAACTCTTGCTCCAGAACAAAATCTTATATAGCCATTTTCCTTCCAAATAGAATATGGAACCTTATCCTCTTTTTCTTTTTGTTCTGCTCTTTCTTCTGGAATAAAGTACATCTGTGCTAAATACAATTTTTGTTCTTTTTTTATTAAACAAGAAGCACAGGTTAAATCTCCAACTGATGATAAGTCAACACCACCAATACCATAGCAGTTTATTAATTCTTTTAGGTCAAACTTTTCTTTATTATCAACCACTTCAAAAGAAAGCCAAGCACCTACTCCAGTTTCACGAATATTAAAGTCTTTGGTCAATAATGTTGGTAAATAGTTTTTATCGTTCTTTGCTCTTTTGACTTGGTCTTTTATATACTCCATACTCTTTATGGTTCCTAATCCTGGATTAGCCTTTTGATACATCTTTGGAATAAGCCATTCTTTTCTAGAGTCTAACTCATAAATGAAAGCAATAAATCTTTCATCTTTCTTTACACCATTTAATATATCTTCAGATAATTCATATAAAGAATCATAAATATTTTCTCTTACGAAACCTGCAGTTGTAATTGTAAAAAGGAGTGGCTGTTGCCTTGCTCCCATTGATTGTTTAGATACATCATATATATTTCTGTCTTTCCACGCATGAACTTCATCTAATATACCACAATGCATATTTAAACCATCAAGTGTATTTGAATCACTCGCTAATGGTTCAAATGTACTAAATGTTAAATCTACATATAAGTCACCTTTTCTTTTCCTGATATGTTTCTTTAACAATTTACTTTGTGAAACCATATTCGAAGCTTCTTCAAATACTATTTTTGCTTGGTCTTTTTTAGAAGCGACACAACATACTTGTGCGCCACCTTCACCATCAGCAAATAACATATATAAGCCAATAGCAGAAAGCAAAGTTGATTTACCATTTTTTCTTGCTACTACAATAAAGACTTCTCTATATTTTCTAAATCCCTTATCATCTACAAATCCAAATACTGTTTGAATAATTGCCTTTTGCCATAAATCTAAAAGAACAGGCTTACCAGCCCATTGTCCTTTGGAATGCTTGCAAAATTTTTCGATAAATTCTATAGGTCTATTAGCCTTATTTATATCAAAATGATATTTATCAGGATTGTTTAATTCATAAACTATATTTTCATATTGTTTAGCAATTTTCTTTGATACTTCTATCTTGCCACTCTTGATAAGATTATAATATGCTAAGATATAATTCATCTTTTTAGAAACTCTTCTAATTCATCAGATTCATTAGCATCCATTTGACTATCATTTTTAATCAAGTCACATAATTGTTTTAATACTGTTTGATAAGATTTAACAGTATCTCTATAATCTTTTAAGAGAGGATTAGATTTAGTAAATGATTGATATGCATTAACAGTTAAAATAGTTAAATCACTATCTTTTATTTGAGTTTCCATATCTTCAGAAAGAATTAATAAAAAAGAGGCACGATCTATAAGTCTATTTATTATGTGTTTCTTTTCTATATTTGTTGTAGAAAATAACTTATATAATTTATTTTTTTCTTTTGTAATTCTTGCCTTTCTAATAGACATTATTTTCTTCTTTTGAGTATCTACTATCTTCTGCTCTTTTTCTTTGACTTCATCTAATTTTTCTTCTTTCTTTTTCATTTTTATTTCTCCTTACCCCCCCTCACATGATTTTTACCTTTCGGGGGTATTTGAAGGTTCATCGCGCGGTTTATATATATAGGCCTATTTATTATTTATGGGGGGTGTATTTATTATTTCTATTGCCACAACATTTATTGTATTTATAAAAAATGTTGTATCTTGTTTTGTGTCTACCATTATCGTACTTGAGTTATCTATTGCTTCAATTAATTTTTCTGTATCTATCTGTTCTTTTAATTCAACATCTAAATAGTTATTGTCTGTTAATATTCTTAGTATCATGTTACCTCCTTACAAGTTCACCATTAGCATTGAACATAACCTCTTCATTTGTAGAAGGTACTCCTTCATGAATTAGTGCATGACATTCTCTACATACAGGTATAAGATTCTTTTCGCCTAATGTTATATTAGGATCGTTTATATTACTTGGTGTTAACCAAATAATATGATGGACTATTTCAGCAGGTCTTTCATGACATATTTGACACACATAAAAATACTTACTCATAATGTAATCTCTTGTATTAATCCAACTATTTGATTGATAAAATTTCTTTGCCCACTCTTTAGCCATAGTCTAATTTACTCCAAAAAGAAAAGACACATCAGTGTCTTCCAAATAAAAAGGTTAATGAAACAAAGTTATAATTATTTCATTTTACACATTATAACATCCTTATGGTGTAATAAAAGTGTAATCTTTTAATTTTTCTTTAATATTTCTATCAATCTGTTTTATTCTATCTATAGTATAGTTTAATCTAGTAGCAGTTTCCTGTTGTGTTAATCCTAAAATATATCTTGATTTAAATACATTAAGTTCCAAGTTTCCCATTTTAGAAATAGACTTATAAATGTCATTTAGAAATTTATCTATTATATCTCTTTCTTCAATTAATGTTAATCTGTCTTTATCCAAATTTTCTATTTGAGAAAAAGTCCTTAGAAATTTATCATCTTTTTTTCCTATTGCTTCAATCTTAATATCAGAAAAAGATGTTCCGTGTAATCCTAATTGTTTCTGAATTTTAAATTTAATTCTGTCCTCTAATTCACGTATGTTTTTTGTGATTATTTCTTTATCATCTATTTGTTTTTTTAATTGCTTATACATTTTATCCTCCAATAACTGCAGCCGATAAGCCTGATAATATATAAATTATAAACATACCAATGATTATTAATAATAAGTTCAAAAAAATAGTAAATATTTTTGATGCCATAGAAAGAGAACTATAATCAACTCGTGTTATGCTATACAAACCAACACACGTAGTTAGACCAACAAATAAGATCACCATAAGAAATTCAATCACTATTATCAGCTCCTATTATTTGTTTATAGTTTTGTAAAACATCTTTAACTCTAACTACTGAAAATATATCGCTTTCATTGTCTAACATATCTTCTAAACTCTTTATAAACTCTTTTTGTTTCATTTCTAAGACTTGTAATTTGTTTTCTCTTTTCATTAAGAACTTATTTTGTTTTTTTAATTTTTTATTTTCTCGTTCTAAATTGTATATTAGTCTTTGAGTTAATAAATGGTCTCTTTGGCTTTTATATTCTGATAGATATTTATTTACTAAGCTATTATAATGATAATCAATATATCGTAATTCCTCTTTAGTTATTAGTGGAACATTAAACCTTACTTCTTCTTCTACATTCATACTTGCAAGTCTTCTTTCTTCTTTTTTATTGCTATTGGTCTAACTCTTGATTCAATAATTTTATTAGTATTTTCTATGCTTTCTTTAATTATTTCTTCTTTCGTTTCTAACAATGTTGAAGAATTATCAATAATTGTTTTTCTGATAACTTCTTTTAAACCGAGTTCATCAAGAATTAATTCTAATTGCTTTAGTTCTAGTAATTTAGTTTTAACTTCTGCTTGCAAATAGGTTAAGAATATCTCTTTTGCCACCTTATGACCTTCTGTGTTAATGTCAAATATTGTATATCTATCAAAAGCATAGCAATTACTATCAAAATATATTCTGTTTTGGCTATCAAGATATAAAAATAGTTTATTATTTGCCTCCTGTTCCAATTGAATTACATATTTTAACTTCCCATTATCAGTTTTAACTGCTTCTTTAATTTTATTCATTATCTTCTTCTTCCTTTCACTTTTTCTTCTTGATATATTTCAAGTACCCACTTCAAATTGATTAATGCACTTTTTACTGCTTCACTTGCTGGTAAACTTAATAAGTAATTTATCTTTAATGATATCTTTTCTTCAAATGATAGTCCTTCATAGTTTATATTTATATCTTTCATAATTCCTCCTAATTTTCATACACTACTTCTTTGCCATATTCAACAGCAATCTGGTGCTCTATTTTGCAACCTCTAGCATATTCCCAACCTTTCATAAAAAATACCACATCTGCTTGGGCTAAATATTCAATACTCTTTGATAAATACCATACTGCTTCATCAGTATCTTTTGGTGCTGTATCAAATACAGTGTCTAACACTTCATAACCTTTATTTTCTAGTTCACTTACTAATACTTTTCTTTCTTCTTTTATTAGTTCTTTTGTTTTGCCTTTCATGGGCTGACTTATCATAATCTTTTTCATTATTTTTCTCCTTTTAATTTATTTACTTCATCTATTAATTCATTGATTCTGTCTTCATGTATTCTTTGATTTTCGATTATTTCTTCTAATGTTTCTCTTAATGCTTTCATATCGTATATTGCATTTGGAACAGAATAATTTAAGTTTATTTTTTTCAACTTCGTATCTTCTTCTATTATTTCTACTTTTTCAGTTAAACAATCAATTATTCTAAAATCAGATAATTTTATCTTATCGCCCTCATAATCTCCCCATTCAGCAGTTTCTACAAAAGTCATCCTTTCATTAAATAATTTAATTGTTTTTGGTGCTTTCCTTTCTAACATTAATTTTAACAATTCATAAAGTGTTATTTTCATACTTATTCTCCTATTCTATATTCCATATTTTTAAATTGTTCACCTGTTAAAATTGATTTAATGTCTTCATTTTTCTTTATATTTTCGATCCATACACCAGTTCTATTATTAGGCTTTTTAACTTTTACCTCATATATTTTGTTATTAACATTAGTAATTTCAGTAACAGGATAACCATTAACATAATCTCCGAGTTTAACAAGATCTATTATGCTATAACTGGCATTTACAATAAATGTTTCACTTACCCAATCATTTTCTTCATCAAAATAATTGTCATAGTAAAGATTATTTAATTGATAAACTTTATGTAATGTTTCTTCTTTATCATCATCCAAACAATACCAATCTACATCAATATTTTTAATTTTATCTATATGTCCATCTTTTGTTCTTGCATACATTCCGACTTCTAATTTCATTTATTCCACCTCTTTTAATATATCTAAATAAATATTTAACAAGTCCAATATACTGTTACATTCTCCGTGGTCATTTATTGTCATAAAACCATCTATATCATTTTTAATATTGCTTGCAATTTTATCTATTACTTCTTTTTGCTTTTTGTTTTCGTACTTTTTATTCAACAATTTTCTAAAAATTGTGTTATTTAGATTGTGCAGGTGTTGATTATCTTCTTTTTGCTTTTTTATTTGCTCTTTTAACTCTATCTTTTCTTTTAAAAGATTATTATATTTATCTTGTAAATCACTCAAATTAAGCATTTCTTCGGGATTTTCTGCTAGTTTTTTAAAAACATTTTCGCAGGATTTTTTTACATATAATTCTAGTTCTTCTTTATTCATCATTCCACTCCTTAATCATTAAAATAATTCCTACTATCGCTCCTATACCAATTAACCCCCAGAATATTAATGGTATATATAAAATCATTTATTTCTCCTTATTCCAGCCTAATTCTTCTACTTGTTTATTTATTGCTTGTAGTTCTTCAAAACTAATTTCTTCATCTCTGCTAGGTGAAAAAGGACTATCACTAATTCGACAACTATTAATAGTCTTATCAACCAAATTAAACTCTATATAACATATTTCAGTTATAACGAATTTAATTGAATAACATATAGTATCTTCACTTTTTTCTTGTTTATATCCTAATTTTTCAAACATCTCTTTAGCAGTCATTACTTTTCCTCCTTACCAAATAATATTTTATTTAAAAGTTCTTCTTGTTCTTGATTTAAAGATACTTTTAAATATAAACTTTCTATTAATGTTTCTAATTGTTTTTTTTCTTCTTTTAGTTGATAATTTTCCTTGTCTACTAACTCTTGATATATTTTAGCAGTATTGCCTTCTGGTCTTACAAAAAATTTAGTTATATTTTTATCTCCAAAATAATCATTTCTAATTTCATCAGTCCATAAATTTATTTGTCCTTTTACAAATATATCTTCTTCTATTTTTACTATCTTATAACCATTTAAATATTTACCCAGCAAAGGATATAAATCTTCTTTTCTCATTCTGATACCTCCTTACCACTTATAAGTCCACATCAGATATAACACATAGCTAAATATTGTTGTTAGTAACAATAGATTAATTATTATTAAATAAGTCTTTATATCTTCTTGTTTTTCTTTTTTCAGTATTCTTAATTGTTCTCTCTCTGTTTTACTCATAGAGAACTCTTTTTTTAATCTCAACATTTGAGATAAACTAATCTTTTTTTCTTTCATAATTTCTCCTATAAAAACTTTACATAACACCTAAAATAGACAAGTTTTAAATCTTTTGTTTAAAAGTGTTACTTTTCCTTTTATTTTCAGCTAATCGAGTTGTTTTTTCATATATCATTTTTACAAAAAACTTACCTATTAGTTTTATTTTCGTTTTTTGCTGTAATTATAACTTCAGGATACCTTCTATTTATTAACATTTGGCACCCACAATGTGGACAATCATAAGCATCATAAATACTAGGTGTTCCTATAAGATTTTCTACTCTTACCAAATATTTTTTAGAAGTTTTAATTTCAAAATTACAATTACAAACATTACAAACTTGCTTTTTAATCATTTTGATACACCTCACTTTCTCTTTTCTTTTTATAATTAATTAGTTCTTCTACTCTAGCAACGACTTGAAACCATTCAGTCATTATTTTTCTTTGCTTTTCAAAATTATCTTTTAGATCCTCAGATCCTATTTCTGATAATAAGATTTCTGCATATCTTTTTTTGTTTTTTATCAATGTATCAAGTTCTTCTATTGATAATATCATTATTTTTTACCTCCTAAAAAAGTAGCTTCTCTTTCCTTTTCAGCATCTTTGGTATCCCACATAACATATAGTAATGTTGTTGAAGGTTCATCGTGATTATACATTTTCATTAATGTTATTAAATTACCACCATTTACCATATAGAAATAACCAAATGTCTTTCTAAGACTATGTAACCCAAAATTAAAGTCTATACCATTAGCTAATGCTACTTTCTCAAATATTAATCTACAATTTTGTCTAGTAATGGGATAGATAACTTTTTTCGTAATACCTTTAAAAGTATCTTTTTTCTTCTGCCCCATAAATAGATAATCATTTGATTTTAATTCAAACTTTTGAATATATGCAAGAATTTCATCATAGAGTTTTTTATTCATTCTAAAATTTTGCATTTTACCAGTCTTATTTTCCTTTATTGAAACATAACCCTTCTCAACATCTTTTACTCTTAATTGAAGTAAATCTTCTGCTCTGAAGGCTGTATTTAAACCTATAAGAAATAACATGTAGTTTCTATAACCTTGATAATATTTAATATCACTTTTAGCATGATCTCTTTCAAGTAAGAGGTAGGTCATTACTCTATCAAGCATTCTTTTATCTTTGATTGGTAATGTCCTTTTTTGACCTCCAGTATGTTTAATCCTTCTTGCCATATATTCAACCTCCTAACTATTTTTTATTCTTTCTAGGAGACTTCCTAGTTCTTTCGTATTCTTTTAGTTCTTCTATTGTTGGTTTGTTTTTTAAGCTTTTAATTTTATCGTTTAAGCCTTTAATTATAATTGCGGCTTGCTTCAAATCTCTATCTTTTGAATCAATAATTTGTAAATATAGTTCATTTTTTTGACTAAGTATATTATTTTGTTTAACCAAACCGCCTATTTTACCAGAATTAACTCTTCTTCTTTCCTCAGTTATTTTTAATTTATTTTCTATATCTTTGAAATCTTTATATTTCATCAGATAGTATTTTTCATTATCTTCAAGTTGTTGTTGTAAGCTAAAGATTTTTTGCATTTTTTGATCATTAAATTTACTTAGTTCTTGAAGATTTTTTCTAGATTCTGCTAATTTGTTTCTAGTACAATAAAGTTCTGCAACAACATAATCATAATTTCTTAATGCAAGCAAATAATCTTTTGCACTCTTCTTACTTTTTAATATTTTCGGAAATTGTTTTTTAAACTCTTTTAAGTCTGCCCTAGTTAAGGATGATGGACAATCAAGATTACTCACTATCATCACCTCCAACTAATAATCCATTTTCAATTAAAATTTTTTTCATTTCATAAATTTTTTTCTTCTTCTCTAGAAGTTTCTTTTTCAATTCTTCTTTTGTTGCAACATCTGTTTTTATCGAAGTATTTAATTCGACTATCTTTTTTTCAAGTGAAAATAGTTTAGCAATTTCTAGTGAAATACTATCTAAGGTAACTTCTGTTTTATTCATTTTTTAACTCCTCCAATTTCTTTTCTAATACTTTCATATAAGCAATGTATTGTCTAAGTTGTTTATTATATACTTTCTTTCTTGAATTAATTTCTTTAATAGATTTTTTTACTATATCAAGTTCATATTCCGCCTCATCTATAGTCTTTAATAATTCAGTTCCTTTTCCTCTTTTGTATCCTTTTTTATCGCAATTACTAATGATTGTTTTATTCATTTTAATATGACTAACCATATCTCTTAAGACTCTATCACTTAAACCAGTTAATTGAATTAATTCGGTTTTAGTTATAAATCGATCATTTGGAATTAGTTCATATAAACCATCATAACTAATCATATATTCTTTACGACCTCTAATCATATATTTTTAACTACTTCATCTACTATTATCCCAGTACCTGGATGAAATATCTCCATAATTACTTTTTTTTGAAAAGGATTATTGGTTCTATTTTGAACTATAGATAGTAAGGTATTATACTTAACATTAAATTCTTCATCTGTCATTTTTTCTAATAGTTCACGAGGTGTATCTTTGTCATAAATCTTTTTGATTTGCCTTTGCATATAATCAATTGCAGAACATTTGGCATAATGGATATCATATCCTCTTAATGAAACTGGTCTTCCACATATTTGACAGATTACAGGATTTTTAAAGACTTTAGATTCTTTTTTTTCAGCAATAGTTAATATTCCTTTCTTTAAAAACCATAGTTTCGGAACTACTTGTCCATACTCCTCTGAGTTTAAATGAAGCTCTAACCTTTTTGTGATGTCTTCGTAATCATATTCTTTTAATTCTTTGTACCATTCTTCTACTTTAAAGTCATCAACTGCAAATTCTTGATAGTGTGATTTAATTCTTCTAAAAAGATTTTTTGTTTGCTCTTTAGTCATTTGAACCACTTCCTAACTTATTCCACCATTCATCTGAATATTTAACGATATTATTAGGATTATTGCTTTCTGATATTGATACTACATCATCCTCCCACCTTTTTTGATTTAACCAAGTGGTTGGATATGGAATATATTTACCATTATCTTTTTTCCAATCTGTTGTGTCTTTATACTTTTTAAGTTTAGTTATAATTAAATCGAATTGTTCATCTGTTAAATTATTTTTATTAAACCATTCTTCAGTTTTAAACTTATTTACCTTTCTCGGATACTCTTTCCAGAATAGTTCAAATCTTTCTTTATTTATTTCTTTTATATTAATACTTGTATTATTAATACTTGTATTATTCTCTTCGGCTTTTTTACCTATACCCTCTAGGTTTTTTTGCCTATACCCTATAGGCGATTTTACTGGTACCAAATCAATATCAGCAAGTATAGGATTAATTCTTATAATCCTTTTTTCAATTGCTTTAGTAGTTTCATTTCTGATTAGCTCAACATTTATATACCCTTTTTTGTTAAGCATTGAAATCCAATCTGATACAGTATCTTTTGATTTGTCGTATAATTTAGCAAAATAATCATTACTTGCCCAACATTCTCCATTTCTATTTGTTAAGGCTGATATTTCACCATATAATAACTTTTCATTTGGCTTTAATTCATTATCATACCTTACTATTGCTGGTATGACTGAATAGTAATTTGGTTTATCTTCCATTTTTTTCCTTTCTCCAAAACCCACTTGAAGAAATTGACACATACATTAATTTGTGATAAAATTAAGTATGTAAAAAGCAAACAAATGCCTTTTTATAGTGTGTCGGGTTGAATGCGTGACACACTTTTTATTTGCTCTATAATATCTAAACTAATAATTAATGATATTATAAAAGTTATAAATCCAAATGTACTCCAACTTGTTAAACTTCCTGATATCATAGGATAAATTAATAACATATATAAATCATAAATTATTATTCCTAAACAAGTAACTAGAACAGTTAATTTAAATACATTTTTTAATTTAAATTTAGTTTTTTTCATTTTCTACACCACCTTTCTTATTCATCATAATTTCTTCAAAAAACCATTTAGGTATTTTGCTCTGAATAGTTATCGCTTCTGGATACCTTTCCTCAAATTTTTTTTGTAATTTCTGAATTATTGCATATGCTAAACTTTTACTTGCACCAGTAATTTGTTGCACATCTTTAGCATTATAATAATCTTTCATTTTAAGACCTCCTGTCTGTCGTGATTCTACTTTATTTACTTTTTTCAACATTCTAGTTACATTTCTTATTTTTCTTTTTTGTCGCCAAATGTACCATTTTCGTACATTGGGGCTAAAAAAATTTCATCAATGTTCTTATTAAAGTAATTAGCTATTTTAAACATTTCAGAACATTTAAAATCAGACTTACCTTTTAATTTATAAGAAAATTGTTTTTTAGTTATACCTAACATACTGGCGAGTGCTTGCTGAGTAACGTTTTCTCTTTGCATTAATAACATTAGTTTTTCTTGCATTTTTTGACCTCCCTTCGTTATTGACAATTTAATTATAGTACCATTATCGTACATTGTCAACACTTTTTTTACAATTTATTAACTTTTTTGTTCCATTTTCGTAATTTTGTGTTATAATAATGTCAAGGAGGGAAAAATGCAGTCTAATAAAGAAATTGCTAAATTTGTCGGTAACAAAATTAAAAATTATCGTACAAAAAAAAATATTACACAGCAAGAACTAGCAGAATATTTAAACACCACTTCACAAACAATTTCAAGGTATGAGTCTGGTGTTTTAGAAGCAAACCAGGAAGCACTATTTAAGATATCAGAATATCTAAATGTATCTATAAACGAATTATTTCCAGATAGTAAAACAAATTCCTTTAATGAACTAGAATTGTTGTTTGATAAGAATAAGGATATTCTTACTGAAGATGACAAAGAATATATAAAGTTTATAATAGAAAAAAGGAAAAAAGAAATTGATAAACAATTAGGAAAAGAAGAATAAGTATGCTAGTACAGGTACTTTTTATAGATAAGGAGTAAAAAGTATGAATATAATTAGTTTATTAAAAAGGGAAATAACACAGCAAGAATTACTTAATTACTATAATGCTTGTATAACATTGATTGATTTACCTGAAGGAATTAATGGTTTTATATTTAGTTATGAGAATATATATAATATTTTTGTAAATAAAGAATTATCATACTACAAAAGAAAAAAAACTATACTGCATGAATTGGCACATATAGAGTTAAGTCAATTAAAACAAATAAATAAAGAATTATTTGCCTTTTATATTGAAAAATATGAAGATGAAGCAGATAATTATATAAAGTTTATAATAGAAACAATAAAGGAGGAAGAAAATGTTTTTTAACTTATTTAAACCCAAAAAGCCTAAAATATCAGCGCACCAAATCAGTGTAAAATTAAAGAAAAATAAATCTGTATATGCTGGTCAAATATTAAAAATAGATGTTGATATTGACAATGATAATTATTATTTATCGAGTTATAATGATGGTTATGTATCAAATAAAATAAGTGAAAAAGAAAAAAATTATTGTGAAAAATATGGCTATGGTTTTGTTAAAAATGTTATTGGCGATATAATAGATTTTCTTATTATATGTCAAAATGGGTATTTAAACAGATTTAAAATTGAATTATATAAAAATTATTCTAATGGTAGTGTATTTAATATAAAAGATAATCTTTTATATGACAATAAAGAAGTAGTAGGAAAAATAATTGATGAAAGGTATAATAATCAAGAAATAATTATTAATTCGTTAGATGAAGATAGATTAGTAGTTTTTCTTAGTAAATAAAAAACTAGCACCCAGTTGCAATAGGTACTAGAATAGTGCATAAAATAAAAATTGAATCACGACAGACAATCTTTTTCTATGCACTCTAATTATATCAAAAATAAATAAATATGTAAATAATTGGAGGTTAAAATGGACAAAAAAGTATATGAAAATACAAGATATCAAAATATATATAGACATAAGAAAAATAAAAATTATGTTATTATGATAAGTAAGCCAGTCAAAAGTAGTATATCTAGAATTGATGGTAAAAAAATAATGAAATTAGAAGATGCAATCAACATTAGAGATAATCCAAAAATTAAAACTCAGAAAGTCATAGAAGCGAGTAGTAAAGATGATTTTTCTACAATGTGGAATAAATATATTTATGATTGCAAAAATGTAAAAAAATTAGCTTATAATTCTTTAAAAAAGAAAAAGAGACTATATGAAAAGCATATAAAAGATAGTTTTAACAAAAGAACATCGAAAATAAATAAAGAAGACATAATTTTATTTATTAACAATTTAAAAACATCAACAAAGCAAAAAAATGAAATAATTAAACAGTTAAAAGCATTCTTTAATTGGTGCTTAGAAGAAGATTATATAATTACATCACCAATAAAAAGTATTAATTACTATAAAACTGAAAAAAAGGAAATGAAATATTTAATACCAGAAGAAATAAAAAAACTTTTTAACACAATTAACGAAGATATAAAAAATGAAATAAATATAGAAAAGGCATATAGAACAAAAATTTTTCTTACAATAGAAATAAGTTTAGGAGATAGACCTGGAGAGACTAGAGCATTAACATTTAATTCATTCTCTGAAAAATTGGGAACAGTAGAAATTGCACACTCAATAAATTATGATCCAAACGATGAAAACTTCGTGTCAAATACTAAAAATAACCAATCACAAAGAGATATAGATATAAGCAACAAATTAATTTATGAAGTAAAAGAATACAAAAAGTTTTTAATTGAAAATACAGAATATGATGTAAGTGATGATAATTTAATTTTCTTTAATTATAAAAATAATAAGCCATATAGTGATACAACACTAAGAAAAGATTTTTATTATTATTGTGACAAAGCAAAAATAAATAGAATAAGAATATATGATTTAAGACATACTTATGTAGCATTAATGATGGGAGAAGGAAAAGAATTATACCACATCAGTACAAGAATTGGACATTCAAGCTATTCAACAACAGTAAATAAGTATGGACATTTAGAAAGAAAAAAAAGAAAGGAGATAGCAGAAATTACTGACAAATATATTTAATAAGGTAAAAAGTCGGAGTAATTTTGAGAGTAAAAATAATAAAAGCCCTTATTTTATAAGGGCTTATAAACCATAATTGGAGCAGATGATGAGAATCGAACTCACGCAGTCAGCTTGGAAGGCTGAGGTTCTACCATTAAACTACATCTGCATCAGTAGGCAATAATAATAATACTATAAAATTGCCTATCTGTCAATTATTTTATGCATTTTTTTATAAAATTTGCATATTTTTTTACATTTTCTTACTATTATTCGGATTAATTAATGATAAACTAACCCTATTTTTAGTTAAATCTATCTTTTCTACGTAACAAGTAACAATATCACCAACTGCAACTACTTCACTAGGATGTTTTATATACTTATCAGTAAGTTTAGATATATGAACAAGTGCATCATCATGAAGACCAATATCTACAAAAGCACCAAAGTCAACTACATTTCTAACTGTTCCAAAAAGCTCCATACCCTCTTTTAAATCTTCTATTTTAAGAATGTCACTCTTTAATATTGGTTTTTCAAAGTCATCTCTAAAGTCTCTATTAGGCTGCTTCAAGCACTTAATAATATCTTCGAGTGTATACTTATCAATACCAAGTCTTTGAGCATACTCTTCAAGATTAATACTATCAAGTTTCTTAACCAATTCAACTTTACCAACATCTTTAACGGTATACCCAATCTCTTCAAGCAACTTACTTGCAGCCATGTAACTTTCAGGATGAATAGATGTTTCATCCATAATATTATTTCCATCAATAACTCTCATAAAACCTATTGACTGTTCATAAACCTTAGGAGTTAGCACATTACCTTTTACAAGTTCATCTCTAGAATTAATTCTACCATTTTTTTCTCTATAACCAATAATTTTATCTATTGAAGTCTTAGTTAAACCCGAAACATACTTAAGTATAGATGTACTTGCAGTATTAATATTAACACCAACATTATTAACACATTTACTAACAACAAAATCAAGAGATTCATCAAGTTTCTTTTCATTTACATCATGTTGATACTGTCCTACGCCAATACTTTTACTATCAATTTTAACAAGTTCAGATAAAGGATCCTGAAGTCTCCTTGCTATACTAATTGCACTTCTCTTTTCGACTGTTAAATCAGGAAATTCTTTAATAGCAAGTTCACTAGCGGAATAAACACTTGCTCCAGCTTCACTAACTATAACATACTTAACATCTTTATCCTTATATTCACTAATAGCCTCCGCAACTAACTTTTCACTTTCTCTTGAAGCAGTACCATTGCCAATAGACACAACATCAATATCATACTTTTTAAATAAATCCTTAAGAACCTTTTTTGACTCTTCCCACTTATTATGTGGCTCATGTGGATAAATAACTGAAATATTAAGTACACTAGATGTAGGACTAACAACAGCAAGCTTACATCCAGTCCTATATGCCGGATCAAAGCCAAGCACTGTTATATCTTTCATCGGAGGAGTTAAAATTAAATTCTCCAAATTGTCACCAAATACTTCAATCGCCGCAGCCTCTGCCACTTCTTTTAAATCAGCTCTTACTTCCCTTTCGATACTTGGAATAATAAGTCTCTTATAACTATCTCTAATTGCAGATTTTACAATAGCGGCACTTTCTACATTCTCATCCTTAACAAGTTTTTTTTCTAAAAACGAAATAATATAATCATCGTCAACTGATATACTAACAGATAAAATACCTTCATTCTCGCCTCTATTTAAAGCTAATACTCTATGAGGTTTAATATATTTAACTCTCTCTTCGTAATTATAGTACATCTCGTAAGTTTTATTCTCATCAGTAGCGCCTTTTTTGAGTTTACTATGAATTACTCCATAATTACTCATATTATTTCTAATATATTTACGATAACTAGCATTATCACTAATCCATTCAGCAATAATATAACTAGCCCCAGTAATTGCCTCTTCAACACTTTTAACATTATCATTAAGATATGACTCCGCTATTTTTTCAATATTCACCTTCTTAAATGACATAATAATCTTAGCCAAAGGTTCCAAACCATTTTTAATAGCCTCTGTAGCTTTAGTTTTCTTTTTTTCTTTATAAGGTCTATATATATCTTCAACTTCAACCAGTTTAGAAGCCTTCATAATACTATCCCTAAGTTCTTCTGTAAGCAAGCCCTTTTCATCAATTAATCTAATAACATCTTCTTTTCTTTTCAGTAAATTAACTTGATATTCATAATACTCATTAATACTTCTAATTTGCTCTTCATCTAAGGCCCCTGTAGCCTCTTTTCTATATCTGGCAATAAATGGTACCGTATTACCATCTTCAAGTAATTTAAGTACTGCCTCTATTCCCTCTTTTTTTATATTTAAATTTTCACTAATTTCATTTATTATTTCATTATTCATCCATTACATCTCCTATCTAATTTTTTTACTTATATCTTTTTCATCATAAGAACTATTTATATAAATATCTTCATCACCATCTAAAAAATAATCACTATTACCGATATTTATTTTATTATTTTTCTCAAGTACTTGCCTTTTAATAATAACAATCGGTATATTTCGTTTCATACTTTCCTCTATGCTTTCCTTATCAGGAGCATCATAAACTACAATAAAATCAGGTTTTTTAGCAATATATAACTTATTGGCACATTCATCCTTTAAATTAACAAGTTGTACCTCACTATACCATCTACTACTATTAACTAGTTCTTCAGGAGTCATTATTCTATTAATTTTTTCTCTATTACCAAAGTATTTGCTCTCATCTTCGCTATAAGCATCACCTTCAAACATATGAAGAACTCTATCATTTTCAAAAGAATTATATCCGTAAATAGTTATAGTACCATGTGAATAAACACTAGTATTGTCATTTGATATAATTGAGTAACAATTTCTCCTCCACATATCTTTATCCTTATGTTTACTCTCCGATCTGACAAGCATAAAGAAACTCTTATCACGCATATCGTAAATTGGCACTCCATACTCATTACTTAACTCACTATCGCAGAAATTACCCTTTAAAGTAAACATCTTACTTTTAATAAGATTATAAGATGCATCCTTTAGCTTCCTGACATCTTCATAAAACATCGTACTGATATTCTTTTCCTTTAAACCATGGTATAATTTTATTTTATCAGTGCAAGAAACATTATCGATATTTAAAATCATTTCATAAAACTTGATTTTATCATTATCTAATATTTTTTTATTTTCAGGTAACTTATCATTAAATCTAAGCATCTCTTTAATATTAATCCACACATTATATATATTATCTGCAAACAAAGCATCAACAGTAATTTCGCTAATTTTCTTATTAGTCAAGTTTTTAAATTTCTCAAGACGTATACTTTTATTAGTGTTTTCAAGAGAATTTAGAATTTGAAATGCCTCATCATCTAATATATAATTATTAAATTTAGAGTAGTTAATATAAGCTTCCGAATTATTAATTATTTCCGTATATTCTTTAAACATTTTACTTTCTTCATCGTAATCATTAAATAATTCTTCGTAATACTCTTTCAAATGCTTTTCAATAAATTCTGGTAAATTATTTACCTCAACATTGTTTATATTAGTTCTAAAATCAACAAAACTCTTATTTTTAAGCATATCAAAAAAATCTTTGCTCCTTAAAACATCATTATTAAATATTACATCGCTACCAATAAGAGAAGCAATGCACATCTTTTTAAATAAATAATTAGACCTACTATCAGATTCAAAAAAATAAGTAATTGCCTGCATTTTAAATCTTGGTACAATAATAGCAATAATATCATCATCAAGTTTTTCATCAATAAGATATTTTTGAGTTTTCAAAGAAAGACCAAATACAAAGTTGTAGCAGTCAGCGGTCATTTTATTTTCTTTAAGTCTATATAAAACTTTTTTTAACATACCACCACTTAAACAGTCAAATGAACTACAGAAATTATCACACTGATTAAAAAATTCTATAAACATTTCGTTATTATTAAGTAAATACTTAATTACTTCAATAACTTCATCATCGCTTTCACATAAACTGGCAAATACTCTATATTCTAAAGATTTTCTATCGCCAGTAAAATTATTTCTAATCATCTCTACATCAAATAAAGACAGAATTTCAGTAACAGATAGCTTTAATTTTATTTTTTCAAAATAACTATATATATTATTACCACACTCACTGAGAATTTGATTACCAAGTCTATTTTTAATTTTCGGATCACTAAGTACAACCTTACGTTCTTCAGTATTTAATTTTGCTATTGTATTTATTAAGAATGATAAATAAGCAGTATCTATGTTTTTAAATTCACCTAAGAATGTTGAAATATCATAATTCTCAAATTCAAAGTCTTTTATTTTATCACTATACTCCAAATCATCAAATTTATTTGATAACATTTTTATTTTATCGATTCCAATCTCTTTCGTTAATTTATCTGTTATTTCATAAATATGATAAGATAATTGATTATTTCTACTATATTTTTTTATCCAATATTTAAAATATTTTTTTCTATTATTTTCAAGATCAGAATTATCAACAATAAATAGGAGATGATTAATCTTAACTATCTCATCATCAAAACTATCACTATTTAAGGTAGGAAAGTTATTATCTACACTTTTATTAGCAAAGCTATTATATAGTATATCATTTTTAACAATATCTTCTGCCAATAATATCATACATCCATTTAAGTTTTCAACTTGTAACTTGGTTAGTTCCTTAAACTTATCTAAACTAATAATAATAATAGTATTAGAATTCAAGTTGATTTTCTCAGTTATACAATAAGAAAATCTATCTACGCAATAAAAAATATTATCACATGGGTATAGAATATTTATTTTTGAAATAGAATACATATCATTTAATTCAACAGGTAAAATTTTTTTAGTTTGCTTTTTTATATTGACATCCCCAAAATATGATGGAATGATTATATCATAATTTTCACCAGGAGATAAATTATTTAAATCTAAATTATCCATCTGAACTGATACATAATTACTAGGCAAAACACTTATATCTTTGTTAAGCAATAATACCTTTTCTCTTTCAAATCCCGAAAATAAAATAGGAAACTCTAAGATATCATACTGTCCTTCTACATCATTTAAAGAAAAAGTACCATCATTCATTTTTTTTATATCGTTGATAGTTAAAAAAGCTGAATTTAAATAATTTAATAATTCTTCAGAACTAATTAGTTTTCTTAAAAAATCTATAGATAAATCTTCATATTTTAAACAATATCTATCACAAAATAAAGTTATTTTATTTACTCCTATTTTGTTAATAAGGGTTCTTCTTTCTAACAACTTTATATTATCTTCATTTTTATTAGTATTTATTTCAGTATTGCTTCTTTTTAATTTATTCAATAATTCCATAATACCTCCCTATTTGTTATTTTTCTCATTTGCAAAGCCAATAACTCCATCACCAAACTTACTTCTAATGTCATCAATTACTTCTTGTAATTTGTCCTCTTTTTCCTCTTCCACTACCTTTTCATCAAATAAAGATAGTTGCACCTTTCTTTCATTAGATAGACCGCTTACAAATACACATACGCTTCTAATACCATCTTCACCATTCCATAGTTCATTAAAAATATTAAAAGCCTTTCCTGCTATTTCTTCATCATTTGCGATACTATTATCCAACTTAACTTGTTTACTAATCTTATCAAAATAAGTATACTTAAACCAAACGCCAATAGTATCAGCATATAATTTATTGTCTCTTAATTTCTTACCAATCTCTTTAGATAAATCAAATATAACATTCTTTATCATACCAGAATCTCTATAATTATATGGAAGAACTGTTGAGTTTGAAATACTCTTAGCCTGTTCTCTTTCATACATAACTTCGCTATTATCAATACCATTTGCATAATCATGTAACATCTTACCCATAGATTTAAACTTCTTAGTAAGTTCTTCCACTGGTGTTCTAGCAAGTTCTCCAATCGTAGTAATTCCCATCTCTCTAAGTTTTTTTGCACTTGCTCTACCAGTCATAAATAAATCCTCGATAGGAAGAGGAAACATCTTAGTTTCGATCTCATTACTAAATAGTGTATGTACTTTATTAGGCTTTTCAAAATCAGAAGCCATCTTAGCGAGTAATTTATTATTACCAACGCCAACATTAACTGTAAATCCAAACTTTTTATAAATATCATCTTTAATTTTGTAAGCCACCTTGACTGGATCACCAAACAGCTTGACACTACCAGTATAATCAAGAAAACACTCATCGATAGAATATCTTTCAATAATATTAGTATAATTACATAAATATTTATACATCATATCTGAAAACTTTTTATATACATCATATCTAGGAGGATAAATTTCTAAATAAGGACACTTCTTTCTAGCTAAATAAATTGCTTCAGCAGTCTTAACACCATTTTTTTTACACAAATTACTCTTTGCCAAAACAATACCTCTCCTTTGAGTCTCATCACCCGCAATAACAGCATACCTATTTCTAATATCTTTTCCATAACCATTCTTTAGCAGCCACACCGCAGACCAACTAAGAAATGCATTATTAACATCAACATGTAAAATAATTCTTTCCATTTTACACCTCGATATAATAATCTGTCCTATATAGTTTATCTTTTACTTTAACATAAACTGTATACTTACCATTAAGCCCCGTATCATTAATATAAAAAGTATCAGATACTTCATACACTCTTTTATCTAAAAATTTATCAAGAATAACATAAACTTTATCATTATTATTATTTTTAATCATTGTCCTATCTACTTCTTTCTCAAAAGAAACATCTACATCATTACTTTTATCATAGTTAATTAAAGATATTTTCTCTTTACTTTCAGTAGTCTCATTTAATTTACCATATCTAACCGAAGGTACAATACTATAATTAGAAGTATTATTATAAAAACTTATTACTTTTTCTTTATATTCATAAGTAGTATCTTCTAGCTTATTATTATCCCCCACCTTATAAAAAGCATTATCCTTTTTTAAAATAATATTACCTTCTACACTATCAATATAATCATAACCATCATTCTTAAAATATTTCTTTATTGTATTACCAGTTTGTAAATCAATAGAAATAACATCATTAGAAAGTACACTAACTACTTCTTCATAAACAATATTAACACCATAATAATTATTAACTATATATTCATTATAAATTTTACCTAATAAGTTCATTTGATATAAAGATATTACATTACCATTCTCATTATATCTATCACTACCAATAACAATTGAAGATTCATTAGTCATACTTATATTACCATAATAATTACTATTTAAATACCATCTTACTTCGCCATTACTATCAATAGCATAAGGATAATTACTATTATAAAATATAAAATTATCATAAGTCATATTATCTACATAAGTAAAGTCTTCAGGTAAACTATCAGTCTTAATATTAATAGTTTTACTTTTACCTTCACTTGATAATATAACTGTATTATCATAATCAGCATATAATCCATATATTGGTATTAAATGATACTTATTTTTACTAAATGTATAATTTATATCGCTATTACCATCTTTACTTAATATTTTAATAGATACTTCACTATAGTTATCTGTTTCAAACATTACTAGTGCTGTTAAAGGACTATTACCATAAGGATTAACTACTATATTAGGATTATCTATACTGTAACCATAAGGTTTAAAATATACTTCTTTATTACTTTGTACTAACAGAATATCTTTATCTTCACTTACTTTAATATTACCTGTAACTATGATACTACCTACCACTGTAATAATTATAATAAATATTATCTATATAACCTATTATACCCTCATCAAGCGTATTATAAGCTTTATATGATCCACCATTACATCCAGGACTACCTTTTTGTCCACCTACATTGTTACAACTACGAACTAGATTACTACACATTCCACTATTACATCCAGTTTCATGTAAAATAATAGCAGTAGCTAAATAAGGATCAACACCTAATTGTAGAGAATAACTAGCAATTAAGTAACCTTTTCCAGCTATCGTTGACTTTAAACTTCTATTTAATTTTTCTGCTAACTGATTTAGAGTCATTCCATCATAAACGATTGGATCAACTGGTGTAGTTGAGACGTCTTCATAAGTAGTTATCTCTTTAACTTCATCTTGAACTTCTACCTCTTCAGTAGGAGTATTATCATCTGTCAAAGGATTTTCAACTTTCTCTTCTACTATATTATTATTATTTTCATTTTCTTTTTGACTTACTTTTTCTACTGTACCAGAAGATAAATCCTTCATAGTAACTTTTTCATAAATTACACTATTTTCCTTTTCTATTTGAAAAGACCTATACTGTAAAAATATGGCGGCTCCTATCATTGAAACTCCTAAGAATCCAAGTGATAAGCTAAGCCTATTCGCTTTTTTCATAGTTCCTCCTTCAAATAAGAACATCTATATTGTAGCAAATATGTATAGTTTTGTCAAATTGGTGACTTTTTAACAATAAAGTCTTGTGTTTTATTATATTATTTATTTAGAAAAAAGACTAAACTTCTATCAAGCTTAGCCCTACTTTTTTATGTTCTAAATCAATACTATCAACATAGCAGTCAACTATATCTCCTACTGAAAATTTTTCTGATGGATGACGTAAATACTCATTACAAAGCTTAGAGATATGAGCTAGTCCATCATTTTTTAAACCTATATCAATAAACAAACCAAAATCGACAACA
>OJAW01000289.1_pt1 | contig 38115 bp, 51 predicted proteins | sample 1589151 | NCBI WGS metagenome assembly OJAW01 (sample SAMN03283290) | human gut metagenome | biome: human-associated habitat; material: feces | host: Homo sapiens | place: Peru | collected 2012
GGGAGCGAGGTTATGTTTTGGGAACCCCAAAACGCCTCGCTCCACCATGAGGGCGGAGGAATTTTGCTCCCGACGGTCGCAGAAAGTGAGTGTACCAACTGTAAACAGTATATCGAATGACAAACGTACAGGAACAAGACAAGAGAAAGGGCGGAAGACCGCCAACAGGCAGGGTCGCGCCGTCGATAGCGATAGTGCCGCGAGTCGGGTCGACGTCGAGCTCTGCGAGGATCTCGCGGATAGTCATGTTCTCATCGAAATTGTCGTTCTTGCGGGTAACATTGTTACGGAAATTAACTCTGATCATAGTCTTTTATCCTTTCATTCTAAAAAAAAATTTTGTTTGTAGCGTTATTAGATTCGTTTTTCTGCATATCAGGCCGGGAAATACCCGGCCTTTACATTGCGCAGATTACTCTGCAACCTCGATGCACTCGGCAACGCTGTCCTTCTCGGCCTTGATCTCCTCGATAACGTCGGCGAGCTTCTCCTCGACGGTCAGCAGATGCAGGATGCCGACACCGATCTTGTCCTCGGCGTATGTCTTAGCGTCCTTCTCACCCTCGGGGAGCACCATGGTGATAACTGCCTTACCGGACTCATCAGCCTTTGCGAAGGTCGCACCATATGTATTGATGCTGCCGCTGCTGCTCTTCTCAGAAACATCAACCTTGAAGATGACCTCCTTGCCATCCTCGCCGCCCAGAACCTTGAGAGTGTTGGGACGATACTTCTTGACAAGCTTAAGCTCCTCCAGCGTGATATCGGACTTGGTAACGATTGCGTCGCCTGCGATGATTACTTTTGCCATGTTTGTCTTTCCTTTCATTCTAAAAAAAATTTGTGCCTTCAGACACATACACCAGCTCCTTTCTTTTTAAGGAACTGGTGTATAAATCCGAAAGAGAAAGCCGCCGGTATCAGCCGGCGGCTAAACTCCGTATATCAAATTCATAAGCTCTGTTTCCGGGATTGGGTCAAAAGTCTCTTCGGTAGCTCTTGTGAGATGAGACGGATACCAATACCAGCCGATATCCTCGCCGTAGTCATCCATTAGTCGAACACTACCAATAGCCATCTCTTTAACCCTAAACATTTTGCCTATTTGGCGTTCCATATCCGGTACAAACGTACCCTTGTCGCGTCCGATATGCTCCTCACGCCTATTAACAACAACTAAATCTCCTGGTCTTAAGGACTTCAACTCTTTAAGCGTCATCCTGACCACCCCCGTTATCCAGCAGCTTGTCCACCGGTGTCAGCTCGTAGTCGTTGGTAACGATTATTTCATTGCCGTCATCATCTGCTTCGATTTGCGGCCAATAAACGTAGACCCCGTATTTATCATAGAGCATATCGACAACAGACTGCAAAATCGTCCTCAGCATATCGTATCCGTATACGGAAAACAGATTTTCATATGTCATGTCGTTAATCGCGACATGGAGGAAATCATCCAGTGCACACAGCAGCTCGTCGTCACGTATAATTACGTCGTCTATCTCACTAGGTTCGGGATACTGCGCTTCATCTGCGCCAATATCTTCTTCAGTTTCTTTGAGAGTTTCTTCGGCAGATTTGTCCTCCGAACTGAGAAATAAAACATAGTCGGTGTAAAACTGTTCAAGTATGTAGCGCAAATGATGTGAAGAATACGCCTTGGAACGCTCTACTTCGACGCCGGCCACTTCGACGAGCAGTTCCGGACGCCCGTCGTTTTCCGTCATATAAACGACGGACTTGTAGTCATCGACTGTATCGTCGCAAGCAAGCTCAACATATTGCTTTTTTAGATCCTCGATATTATCCTCAAAGAAATCCCATGCTTCGTCAAGCGGAACGTAAATCTTTGCGCTCATACCGTGCCTCCAATCATCTTCATTAAATCTTCATCCGGAATAGGTTCCATAAATAAATCCCTCACCATATCTTCAGGGACTTCATGCCGCGCATAACAGTCTATACAGCTATCACCTGGGTAACAACTCACTCTGGGCAATCCATGCTCGTGCGGGCAGTAATCTACAAACCCATTTTCATGAGCGAACTTCGGCTCAGTCATCTTTACATATTCGTAATAAGTCATTCTTTTTACTCCTTTCAGCACTCTGCGTTTCACGGGCTTGTGACCGTCTTTGGCCGCATTACAGGGGCGGGAAACCGCCCCCGAAAAGAAAGGAGGTGATATCATTGCCACATTGGGCAAAAGAAACCGCAAGGAAAGCACACAAAACCCTGCGGTGTTAATAGCATATCATGTTTTTACCTCGCATATCCGCCAATTAAGCGGAAAGAGCTTGAGCGTCTTTAAATACGCTGCGGAAAGACGAGGACGCGGCGAACGTTTCTTGACGTGAGCCGTCTTGCCGTTAATGCTGATGGTTTTCCGGTCGTTAATGCTATGTATCATAGTATTTACTCCTTTGCAGCCTCTATGGTTATCGGGCTATGAGATCCCCAGCGAAGCACCTTACAAAAAGCGTGCATAGCAACAATCTCATCGATTGAGAAGAACGAATCTTCTGTCTCGCGGCCTGTTACGACCTTAACTTCCGGTCGACATATAACCCCCTGTATCGTTGTGCATAGGTCGGCTATTCGATTAAGAAGTTCTACTTCCTCTTCGGTAACTTCTACGGTTATAGATGCGGGCATACCAATCTTCATAGCGTTTCCCTCCATTTTTAGTCTTGCATAAATTCCTCAAGAGTGCATTCGGCTCCCTCATAGCCCCAATCTTCCCATGAATCGACCTCAAGATAAGGCTTTGAGCCAGCTACAATTTCCTTAAGCGGAAGCTCTTCCTTTGAAAGCAGCGTACCAAAGAAATTCACTAAGACACCCTCTGCTATCTCGCAAGGATCGCCCCAGTCGTCATCGGCATGGCGGACTTCATACATATAAAGCCCTTCGGGCACTGTAGATTTGTCTATTCTGTAACCCGAAAACAGCATCGTTTTACCGAGAACGGTAGCCACTTCCCACAGAGCTTCATTAGCGTTATATCTCATGTTATTCTTTTACTACCTCCAGTAATTCTACTCGCTCACAACGGATCTTACTATCCGAGTGATACGGAACGCATACACCGCAGAGCCACTCCCAACGGATAAGTACTTTCCATACATCGCCTTTATAGTGAGCTCGCACCCAATTAATCGGGGCAACATTAATACCACAGCCGCAGCTCACGCAACGATCAAAGAGAACATTTTCTTCAATGATTGCCCCCGCTTCAATTTTCCATTTGTCTGGTGCTTTATATTCGGAGTTAAAGGTTTTATAAGCTATATAGCCATCCGGCGTGCGCTCAAAATACGACTCGAGAAAATTGACGGTCGACAGCAGTCCTTCAGCCCCACTCAGGTTTGCCCAACGCAGGTCTGCCCAACGCAGGTTTGCCAAGCTTCCGCCCTCATTATTCAACCATAGTTTGTGCGCAGCTAATATCTCATTAAGTTTTTCAATCGTCATTAACTTCTCCTCCTTATATCAGCATACAGATAAGATTGGAGAGCATCCTGACGATCTTCCTGTCAGGATCGTCTGCTGTTCTATACAGAATATGTCCGAACAAATCTCCTTCATATATTATCGGAGAGACTGAAAAAGTATCGTCATATTTAATAACGCTGCGGAAATCTGTCCACTCATCCGGAATCTCTCCTCTATCGAGGTAAATCTCAAGCGGATCACCCTCACGGATATGTATCGTGCGGCGTATCTCTTTGGGAATGACGACTCTTCCAAGATCGTCGACGCGCCTGATAATTCCTGTTGTTTTCATGGATATCTCTCTCCTTCGTAGTTATCTCACATTTCCCAGCTGATAAGCCTCTTCCCGTTTTTTATTCTTACTACTTCGACGCGAATACCACTGCGGTACCATTTTTGCGCCCTAGAAAAGCTTTTAGTAAATTCCTTTGTATAAAGATTGATATAATAGTCCTCCATGGTATTTCTCCTTTCTGATTTTCTACAACTTAAATAAACCACCGATTTGGAAAGTTTAATCTCTTGTCAATTGACGCAAATTTTTCTGCCCTAGCTCCCGCTAACGTTGCAAGGCTCGTCTACCTTAGCACATATTTGCCGTTCAATGATAGCTCTCTACGGTTCAAGAACACGAGGCAATTATCCAACCGCAATCTGCCCGAGCCAAACAGAAATCGTAGTGTCGGTGGTTTATTTAGGTTGTAGTGACGGTTGACCCTCTCCCCCGACAGGATGCACTTACACGACGGTTTTTAATGAGCTGCTGCTCACCGTAAACAGTATGCTCATTATTCTCAGGCTTGCATTTCCTGAGACAGGCTTTTTAACGCTTTTTAACGCTCAGGGCGGACTGCCGCGACCAGCCGCTGATCTTCGCATCTATCAGGATGTTGGCTTGCCCGAAGCCGTAAAACCTCGCCGTTACTGCCCTGCTCAATAACGGGTCGTGGGTTCGGCCAGCAAGTAAGGAGTTGAACCTTAGTTTGGAAAGCGCTTTCCTCCCGTACACCGGTACCTTGCTGATATAAAAGCGCAGAATTATCCGCGCTTAATTGTTATTATGAGCATCATATATACCTTGCTCATACCCGTCAACGCGAGCTACACTTGAAACTTTTCTGAAGTTTTGTAGCGCGTCGTAATACCCTTTTGCCTGTTCCATGGTTTCTACATTAGCCTGAGTGATATCCATCCATTCCTCATCCGACATATTTGCATACCCCTCCAAGAGCTTAGATGCCTCACAATATGCCTCGTAATACTCATTGACAGGCTCTCGCTTTGTTACCACAACCGGGACTTCTTTTATAACCTCTTTGATTTTAACAGTTTCTTCGGACTGCGAAACCGTATTATCTGTCGGAATATTTGCTTCAGTAGCCTCGCTTGCCTTAACGCACTCGCAAGAGCATTTCGACTCATCGCCTTGAAGCTTGTCGTTTTGCATCTGAATAAAAGCCATCACTATAACAATTACTATAGCTACAGTTGCAAGTACCATAACGACTACAGACAAGTCGGGTTTCTTCTGCATACTTTTCCCATCCTCCTATCAGACATAGCTAAAACCTTTCCTTCACCAGCATTTTTCTCTGGGATCATCGAGGAGTGACCACAGCTTGTCCGCGGCGCTCGTCAACTCTTCCCACTCATAGAGATAGTCGTAAAAATCAACGCGATCAAAAAACTGCATCAAAGCCTCGGTTTCTTCTTTTGTAAACAAGGGCTTACTCATAACTGCCCCTCGGAGATTAATGCGTTTCCGCAGGTAATGCGGTCACTGTCCTCTTCTTCACTCGGAACAAATACTATGACATCCCAACCAGCCGCTACAAGAGGGTCTTCAAATTTACGATATACATCGTAATCTGTATATTCCGTGGTCACATCAAATCCATTCTTGACAGCAGCGTTTGTCTGATGAATCGGAGTAATTTTTACAATGAACTTTTCTTTATCGAAAAGTCGGCTTAGCTCCTTTGCGTTCAAAATTGTTTCCGCTGTTACCGCACAATTCAGCGTATACTTTCTTCCTACCGGCATAGGAAGCTCATCAGCAAGCGCTGAGATTTCCTTCAAAGAGAGGCTCTTGTGATTAAACTGTTCGTCACGCTGCGTCTGATCGGTAGAGTTTATACTGAACTGCAAACCGGCTTCACCGCCATACACCTCATTCTTAATGCGGCACCACTCCACAACAAAATGCCTAAGATCGGCATTAAACTTCGGAAGCATAGTCGAAACCACCGGATGGATAGTGTCCGCTGTTATATACTGATGCACTAAATTCCTCAGATCAAACTCTGCGAAGTCGAGAACAGCACTATTAAACGAAGGCTCTCCCATACGTGCGAAGTGGACGTTAAACCTATTCGTATGAGATACAGTTTCATTGGTCAAAATCGTAGCGATTTCATAGGCAAGCTCCCTGCGTGATGCATTCCCATGAAACCCATATTTAGGACAATCGCAAAACTGACAACTCATAGGGCAGCCCTTCTGCGTACTGATAGTCGCCACCCATTTATCACTTAGATCTACTTCATGATGTTTAACACCATTAATCTCTTTGTTCAGGCCGAGAAAACTGGCCTTGATATTGTTTTCTTTGCCGTAATCGCCTACCATCAGGTATTCCAGCTGTTTATCTCTATCGACATAAATTTTCCCAGTATGTGTTTTTACAATTTCCATCATTCACCCCGCGCTTTGAACATGGCTCTAACTATAGCCCCTGAAATTACCTGGGGGTCCGGAGGAACCGGCCTCGCGGCACTTTCCACGTCCGTCGGCGGCAAAAATTCGCAGTTTAAATGCTCATTACCCGGCATTTTTATTCTGCATTTTCCCCAACCCTCACTGTCAAAGCAAGGGCAAGTCCAGTCATTTACGGGACAAGTGATCATATCTCGTCCTCCCCTCGATACTCGATGCCAACGAATTTATCATCGTCGATATCAAAAATCCTGACGTAGGTAAACTCAGGCTTAGAGAACATCTGCTTATTAGGGCGCGAACGTTTCCCTTTGCGAGAAATCGAATTCACAATGATGCAGTGTTCATTCTCAGAAGTCAAGGTTACATTCTCGATAACCTCTTTGAGCTTGGGCTCTTTGCCGTTGCGAAAAATCGCAACTCTGATAAATCCTGTTCTGTTCATAAAACCTCCTTACTTGCTGCTTACGCAGACCGCCAGCAGTGTACACACCGAGAGTGTTAAAAACCACGGAGATGTGTTACCCGCAAAAACCATGAACACCGGAGCTACAAGAGCCGTGCTCATTACCACAAAGACGAAAACCCGTCCCAGTATTATAAGATACCGTCTCAGAAACTCCACAAACATAGGGCTGCTGCCCTTAGAAACCGTGCCAGAGCCTATAACTTTCACTCTCGCGCTCCTCCTTTTCTTTTTTGATTTTTCGCAGAAACCACACAATTCCTGCTATTACGCCTATCGCAAGAACCACGATGGCGGTTAACTCCTGTGAAGTCGGTGCCATAATAAAACCTCTCATTTCTTTTAGTGCGAAGGGAGTCGATTTAAGACGTAAAGACCTCAGACCTGCTCCCTTGCGCGAATGCCCACTCTGCGTTATACGGGCTTGTGACCGTTCAGGAAAACCTGAGCCGCATTAGGCGGGGTACTGTATGTTTAATATCGCAATTCGCCTTACCCAGGCAAATCCGGCGTACCCCTCAACCGGACAGTCCGATGTGAGGTTTTAGGGAGAATACCACTCCCTCGGGCAGTGGCAAGGTTGCCGGATAAACCGGTTTAGCCATAGGGCTGCCTTTAGCGTGCTGGAAAATCAGGCGCTTACAAATGCCTTATGACCGCTTCCCCACTCGACACAAAGCCGAGGGGAAACGGAATTTCCCGTGATTGTTACTCCGTCGGGAAGGCAAGCAATATGCTTACCGTTTTCCCTGAAAAACTCAGCAGTTTTTACTTCCGCCATTTCCATGTAGCTCTTTACGCGACTACAAAACCTCTCAAATGACATATGCTTACCTTCCTCTCTTTTGTGCTTATCGAAAACCCTACATAATCACTTCATAGCTCCGCATTTAAGACGGGCAGCTCTTTAAAAAAATCAGGTTCGGATACGCTTTAAAATCCGAGCTTTTTGCGCTCAATAAAACCCTGAAATAATCAAAGCTTTATTCAGCTCAAAAGCCCATGAAAAAAGCCCTCGGATAGAGGGCTTTACATGGCCAAGAGCTCAAGGCTTATGCTTTGAGCTCTTTTACCTCGATTTCATAGACCTTGCTCAGTACGATGCGGTGACAGATTTCCATAAGGAAACCGTACATAGAACGGTGACGCGCCGCCTGAACGGTGAGGGCTTTTCTGGACGATTTTTTCGCCCATATAGTGAGCAGATAGTTTACATCGTGAGATGTTGCCTTAAACTCTTCGCCGACCATGGCGGTTACAACCATCTGGAGGGTCTTGAGCATATTGGTCTTACTCGTGGGCGTCTTACCCATATCGAGATCTCGTGCGATTTCCGCAACAGCATAGCTGTCATTGATTGCCTTCGGATCGATGCCAAGGTCTTTTGCCTTCTGGACGGTGAGCAGGAAGTTGAGCTTCTGGGCATAGAATATCCACTTCTTGTCATTGCCGATGCCGTCGCAATACTTATGGAGCTTTTCGAGGTCGATGGGCTTCTCGATATTCTCGATGCTGCACTTCTCGATAAGCTCGCCCTCCGGAGCTTTATACACGGCACGAATGCTCGTGAAGGTCAGGCGCTTGACAGCCGCCATCATGGGATCACCAGAGTTCTTGCAGTCCTCAAAGCATATCTGCCTTGATGTTCCGGTGTATTCACCGGCAATGTCCTCGATTTCGGACTGAATTTTAAGCGCTTCCGCGACTTTTTCGTCGCCCATTGCCTCGTTGTAGGCAATAGCCTTTTCTTCTGCTGACTTCTTGAGTTCCTCAAGTTTCAGCACCAAGGTTTCTCTATCCATAGTTTTACCTCCATAATTTATTGTGCTTTAGCACTCAAGAAAACCGCCGAAAGATTGACAGTCGGCGGCTTAATCAATGCTAAATAATCCGCGTTCCGCGCCATTTACCGCCGATACCTTCCGCTTCAATCCATATCCTCGGATATTTGTCGCCCTCGGGCGGGATCTCTGCCGATATCAGTCAATATCAGGCGTTTCACACTTACCTATCAGTTATGCAAGCCGCACTTAGGTTCATAAGGGCAAACCTCTGGGGATTTTCACTATCTCGTAACCATGAGCCTAACTCTCATGCACCAGCGACGGCTGAATATATCAGCTATACTGTTATTTAATGTCCTTCAGTCGGACTTGTTTTTTTTTGAGCCTTCGCTCACCACTAACCGCTAAGTGCCCTCCCTGCCGTCTGCCGCGCCGCTTTTGTAAATATATCCAGTAAATAGGCATAAAAAAAGCCGCTCCAATTTGGAGCGGCTTAAAGTGCCGATTAGATATTAATACCATTTTCACGAGCTTTGCGACGGATATTAGCAATTGAGCGGTCTAAGCTCCCGTGAGATATTCCAATGTAATCAGATATTGAGCGCGTGCTATATCCCCTCATACGGAGCTTGATTATTTGCAATTCACGCGCCGTAAGGTTGAGCTTTTCAAGTAGTGCATCGGCCTGGTTATAGGCTCTTAGACTTTCCACATCTCCAGTGTAAAGGCCGTGACAGTCAACGCCTCCAACATCGGCATATTTTCCAGCGCGGATAAAGATTTGTTCAAGCTCTTCCGGCTCATATGCGTCAATGCTAATGTATGTGTACGCGCTTTTCGGGTCATATGATACCGACTTATTGTCAGCTATGTAACGTCTGACAGCGCGGTAACATTCTTGTATTGGTGTTGTCTCTACGTCCCTATATGCTTTGCTATCCGTCTCACGGATGTAAACGCGCCTTGATAAACGGCTAACAGTAAACGGAGTATCTAACCAGTTTCCGCCATTTATAGAGTGTTGCGCGGCCAGCTCAAGCAAGGCCATAATTGCCACTTGTACAAGGTCGTACCCGTCGGTTATAGCATAGTCCATGAGCGCGTCGAGTCCTTCGTTAACTCCTTTGCTCTGTACTGTCTTTGCGTCTCCGTCTCTGGTGTATACTGTCTCATAGTCTGCATTTATCCAGTGACGAACATTTGCAAGATTTTTGCTATCGAAGTATATGCCGCGCTTGATATCGTCGAGAGCCTTATTAATGCCGCTGTTAGATACTGCCGAGTGCTTAGGCGCTGTACTGCGTTGCGGGTCAAGCACCTTATTAAGCACGGACTTTGCAATGGCCATTGCAAGGCTTTCAAGCTCTCGCGTGTAGTCGTCGCCGCTTGTATATGCAGTCTCGAAGGCACGTTTTGCAAGCTCAAATGGCGTCGCGTTGACTTTTTCGGTATTGTGTGCTATATTGGTGTCGGTGTTTTTCATGTTGATTGTCCTTTCTTTCAATCGTTTTTGTGTTGGAGAAGGGGAGGGTGTACTCCCCTCCTCCGCTTGTGTCGTGCTACTGTACTTCATTCGCGCTGTCGGTGCAACGTTCTACTCCGTCGCTCCACATCCAGCCGTACAAAGTACGATATAGAGGATACACAAGCATGATTTTCACCTCCTTTTGCAAGCTCTGGCCGTTACAGCGGTTAGAGCTTGTTTAGGTTTATGCACTTGTCAAGGTACAATGTCGGATGTTAAAGCATGTCCGGATTGATAATGGGATTGCTAAGGGAAGGACATGCTGAAAACATATCAGCGTAGCTAATATATCATGTCTATCTCCGTCTTGTCAAGCTCTATTTTTGATATCTTTCAAAAAATTTATTGTAGTGTTTTATCTTGCATACCCTATGCGACAAAATAGCACTATGTCGCATAGTGGGCATAGGTTTTGATATTTTCGACGGCTTGCAGGACGGTAAACAGATGTAGTCGCTCACTCTCTCCACTCAACTCATCCTCAACTTTTCCCCCAAAAATATTCCCATTTTTCACGTTCTATCGCATTATTCATAACTATTTACGCCATTTTATATAATAACTTTTTAAACTATTTTAAAGTTTTTAACCCATTCTTTCTGCTTGTCAGATCGCTTGAAAAATATTTTTGAAAAATGTAAAAATATCTCTTGACATGAAGCCCCCTTTTTGATATACTGTGTTCGTAGGATGTCACAAAGCGATTACACAAAACTTGTACCTTGACAAATAGGTCATAACGACCTCATATAGATAATTACCTACTGGCCAAAAGAGCCAAGCATAGTTAAGCCTATGTAGCGAGAACGCTGCGAACGATCAGTGCCAATGTTGGATAGAGAGGGCATGAAGAAGATATTATCCAGCAATAAATAGAGGGAGAGGGTAGCATGCTTCTTAGCGTTCGAGCGGATGTAGAAGAATAAAGCAGAATAATTACCAGAGTTATAAAGACGCAGAGATAATGCTTGGCTTAAAAAGAATGAAATTAATAATATATAAAAGTTAAATTTTCTAACGATAAGTAAATAGATTATAAAAAAAAATATAATTAAAATAAAAAACTTTTATATTAATAGAAGAAAAGACTTTCTTTTATTATTTTTTTTAGGAACTACTTCGGCCCCGTTTATCTGTTACCTTGGGGGCCTCAGATTTTGAAGAATTTATAATGTATCTTAACGTTCATGTCCCATTTACTCCTCTGGGTAAATTACACTACTTAAACGAGTCTCTATCTCGGCTTAAATAGATACGAGACTACCCTCAAAGTTTAATGTGCCATGAACTAATACATTATAAATAGATTAAGGTCTATTTATAAGAAAGAGCGCCCTTCAACCCCTTGCGCCCCAATGGGTTCAGAAAGGCTTAGCAGGGCACTCTATGCTAAAATGATATCTTCCCTCACTCCCCACCCCCTCTCCCGACGTATAGAACATATCAAAAACGAAAGAAGGAATTGAATGATTAGAGAAGCCAGAACTCCACACGCAAACACGATAATGTACACCGCTTGGAACAATGAACAGGGCAGCCGTTCTTACACCGCCGGCAAGGCATCTTGTTGGTAAGAGTGTGTGACGCAATCATGGGCAGCGGCAAGACTGAGTCCGCTATTACATATATGAATGAGCATCCCGACAAGAAATACCTCTATGTCACGCCATACCTCAGCGAGACTGAGCGCATTTGTGCCGGGTGCCCTGATTTGAACTTTCAGATGCCATCCAATAAATTTGCAAAGCATAAGCATAGGAAAACGCTTCACGCTGCCGAGCTTATCGCGCAAGGGCATAATGTTGCTACGACCCACCAGGCTATAAATCAGTATCCGCCGGAAATGATAGACCTCATCAAACAGAAGGGTTATACATTGTTTATCGATGAAGAACTGCAAGTGCTTGAGGAAACCAGTGAGGCAAAAATAGCATTCTCGCAGGGGGATCTCGACGCACTTGTTGATGGCGGGTATGTATGGTTTGACGGAGAGTGTTACCACTTAACAGATAAAGAGTACAATGGGGAAACCGCGAAGCGACTGATTCACCTCATAAGAACGCGCAGTATGTTGAGGGTGGGCGTCGGCGAGGCTGCCTTCAAGTATTACTGGGTATTCCCTGCGGAATTTATAAAGGCGTTTGAAGACGTGTTTCTTCTGACCTATATGTTTGATGGGCAGGATATGAAGATATTCCTGAACATGAATAACATCCCCTACAAAAAGATCAGTACTATGCGCACCCCGGAGGGAGAATACAGGTTTGATATGGAGATGGCTTATGGCTGGGTTCCTGAGTACACCAAGCATCTTTCGGAGAAGATTCACATTGAGGATGACCGCAAACTGAACCTTGTCGGCAAGGGCTACTACGATATTTCGAAGAACTGGTACGCCAAGAAAGAGAATGCCGCTGCAATCAAGCAGCTTAAGGACAATACCTACAACTTCTTTAGAAACCGCCACGGTAATATCCCGGCTGAGTATAGAATGTTCTCTACATATAAGGATGCTAAGGCAAAGATCAAAGGAGCTGGTTACTCTAGCGGATTTGTGGTCGTAAACGCCAAGGCGACGAACGATTACCGCGACAAAACCGTCTTGGCCTACTGCGCGAATCTGTTTTTAGATCGATGTAAGAGAAATTATCTTGTTGGTATGGGGTATGAGCTCAACGACGATTTGTATGCTCTCTCAAATATGGTTCAATGGATTTGGCGCTCGGCCATCCGCAGAGGCAAAGATATATACATATATATTCCCAGTAGACGCATGAGGACTCTCCTTATTGACTGGATCAACTCCTTCGATAAAGGAGGTGAGAGTGCGTGAATAAAAGCTTTTACTATGGAACCGCCAAGCATAAGCCTGCTGAGCCTGACTACTATTTAGATATATATAACTGCTCGGATGCAGCTATTGATCGTGTTATCGAGGCAAGGCGTACCGAGTTTATTGATGAGTGGTTTAAGTACGAGAACCAGTTTTACAACTGAGTTTTTATTTTTTTGGTTATATCAATACTGTTTTTTCGATAAAACGGAGGGATTTATACTGTCAAAACAACAAGCGTGTCAAAAATTCATATTCAAAATACATAGCAGCAGGCTGCGTAAAGCTAAATGGGACTTGAATCTGTCGCTGCCTGATGCACGTAGAAACAACGAGCTGATCTCCCTGGCTGATAGTCAGGTGTTGAGATGGATAGATGAAATAAACGGAGTATACGACGCTGAACGCCGTGCGAGAGAGATAAAGAGACGAATACGAGATATACATAAGGCAGATAATTGTGTCGAACACAAACGGCTGCTGCGTACCTTATATACGGAGCTGGATAAGGTGCAGTTCAAGCCGGATTATATGTGCTTAATAATTGATAAAGACAAAGACTACTACAGAGCCAATCGTGGCTTTTCAATCAACGGAGTAAAGTATGAGAGACTGCTGGGCACTGCCGGCGGTATTAAGAACAGGACGATAGTGTATGTCAGCAAGACCGTTGCTCCTGAAATTAAAAGACGAATTAATAATGGGCGTAACTTGACCAAGGAATTAGTTCCTGCCAAACTTGAAGCATATAAAGCATTGGCCTGCAGCGCTACGATACCCGTAACTATGCCGTCCGGAATACTGGTCGTTCCTGACTGTGAGACGCAGTTCTATTCAGATATTATATATCTAAGTAACGAAGATTCCGACGAGCCGGTCATGGAAGAACGCAGTAACGAGCTTATAGATCTGACGGAATCTGATGGTTACGGCCTTATGCTCCCTTCGTTGGCTCAGCGGTGGAGCGCTGAGCTGAGGCTGAACTATACTATGAGCGGCTGTACGACACGGTGTGCTTATGAGAAGGGGATGGTGTTTACATTTGATTTTGTAGACTTCGCCGAAAAAGTCGCCGGTACATTTATAACTAAAGATGCGTGGGGCAATGAGGTCGACATCCGCACGGTCGAGCTTGTACTTACAACCTCTATGCTGAAGCTGTGGGATTCCTACGATAACTGTGACGATTATCTGAAGAATTGCATCGCCAATGGGTATACGTTTGGGATCACCAAGACCTGTCCCGCTCGTCTTGAAAAGGAGCGCGGCACCAATTATCAGTTCATCCAGCCCTATGACTTAAGTGACGAAGACATAGATGAGCTGATTGCTCCGACAATGTCCGAGATACGAGATGTGCTTGGCGGAGACTATGTAAAGACCGTGCTGTTTCTTAAAGGCTGCGGCTTAAAGGATGATGACGTCTCGTCGCTGGCAAATAACTATGCTAAAGCCATTATGATTGAACCTCGTATCCTTAACGATCCATACATACAGGGTAACATATATCAGCTTATAAAGAATCGGGTCAACGAGGCCAAGGTTGGCGTGCTTAATGTCCACGGGAATTACTCAATAATTTGCGGTGATCCATTTTCACTGTGCCAAAGCATTTTCGGGTTGCCTGTCACCGGATTGCTTAAGGCGGGGGAGATTTATAACAAGTTTTGGCTCGATGAGGGGGTTGACAAGCTTGCCTGCTTCCGAGCTCCCATGTCAGTTGCCAATAATATCAGACTGGTAAATGTACACCGCAGCGATGCGGCTTCGTACTGGTACAGATATCTGACTACCTGCACTCTGATGAATAGCTTTGATACTGCAGCTCAAGCGCTCAACGGCGCGGATAAAACTTTGTCCCTCACGCGAGTAATTGCGTGAGAAAAACGCGGTGAACTGGTAATTGCCAGGTGTGGTTTTTTATAACTGCTATCGGTAAATTCTAAGTGTGATGTTTGATAATAAATAATTCAATGTGATGGTGATGATATGTGGAAAGATGTAAAAGGTTATGAAGGATATTATATTGTTAGTGACGATGGGCTAGTCAGCAGCGTGGAGCGAGATATTGTAAAGAGTAATGGTGTGGTTCAGCGCAGGAAGGCTAGATCCGCTCTGCTGAGAGAAAATAAAGACGGTTACTATACTGTTAAGTTGAATCGAGATGGTATTACTAAGATTGCTTTCGTCCATAGGCTTGTAGCAACCGCATTTATACGCGAACCGCGTGACGATGAAGAAGTGAATCATATTGATTGTAACCGCAAAAACAATAGTGTAGATAATCTTGAGTGGGTGTCGCATCTTGATAATGTCAGGTATGCCAAGCGGCTTGGGACTCACATTAGCTGTGCTGACAGACACGGAGTGAACAATCCTAACTACGGCCATCGTTCTCTCAGCGAGAAATATAAAGCGCGTCCAGAATTAGCGATGGTGCAGAGCCGTCCGGGAGCCATCAATGGCAGAGCTCGCAAGGTCGGTGTCGAACTTAATGGAAAAATTGTGTGGTTTGACTACATTAAAGCCTGTGCCGACTATTTAATTGATAATGGGTATATTAGCTGCAAGCCCGAAAATGCCGCTACGTATATACGAAAGGCCGCAGAGTCTGGCAAACTATATCGCGGTTTTAAATTTGTTTTTGCCGCCTAAATTTTAATCAACATCACATATGACAATACCGAGCCAAGCCGTAATGGAAACGTTGCGGAAGGTGTAACGACTACCGGATACGAGCTACGTCCGTATGATATGCTCATGAACCGGGTACCCTGCGGTGAAAGTCCGCAGTGGGAAGCGCCGTGCCCCGACACTGTCGGGTGATGAGATAGTCTAAGCCCCTAATAAATATCGGGAAACCGAGGGTGTTAATTGAAAGATGGAGACCTTGTAATGTTAACTGACAACAAAACATTGGTTAACTGCTTAACTCCACTGCCAGCCATTATGTGTGCTCAGAGGAGAGCTGCTAAAAAGATCGTCACAGAGGACGACATTATCATGTCGAACGTAAATAGCTTCGGCGATGAGATTGGCAAGATAACAAATCGCGTAACATCCATGTATGAGGTACAGGCGAGATATGATAGAGGCTCGCCAGAATACAGAGAGCTGGATTATAGAATCAAGTGTGGTCAGCTCCTCCAGCAGGATTTTAGTTTTACTATAAGTCCGCTTGCACAGTAATGTGCTTGAAAAACAACCCATTGAATTGCTGGAAACCCCTAAAGCCTGCGGTGCCACAGCGTAGGAGCGAATAGCTCTAAGCGCGATGGCGGCGAAAGCAGAAAGAAATCGCAGGATAGCATACGGTTAAATCCTAAGTGCTGTAAAATGGGCAATCAGCAGCCAAGCCTCGAACAGAGGAAGGTTCAACGACTAAGCGCCCCGCAAGCGATTGGCGGGGACTGTGGTGGGCACCCTGTCAGGGTGAAGATATAGTCTGGGCTCGCAGGAAATCTGCGAGGGTTTATCCAGCGGGGAGTAGCGTCCCATTCACATCTTAATTAACATTATAAATAGGCATGAATGGAGATTTTATTGAAAGAAGATTTACTAGGAAGGACTTTTGGAAGATTAACGGTTATTGCTCCTGCGGAAGATAGGAGTGGTAAGACTATGTGGAAGTGTAGGTGTGAGTGCGGCAACATTGTTATCGTCAGAGCCACATGCTTAAAATCGGGAGAGACTAAATCGTGCGGTTGTTACCAAAAAGAATGTGCGTCTAACAGAGCTGCAAAACACAAAGGTTTTGGCACGAGATTGTATGCTGTTTGGAACAGCATGCGGCAACGTTGTAACAATCCAAACAATCACGCATTTCATAACTACGGAGGACGTGGAATCAAGATATGCGAGGAGTGGGACGACTTTGGCAAATTCCGCGACTGGGCTATAAAGACTGGGTATGACGATCGCGCATTACAGGGAGAGTGTACGCTGGATCGTATAGACAACGACGGCCCATACAGCCCGTCAAATTGCAGGTGGGTCAGCATGAGGGAGCAGTCCCGTAATAAAAGAGACACCCCGCATCTATGTTATAACGGAGAGGTTCATACATTAATGGAGTGGGCTAATATAACAGGTATTAAGTATCCAACAATACATAGACGCTATTCTAAGGGCTGGCCTGCTGAAGCCGTTTTAAAGCCTGTAGGCTGATACATTGATACAATATATAAATTAAGATGTGATTTACGTTAAACAAAACGTCAATAGATAAAGCAAAAGGTATTATCTCTAAACCTATGCCCAAAGCATGGTACGATTGGAAGACTGCCGTGAACATGCCTGAAGATAAACGCGAGCTGTATACTGCCATCGTCGCAGATAAGAAGCCCTATTTTATGCGGTACATATATCCAGCTTTAATGAAGGACTATAATACATATATAAAGAAGTCATCCAGGGTGTGTTTAAGAGAGTTTGGGAAAACAGTAGAGGAGCTTCTCGCCACACCTTTTGAGGAGCTCACAGACAAACAAACCTCCTTCTTACGGCAGTATAGGAACAAGGTGCCGGTCGGAATGAGCGACTGCATCATGAATAAGATATGCCGCAAGTTTGAGGCCGCATTTGACTCCGCTGAGTCTCGGCGCTTTGGATTAGACAGCTTTGATTATAAGATAATGAAGTCAGGAGCCGAATATAGTAAGGCCGAGTTCAACAAGCTGGCCAAGTTATATGATGCATACATAATTGAAGTAAAAAACATAGTCGCGCTATCGTCTCATTCTCGCCTGTCTTCTGATGAGATCAAGAGACGGTACGACTCGCTGCATGCGCGTTTTACACGCGAGTGTGAGATAGCTTGTCCGAACTCCAAGACCCGCTGCGACATAATCATCGACCTATGCTACGGCGAAAAAAGAAACAAAAAATTCGCCTGGGATGTATGCGGAGGGCAAATAATTGAGAATCTGCTGGAGCGGAATGGACGGCTTATCTCCTATCCCGTTGAAGATGAGAGCGGAGATATCCAGTTTAGAGGTTTGACCTTTTCCTTAAAACAAACGACCTTAGAGGGGGAATCTAATGAGTATAATTCTTAATGAAATAAGCTGGGCGCAGGACATGAGTTCCTGCGCCAATCCGACGCTGGGTAAAAAACCTTTTGAAACTTTATCCCGCATGGCTAAATACTATTGCCACGAGGGTATGACCAAGAGCACCGCTCGTGACGCACTCGATGTGTTTCTGCTGAAGTGCGATCCCGGCGCAAACATTGTCTCATGGTCTGACTCTTTGGATAGGGCTGTAAAGAATGGCTACAAATATGCGCCTATCGAGCTTGACAGTATCGGCGTGTCTGCGTCGGAGATTGCAAAAGTAGACGAGCTTAAAGCGAAGCAGGTACGCAGGCTTGCTTTTACGTTGCTTTGTCTGTGTAAGTATTGGAATGCTTTTAAACCCGGCAACAACAACTGGGTGCGAACATCCGATACGGATATTATGCGCATGGCAAATATACATACATCCGTGAGGCGTCAGTGCGCTTTATTCAGAGAACTCAGTAATATGGGGTATATCAAATTTTCGAGACAGGTGGACAATCTTAACGTTCAGGTTCTTTTTACGGATGATGAGCCGCCGGTGCTTTTAATACATAATTTTGTTAACTTAGGCTATCAATATTTTAAATATCATGGGGATCCTTATTATTACGAATGCTGCAACTGCGGAGTTACCGAAAAGCGAAAGGATTTAAGTTCAAGACCGCCTAAGTACTGCCCTACTTGTGCGGGAGAGATTGCCCGACAGAACAGAATCGCTTCGGCTATGCGTCACAAAACAGGTTTGACAAGTTAATAGTTGACAATAAGTATCTCTCAAAAAGCCAGTGTTTTCAATGGTTTGAGGTGTATATGCACTATGTGATGTGGTGATGATGATTATAGCGGCCAGTCTTTTTCTTGCAAGACTGGCCGCAATACAGAATGAAAGGATGAATTATTTGGTAAAGATAAGTGCCGCTGAAAAGCAGGCTATATCTAAGAAGTTTCCCCATGTACACATCGTGCGCACAATGAAGTCTGACTCCAAGAGACATCATTACTATTGTGAAGAGCAGCGTGAAGCAGTCAGGTACCTGAGAGAGTTACGTGGTGAGCCTGTGCGTAAGAAACGCAACAATTGGCGTGATAAGCCGAACAGGGGCGGTGGTATCTAATGGACGCCATTCTGGAAAAGCGCCCCGATGAAACGGCGCTTCAGTACCACAGGCGCATTATCGAGGGAAAGCTTGTCGATAAAACGTTGAGCGACTACGATTATGCCGAGCTGGGCAAATGCATTTACGGCAAGGAGTATGCCGCCGACCATGCACGGAAGATGTTTTACGGTTCTCAAAAAACGCTTGAGTTGATTGACGAAGTGAGTGTTGCCTCCATCTCCGACCATAGTATGCTGGCAGAGCTTGACGCTAAGAAAGCCGAATTACAGCGTGAGCGGCAGAAGTTTTTTGACCAGCGTAGGGAGTACAACAAGATTCTCAATTTTGAGGGACGAAGTGAGCACCTGTACGAAGCAATAGCGGCGGCTGCTGAAAAAACCAGCGAGGCCGTCGGAGTGATATTTCCCCATGACGACTTACGCGTTGAGCGTGTGCTCGGAGAAAACGAGGCTATTGTGGTCTTTAACGACTGGCATTATGGGCTTGTGACATCAAACGTGTTCAATCAGTATGACACCGAATCGTGCAAACAGCGCGTCACGGCAACAGTCGAGAAAATGGTAGAACGCATCGACCTCAATAAATGCAGTAAGGCTCATATATTTATACTTGGCGATCTGATACACGGCGCAATACATACTACGGCCCGCGTTGCGTCTGAGGAGCTTGCGTGCGAGCAGCTTATGAATGCCTCTGAGATTTTGGCACAAGCAATTGTTGAGATTTCCAAACACGTGGACAGTACGCGTGTGCTTATGACATATGGCAATCACGCCAGAACAGTCCAGAACAAAAATGACAGTATGCACAGGGATAATATGGAGAGAGTCGTCCGTTGGTGGCTTGTCGAACGTTTTAGAGGATACGATAACATATCCATCGCTCCGGAGTCAGACAATGAATTTGTGCTGGCAAATATCTGTGGGCACGGCTTCTGTGCTGTCCACGGAGACCTGGACACCGTTAAGCAGTCTCCGAGATTGCTCTCTACGTTGTTCCGCAAGACATATGGCGTTGATATAGACTATATCCTGCTGGGCGATAAGCACCATAGAGAAAGCTTTAATGAGATGGGCATCACGGCCAGAATATGCGGTTCATTATGCGGTTCGGACGATTACGCGAACGGCAAACGATTGTACTCTGATCCTTCGCAGACGCTCCTTATAGTTAATGAAGAGTGTGGCGTGGATGCGGAGTACGATATAAAAATTTTTTAAGCGTATTTTTACCTATACATACCCATTATATATTACTACTCAAATTATATAAAGTCAATATGTTTATGCCGATAAACATCAGAGAAAAAGGAAGTGAATAAATGAACGTAACGAAGAAGGAACTAATATTGAGGGTATCTCAAATAGTTCGTAGCGCCGGGTATCGCAAAACTGTAAAGATACCTAAGCACTCTTTTACCATATCAGACAATTGCGGTAATACCAACCGCTTTGATGTGACCGGCAGAGTCAAGAAAGTAACCATAGACGAGGCCGATGTCGCCGCCGTCGTAGAGGCGTGTATAGAGCTTATTTATGAGACTCTGGCTAAGGGCGACGCGATTAAGTTGAACGGCCTGGGTATATTGGGCGTTAAAACGAGGGCTGCCGGTAAAGTTTGCCGCCTGGACACGAATGAAGTCGTAGACGTCCCTGAAAGGCGAATCCCGTATTTTGCTGCAAGCAGCAAGCTCAAAGCAATTGCCAGAGTCAGCGGCGACGGAACTGATTCCTCAACTTCTTATTACGAAGAGGATGAGCCTGACGAGATTGAGCAGGACGGTGAGTAAGCATGGCTGCAATTGACATAAATGCTTCAAGCACTATGTGTCGCAAGTGCGGCAAGGCATACGGCAGACTAAAGGGCAATTTCCCCGTTAACTATGGCCCGCTGTATAAGGGTAACGGCTACATCCCCTATTGTCGCAGCTGTATTGATCAAATGTATGAGAGCTATTTTTCCGAGTGCAAGTCAGAAGCACTTGCTGTACGTCAAGTGTGCCGCAAACTCGACCTGTATTGGAATCAAAGCATTTTTAACAGTATAGTTAGGCGCAATTCTCAGCGTTCTATGATGACCTCATATATAACCGCTACGAACACGCCGAAGTATGCCGGTAGGTGTTATGACGATACGCTACGCGAATACGGCGCTCTTTGGTCGTTTGGAATAGGTGCTGTGACCGCTCCCAAGCAAGAAATAACTGACGACTCTGAGGAGATTGACTGCGATGCTCCTCCAGATGAAATCAAAAACTTCTGGGGGCCGGGTTATAGCAACTCGATGTATTGGCAACTCAATGAGCGTTATAAGTACTGGCTGGGTCAATATCCTGATGACGCAGAACTAAAAATCGGCGAGGAAGCTCTCCTGCGTCAAGTATGTAATCTTGAAATAAGTATAGCGCAGTCACGCTCTCAAAACAAATCGATAGAAAAAGAAGTCAACACTCTTAACTCAGTTATCGCCAGCCTGAATATACGCCCCGACAAAAAGAAGGCCGCCGAAGGATCTCTGAATGAATCTACACCTTTCGGTGTGTGGATTAGAAAGATCGAAGACACTCGGCCAATTGCCGAACCCGATCCTCAGTTTCAGGATGTCGACGGCGTTAGAAAATACATTACCGTTTGGTTCTTTGGACATCTCTGCAAGATGCTTAAAATTAAAAACTCGTACAGCAAATTGTACGAGAGCGAGATGGCGAAGCTGCGTGTCGAGCGACCTGAATACGAGGGCGAAGACGATGACGCTATCATCGAAGATATCTTTGCTCACACAGAGCCCAAAGACGATACTCCGGTGAGCGCCAGTGAATGAGCGAGAACATGTATTTTTAAAGAGTGTTGAATTGTGGACAGCGTTCTACAGGGCAAATCCTCAACGATTTGTTGAGGATTATTTACATATAAAACTTAAGCTGTTTCAAAAAATACTGATTTTCATGATGAATATCAGTAATTTTTTCTGCTACATCGCCGCGAGAGGCCAAGGAAAAACCTTCCTGTTGGCGGTATTTTGCTGTGTTCGCTGCATACTCTTCCCCGGTACCAAAGTAATTATCGCCTCCGGCACACGAGGGCAGAGCTTAAATATCTTAGAAAAAATTAAAATTGAACTATTTCCTCGATCTCCGCTCCTACAGAACGAAGTCGAGGAGCTTAAACTATCTGCATCAAATGCGTATGTATTATTTAAAAACGGATCGTCTATCAAGGTCGTCACTGCTAGTGATTCTGCTAGAGGCAACCGAAGCACATTACTGATAAGTTAAATTGTCTAGCCATGCAGAAATGTATGGTTGTAATCGGGCAAAATCGGTGAAGGCTAAGTAATTAGCAAAACAGTCTAATCAATTAAGGAGAACAATGGCTAAAAAATCATCAACGGAAGAGTTTAGAAAGAGATTGGAAGATATACATGGCAACCAGTTTGAGCTACTGTCAGAGTATGTAAATAATGAAACCAAGGTGCAGCTTCGTTGTCGAAAGTGCGGTAATATTATTTTTAAGCGTCCATCCAAAATCGTTTGCCGCCCATACGAGGGGTGCTATGTCTGTTCGGGCAAAAATCGCTATAAGACAAAAGAATCCCTCCAACGAGAAGTAAATGCATTATATCCTGCTGAATTTTTAGTATTAGGAGATTACATTGGTGCGCGAAAAAAGACACTCGTAAAAAGAATCCCGTGCGGTCATACATACGAGGTATCTCCAGATAATTTGTTGCGCGGTAAAGGCTGTCCTAAATGTAATCAGTCGCATTATGCGAACATTGTTGAAGACTACCTTAGTAATAAAGGTATTACCTTTGAACGAGAAAAGCGGTTTGCTGGTTGTCGAAACATTAGAGAGCTTCCTTTTGATTACTATATCCCCGACAGGAATACTTGCATAGAAGTCGATGGGCAGTTTCATTATAAATCGTATTATGAGGCTATTAATAATTATGATGCATTTGAAGCTGTAACCGTGAGAGATAAAATAAAAACAGACTACTGCAAGGATAACGGGATTAAACTCATAAGACTTCCGTATTACATGTCTGATCGTTTTTCTGATATTTTAGATTATGAATTATATGCCAACACCGAGATAACTCAGTCAACAAATCTGGTGACTGAGTATTGTAACGCATAGAGGGTGACGAAAGAATAATCCTTCCACGAGTGTCCGACGCGACCAGCTATAGGCTGGTCTGAGCAAGGGTAGTATCTTGCAAACCTAACGTCCATACGAGGGTGAAAATATATGCTGAACTTATAGGAAACTATAAGATCTGTAGGATAAAAAGCCTACAGGGTAACATGTTTGAGTCGATGAGTGCCGAATGGTCGACAAAGAGACCATAGGTACCGTGCTTCGAAAATTTTTAACAGACGCCCGACATCCGGGCTATATAGACAATCCTAAATACAGTCATCTTGTTGAGCGGAATAAAGAAGTCTATTTAACCTCTGCTTATTATAAAGATAACTGGAGTTACGATAAGGTTCGCGATTACGCCGAGCACATGGTTTGTGAAGACAGTTATTTTGTATGTGGTTTTCCTTACCAGCTCTCAGTGAGCGAGGGGCTTTTGAATCGAGAAGCTGTCGCTGACGAGATGTCTGAAGCGGATTTCAATGAGATTACCTGGTCAATGGAAATGGAGTGCTTATTTTGGGGAGATGAGAGTGGAACATTCTTTAGTTATGACTCCATCTCTAAAACGCGGAAAATCAAGTACCCCATGTTACCATCTAAGCTTGCCGGGCTTCTCAATAACAGTGTTAAGGTTCGTGTCCCTGCGAAACTTCAAGGTGAAATACGTATTCTTTCCGCTGATATCGCATTGATGTCCAGTAAGAAGAATCGCAATGACGCTTCCGCTCTGTTTGTAAATCAGATGCTTCCGTCTCGCGGCGGACGTTATACAAGTAATATTGTTTATAGCGACAGCGCTGAGGGGCTACGCACAGATGAGCAAGCTCTTATGATACGTCGCTTGTACGAAGAATTCCAATGTGACTACATAGTGCTTGATGCAAATGGACTTGGACTTGGTGTGTATGATGAGCTTGCAAAGGATATGGTTGATCCTGATACGGGCGAGATCTATCCCGCTTTATCATGCTGTAACAGTCAAGAGATGGCTGATCGCTGCGTATCACGCTCTGCTGATAAAGTTATCTGGGCGATCAAGGCCAATCCGGTAATCAACTCTGAGTGTGCGCTGTTATTGCGCGAAGCGTTCCGTAGTAGCAAAATTAGGCTTTTAGTTCCCGATCAAGATGGCGACTCTGCCCTTGCAGACATTAAAGGGTACGGTTCACTCAGTGAGACTGAGCGTCTTTCTCTGCGTATGCCATATGTACATACTACATTACTGATCGATGAGCTCATTAAGCTGCAGCACGAAGAAAGCAGCGGCAGGGTTAAAATCAGCGAAAGGTCTACAATGCGCAAAGACCGGTACTCTAGTCTTAGCTACAATTATTATGTCGCAACTCAACTTGAAGCTAAATTTGGAAGGAAGCAGAGCGCAGACTTCCATGTTGGCGACATTTTTAGATTTCGCGCTCCAAAAATACGTTAGAAAAGAGGTGAGGATTTGGAAGACGGTCATAAGACAGAGATAAAATTAGGAGAGCCACCCGCCGGTAAGGCTCCACTCGATATGGAGTCTACCAAGACGTTCCGGCTCTCCAAGAGTTTTGCCGCGCTCAATCATCTGATATTGCGTGATTTAAACAACAATCCGAGATCCCCTACATTTTATAAGTATAGCAAGGACGACATTGCTTCGTACCTTCAGAACCCTTATACATACGAGAGGCAGCTTCGTGACGCTGTTATTTATATCTACGGAGCAAGCTCTCATTTCCGAAGGTTGATCCAGTATTTTGTCAGCCTGACGGACTTGTCCTACGTCGTGTCGCCTTACAGAATCGACCCCTCGAAGGCCAACGTTAAGACGACGAATAACAATTACCGTAAGGTCTTAAATGCACTATCGGCGATGTCTGTAAAGACGCAGTTCCCAAAAATATTGTCTGTGTGTTTAAGAGAGGATTGCTTCTATGGTACTCTCTGGGTCACTGCTGATAACATTACCGTTCAGCAGCTTCCTTCAGATTATTGCAGTATCTCGACAATTGAAGGGAATGTCCCCAATGTCTCCTTTGATTTCTCATACTTTAGTTCAAGAGAAGATGATCTCGCGTTCTACCCATCGGAGTTCACAACTAAGTACAATCTATATAAGAAGAACAGCAATAAGATGAAATATCAGGAGCTCGACTCCCCCACCTCATTTGCTGTTAAATGCAACAACGATATCCTTAGCTACTCGATTCCCCCGTTTGCCGGTATACTGCGCGAAATCTACGACATCGAAGATTATAAAGCGCTGAAGCAAACTAAGACAGCCTTAGAGAACTACGCGATGTTAGTTATGAAGCTTGGAATTACCGACGCCGGAGACTGGCAGATCGATTATACAAAAGCTGTTGACTTCTGGCAGAACCTTGATGAGGTGCTTCCGGAAGAAGTAGGCTCTGTTCTTTCTCCGATGGACATCGACAAGATCAGCTTTGAACGTAGCAATACTGCAGACACTGATACCGTGGCCGAGGCAGAGCAGAATCTGTTCACGGCGGCAGGTGTGTCATCGTTACTATTTAATAACGCGAAGGCCAGTGCAAATGCATTGTTGTTATCTATAAAGGCAGATCAAGCTATCACGTTCGGTATTGTGAAGAGTATCGAAGATGTCGTTAATCGCTACATTCAGAGTCAGAGCTACGGCAAGAACTTCAAGGTTACATTTCTTGATGTCAGTCCGTTTAACCGTAAAGAAATGGGCGATCAGTACCTCAAAGCGTGCCAATACGGCGTGCCGATGGTTTCGTATTACTGCGCCTCGCAGGGTCTTGGTCAGGCCGAGATAGACTCGATGAACTTCCTTGAGAACAAAGTTCTGAACATCAAAGAAGACTTCGTGCCGCTGAAAAGTTCTGCTACGCAGGGCGGAGACGATGGCGATTCGAGCGCCGGCGCTCCGCGCAAGGATGCTGACGATTTGACTGAAAGTGGTATCCAGCACAGAGAGGATGAGTAAAAGGTGAAAAAATTTATTTACGTTTATAGCGCCGCTGCCAGAGACAAGCTCCTGGCGGCTAATTATATTCTCATGAAGAGTGATGAGCGCAATAACATATATATATTCCTCAACGAGGATAAGCTGTCATTTGCAGAACTCGATGTGTCCTACATCTTGTCCGATACAATGACATTCTAACCCACGTCTGTAACGTGGGATTTTTTATACTCTAAAGGTGGTGATGCGCCAATGGCAATAGAAAACATGAGCATCATCTTCTCATCTGGCATTAGTTCACTGGTCGAACAGAACTCTTCTTTCGATAAGGGGCTGTTGCGTGTTGCATATGTGGGAGACAACCGCAACGGGTCATCTATCAGCAAAGAGACTTTTGAGCGTTGTATCGACACAATCTACAACTGCCCTGTCGTCTGTCGATACGACCGTGAGGCTGACACACTCGGCTCCCACGATGTCGATATCGTCAGAAAAGACGATGGCCTTCATCTTGTAAACGCCACACACCCAGTGGGCGTAGTACCGACGGGTGCCGAATACCACTGGGAAACCATTGAAGAAGCTGATGGCACAGCGCATGAATACCTTTGCGTAGAGGTGCTGCTGTGGAAGCGCCAAGAGGCTTACCAGAAGATTAAAGACGATGGCGTAGTAGACGAGTCTATGGAGATCACGGTAAAAGAGGGCGAACTCGTAAACGGTATTTTTGTTATCAAAGACTTTGAGTTTACAGCTTTCTGCCTCTTGGGCACTGCCGAACCGTGTTATGAGTCGGCTTCTCTCGCTGTATTCTCTGACGATCGGTTCAAAGCTCAGTTTGCCACGATGATGCAGGAGTTAAAGGAAAGCATATCACAGGTTAACCCCTCTTTGGAGGTTAATATAAACACCCACACTGAAGACTATTCGGAAGGAGGAACAAAGGTTTTGGAAGATAAACTGGCATTACTTGCCGAGTTTGGTCTCTCCGCTGATACACTTGATTTCAATCTTGATGATTTTACCATAGATGAACTTAAGGAAAAGTTTGAAGCGATAAAGGCCGAGCAGGAGCAGGCTGCGTTTGCGCTTGCACAGCAAGTTACAGAGGCCATCATTTGCGCCCTCGACGTTGAAGAGATTGACACCGACTGGGGCTCTATGAGGCGCTATTGTTATGTTGACCACGACCCCGAAGTGTCCGAAGTTTATTGTTATGATGCTGGGGACAAGTGGAATCTTTACGGTTTTAGCTACTCGATGAACGGCGACAACGCTGTCATTGATTTCGAGTCTAAGAAGCGCAAAAAGTTTTCAATTGTGGATTTCGACATGGGTGAACAGCCCTCCCCTGTTCTTAGCCTGTTTGAGACGATGAGTAATCACATCAGTGAGACGTCTGCTCAATGGGAAGATAAGTATCAGGCAGCGTCCGACACGATCGCATCTCTCAACAACGAGCTTAGCGGACTCAAAGAATTTAAAAATCAGATCGAAGCATCTCGGGCAAAGGCTGACCGCGACGCTGTGCTTGCACAGTTCGAGGATCTGGCCGGTGTTGAGGCTTTCGAAAATTTGCGGCAGTCCTGCGAAAACGGGTCTGTCGATTTTTCTGTCGAAGAGCTGGAAGACAAATGCTACAGCATTCGCGGCAGACAGGGTATGACCGCAAAGTTTAGTCTTGACGGCAAACCCGCCGCTCCGCGCCTCAAGGTAGCTCGTGGAGAGCCTGCCGACGAGCCCTATGGCGGCATCTTTAAGAAGTATGGCTATTAATCCATACAATTAATTAAACATTTTAGGAGGAATGCACAATGGCAGATAAATACTGTGTTGTGAGAACCGACCTGCTTTCGGGCACAAAGCAGCCCGCTGATTTGGTCTCCTTCCGTTTTTATAATGGTGAGGATAAGCAGGCGGAAGTCGAGAACGGCGTCATTGTCGAGCTCGGTGAGTATGAAGATGGCAACCGTGAAATTATGAAGGCAAAGGCGGCAACCGCCGATTCAGATCTTAACAAGTGTGCAATAGCCGCAGCTCCCGAAGTTATGTACGATGAACGCAAAAAGAATCTTGATGAGTATGTAAATGAGGCTGGTAAGGCAGTTCGAGGATATATTCCCCGCACCCGCAATATTTGTGCTTGGACTGCCGAGGGCTTCGTTGGCGGCAATGTTCCCGCAAAGGGTGGTAAGGTAGGCATCGGCGCAGGCGGCAAGCTTGATACAGCGGCTACCGGTTTTGGCGAGTGCGTCCGCATCGAGAAAGTCGGTCGCTACACCTACTATGTCATCAGAATTACAAAGGCATAAGGAGGGTAGAACTATGACCAACAATGAAATTGTAAAGGTTGCCGTTGATGCTTACCACGGCAAAGTTCAGAAGTATTCTGTAAGTGAATCTCAGGACGTTCTTCGTCAGGCTCTTATTGAGCTGAATGGAGGCGAGACCAAGCTCAACCCCAGAAAGCTTCGCGGCACTAAGGGCGAGGAGATGTTCGCTCTTATCGAAGAGATTCTGAAGCAGACTGTCGTGGAAGGTCTTACCGATGACGACTACTTTAATGCTCTCGTTGACTTCCGTAATGTTGCAGAGGGCGACAAGAACGTATTCGTAATTGAAGATAACGTTCTGTTTATGGTTTCCGAACTGGCAGACGGCACTCAGGGTGTTCAGCGCCAGAGAATCAGCGGCGTTAGCGAAGTATCTATCCCCACTTCCCGTAAGGTCATTAAGATTTATGAGGAGCTCGACAGGGTTCTTGCCGGTCGCATTGATTTTAACGAGTTTATCGATCTCGTTGCCAAGTCCTTCCGTCAGGATCTTCTGGAGAAGATTCAGGCGCTTTGGAACAGCGCATCTGCTGACGATTTCGGCGGTGCAGTCTACTTCCCCGCTGCCGGCACTTATGACGAGGGTGCTCTGCTTGACGTAATCGCTCATGTTGAAGCCGCAGCAAATGGCGAGCAGGCAACCATCCTCTGCACCAAGAAGGGTGCTCGCATGCTCGGTCAGTCGCTTCAGGCTGATTCCGCTAAGGAGGATATCTACAATCAGGGCTACGTCGGTAAGTTTTTCGGCACTCCGGTCGTTATCACTCCGCAGCGTCATAAGTTCGGCTCTACCGATTTTATCCTGCCCGACAACGTATTTACCGTTGTTGCAGGCAGCCAGAAGCCCATTAAGGTAGTCTACGAAGGCGATCCTATGGTCATCATGGGCAACCCCATGGACAACGCTGATCTTACCTATGAGTATTTATACAGCGAGAAATACGGAGCCGCGATCGTCCTTGCTGGTGGCAACGCCGGTGTAGGTCGCTACGAGACCGTATAAGCAACATTATTAAGAGGAGCTGTTTGCGCAGCTCCTCTTTTGAATGAAAGGAAAGAAAAATATTATGGCGAAAACAACATCCAAGCCCGCCTCTACAAAGGAGGCCGCCTCGGCTCCCAGAACCGTTGCCGAAGCAAAAGATATCGCACATTCTGTTGTTGCGCAGCCGGAGCGTCAGGAGCCGATGGTTGCAAAGGAAATCGATCCTCATCAGATTATAGCCGTTCGCAACGGTTTCCAGGGCACCTTGATTTATAAGGACAGGCGTACCGGAGCCGACTATCGCTGGGAGGACTTTGGCGACGTACAAGATATTGAGCTCGGAGAACTTCGCAGTGCCAGAGGTTCTGCAAAAAAGTTCTTTGAGAACAACTGGTTCTTGTTCGACGAGGACTGGGTGCCTGAGTATCTCGGTATGAGCAAGTATTACAAGCACGCTCTGAACAGTGAGGACTTCGACGATATATTCACCAAGCCCCCCGAGGAACTCGAGACTGTACTTGCCGAGCTGACAGACGGTCAGCGTAAGTCGGTTGGGTATCGTGCGAGGCAGCTCATTGCTTCTGGCGAAATTGATTCCCGCAAAATCGTTAGTACCTTAGAGCGATGCCTGGGTATTGAGTTGGTTGAGAAATAAGGAGCGTGATTGTCATGAGCGTTTCTTACGATGTCTTTACAGAGGCGTTCCTTGATAAGATCAAGGAGTATGATCTATTAGAACTCAAAGATTACGACCGTACCGCAACCGTGGATGGGTATATGCGCCGTGCGATCTCTCAATTTCGCAGCGTATGCAAATATGATCTTTCTTTTACGGGGGATGAAGCTACTCGGGAGTTCGATATAAGCATACCGGCTGGAGACCTCGTTGAGATTGTCGACATTGTTTCAGAGGGAATGGTTGCGCAGTGGCTGAAGCCCTGCTTAAACCAACAGGACTTTTACGAACATAATCTGAACACCAAAGACTTCACGGGTTATTCGAGAGCTAATCTACTGTCCAAGGCGGCAGAAGCTGCAAAGCAGGCACAACATAGCTTTATAAAAATGATTAGGGAGTATTCATATGTACACGGAGACTTAACGGTTCTCCACTTATGAACTCCACCAACATTGTTTCTCCGCACTATATACGCTCCTATTTTCTTAATCTCGTTAATGCTTTTTATAAGATACTCCCAATGGCTGAGAATAAGGAACCTACGAGAGTTGGATATATGTGCAATTTAAGACGTGAAATGCTTGGTATGCAAGGTCTGATTGAAGCGCTTGGACGTAACACCGGATTCCTGTCGTTGTTGAATATTCTGTCGTTCTTTATCGACAATCCTGATTGCGATGAAGATATCGTTCGAAGCGATGTCTTTAAGGCGATTTCAATCTGCAAGCATATTGCCGCCGAATATAGGAGGTAGTGTGATGAGTGTTTGGGATAGATATAGTTCTCGTGTCCAGGTACACGGTAAGACACAAAGGGGCGCTGCCCTGCGGCAAGACCGTAGATGGCTTAATTCGTATATGGCAGCCTCCCCTTCCAGCCATCGCGTTGTTATAGATAGTAAGGAGACCGAGGCAGTTATACTTGATTCGGACAACCTTAATATCAAGACGATTTGCATGTACCCCGGAGAACCATTAAAGAACGGCAGTTTAGTACTGTGGAATGACCAAAGCTGGCTTGTCACAGAACTCGACGCTAATAACGAGCTGTATTTCCGTGGCATTATGCAGCAGTGTAATTACCTTCTCCGCTGGATAAATGCTGAAGGTAAGATAATTGAACGTTGGAGCATTGTCGAAGATGGAACGAAATTAGAGCGTATTAGTATATACGCGATAGTTTGGCATACTGGAAACGGTATGCAAAAACGACTCCCTTAATTGCTGGAACACCCTTAGAGCTACACAAACCACAGCATAGCTTTGAAATAGGCAAGTGCGATGGTTTAAAAATTGTGTGGATTGGGCAATCAGCAGCCAAGCCTCGAACAGAGGAAGGTTCAACGACTATCCTGGTAGTAGGAGTAGGAGCAAGCGCTCCGAAATGGGGAGCCCTAAACTGCCTGCGGGCAGCATGGTGAAGATATAGTCTGCGCTTTGCAGAAATGCAAAGGGGCGATTTGCGCCCGCCCAAAACATTATGGATCTTACAGGCGATTATTCTGACAAGGATTTTGTTGTAACTCGCGGTGACTCACGTATAAGTCTCACTCTTCCGAAGGATAACGAGACGATACGCCTTGAACGAGAAAATCGCTTTATCATCGACGACTATGATGCAACACAGCCGTTAGCTTACAAGCTAACCAAGCCGTTCAAGCTTGGCGGTACATTTAACGGTGAGGGTGTTTTGCGCTTCGTTCTTACGGAATGCAACACCGAAGACACCGACAATTTGCAACTGCATATACCTAACTATTACAAATACTTCCCCCGGAAAGAGCTTGTTGATGGTGATATCTCGGAAGTTATACCGGTTATACCGGAATCTCCTCATGGGAAGGAGTCGTGGTTGTAATGGCATGGTTGCAGGACTTTTATGACTATAAGAATCAGCTAATGAAAGATTTGCTGACGAACGAGGCGATAACGCGCCTCTTACAGGATGAACGTGGGGAGCCATCTGACCCAAAAAAATTAGCATATACTCAAGTATTTCCATATGAATACGTGCCTGAGACGGTCGAGCATGGCAGAACGTATATTTGCTGTGATGTAGATATTACGCGCACATCCAACAAGACATTGTACGCCCCCACTTTGTATATATGGATTTTCACGCATAAGTCTAAACTGAGACTTCCGGAGGGTGGTGTCAGGATTGACAAGCTTGCCGCTGAGATCGTTGACGCGATAAACAGGTCGTATAATTACGGTCTTGGTGAGCTGCAGTTTTACTCGTCCAAAAGGTTTGCTCCCATTATGGACTATCAGGGCAAGGTGCTTACATTCCATGCAAAAGAGTGGAATGCACCTGGGCTTAATTCTAAGCCCGTTCCTGTAAATCGCAAGGGGTATTAATGGCTACTATTAATCTTCTCTATAGAGATAGCTACGCTATCAACGAAGACATAGTAATACGTATACCGACAGTGCGCGAGGTCTTACAGGACGAAGATAATTACTATGGCTTGGTCTACTCATTGACCTCTATGCCAATAGACAGAATGGTACAGCTCGATGACTTGGGAATTGATTTTACTCAGATTAGTGACTATGATCTTTTCCTATTGTTTTTTTCGGCAATCCGCACTCAGGATACCCACCTGATATTTGGGGATTTAGACTTAAGTAAGTTCGCTTTAGCAGAAAGCGATGACGGCGGTTCATTTGTTTTAGTTGATACCGAAAATGATGTTGTCATTGACCGACGGGTACAGCTTCAAATCGCCGCCACGCTGCGAAGAATCCACCATTTAGAAAAGAACAGGCGCAGGCCGGGCAATAAGGAAGCTCAAGACTTCATGTTGCAGGTCGAACGTGAAAAAATGAAGCGCCAAAAGAAACGAAGCACGTTTTCAAATCTTGAGAGCTTAATCGTTGCGCTAGTTAATACCGAGCAGTTTTGCTATCGATATGACGACGTATTAGACCTTACTATTTATCAGTTTAATGAGAGCGTTAGACAGATAGTATATAAAGTCGAATATGATAACAGAATGCGAGGCGTATACGCTGGTACTATAAGCGCCAAAGACTTAAGCCAAGATGATTTAAACTGGCTTATACATAAATAACAAAGAAGAAGACTTCCTATTTGATATAGGGAGTCTTCGCATATACGAATAAGGAGGACACCATTATGGTTAATCTTGCTGATCTTACCATCACCGAGTTGGTGTATATAAATGCGTTCGATATCGTGACCGGCGAGTTTAAGTTTTGCCTGACCGAGCTTCAGAATGCAAAGATCGCAAACACTCAGGAAAAGACCGATATCACCGGTCGTCAGGGTCGTAAACTGAACAGCCTCAAAAAGAACAAGGCTGTTGTTGTCTCCGGCACCAACGGTCTTGTTTCTAACGGCATGCTGGCGACTCAGGTCGGCAGTGAATTTGTGGAGAACGACGAGGCTCCTGTTATGTGGCCTGAGACTGTCACTGTCGCAGAAAACGCTGCAACCATTACATACGCACCTGTTGGCGCAGTCGGTGACGAGGTGCCGTATGCATACATTAAGGAAGGCGAAATTTATACCGCCAAGCTTGAGCAGGCTGATGCAGCCGCAGAGGGCAAATATGCATTTGATCCTGCGACTAAGAAGCTGACCTTTAGCGGTCTTGCTGACGGTACTACTGTTGCTGTGTTCTACAAGCGTGCAGTTAAGGGTAATGTGCTCACCAACTACAGCGATAAGTATTCCGGTAAGGCCGAGCTTTATATTGATGCTTTGGCGGAGGATAGCTGCGCTAAGGTTTACCGCATCCAGTTCCATGTCCCCAAGGCCGATTTCAACGGCGATTTCGACTTTGAGATGGGCGACAATCAGACCGTTCATGCATTTGAGGCTGAGGCGCTCGCAGGCTCCTGCAATACCGCAGGTGAGCTGTGGGATTACACCGTGTGGGGTGAGACCGCTTAATGAGTGGCTTTGCTAAATGCCGCGTGTGCGGTAAGGATTATACCCCTTGCCGCGCCGCAGTGCAAAACGGCGTGTTTAGGTGGCAGGCCGTTGCCTGTTCGCCTGAGTGCGGAGCAGAATATCTTCGTCGCATTGAGGAATCTCGTGCGCCCAAAAAGGCTGAGACCAAGCCTCAGCGCGGTAAGAGATCTTCCCTCCCGCTTTTTATTGACGATTCCGAGGATATTGTCCGGAAAGATGTCGCAGAATAATCATAGACCGCTGCATTATGCAGCGGTCTTTTCTATGGAGCACACAATATGAATGAGCTCAAGATTACTATAGACAAATACGCGTTAGAAAGATATGAACATTATTATTTTTCATTGCATCCGCGTGCTCGGAACAAACCAATCAGGCAGCCGAGACACGAAAGTATCAATCAGTGGATGATACTGAGGCGCCCCGCTATGAACGCGCTCAAGCAGCGATGGAAGGATTTCATCGTTTGGCTTGCAAACGATTTAGGTATCGCCGGGCTGGATATCTCCAAATGTGAGATTACACATGTCGTATACTTTTCAACCAATCAGCGGCACGATCCGGACAATACGGTGCCAAAGTTTATTCTCGATGGGTTGGTTGAAAGCGGAGTCATTGTTGACGACGACAGCAAACATATTACCAAGCTAGTCCTTCAGTGTGGAGTAGATAAAGAGAATCCCCGTACTGAAATAATTATAAATATTGCAGATGAGAAAAAGGAGAAATCATAATGGAAGTCAAGAAAATTACGGCGGCGCAAATAATTGAGGCCAATGCATCCGACGATAAAGAACGTCCCGAACAGTATTACATTCAATATAAGAGTATTCCCATTGCTGTTAAGGGTAGTTTTACCCTACACGACATCCTTAAAATCGCTGACAATGTTGCCGACTTTTGTTTTTTGGATGACGGAGAATATATCCCCGAACTCAAGGAGTTCTTCTTGAGGCGCGAGTTGCTAGAAACAGCCACCAATATCGAATTGCCTAAGGACGTTGAGGAGTGTTACGAGTTAATTATGAACTCCGACCTTGGTGAATGGGTAGATCATACATTTGGCAGCTATCTTGAAGTTTATGCCATTCAAATGCCGAAGCTTAGAGCGGCTATTCAAGACAAGGTTGACTATATGGCCGACTCGGGTCTCGCACTCCTACGCAGCCGCATGGACGCTCTTATTTACGCTATAGAAAGTTTTAGCGAGCAGAACGAAAATCTATTCAATGGGACAACCCCCGAGGATATGCAGAAGTTCATTTCCTCCGTTGCGTCTATTGAGAAAATAGATGAGGAGAAATTGGTTAAGGCTGTTGCAGGACAGCAGAAGAAAACCAAGTCGAAGGCTAAGAAAAAGGATAAGTCTGAACCGAAACTTGAGGTAGTCAAATGATAAATGCGAGTGTTCTGCAAAGGAAAGTAGAAGCATGGAGCAGAACGCCCGAAGGCCAAAAGCGTATGAAGGAAGTCGTTGGCCGCTATAAAAAAGAAGGCCGTACAACGACGGTTGCCGGGTCGAGGCTTGATTCTCGCGCAATGCTCATTGAAGCCGCAGATAAGATGATGTCTGTTCTTCGCAGGGCAGCTATGGATGCAAACCTCCCCAGTTCCGTAATGAAGCATTTCGACAGCATGGCATATGGAAACCCTATAGCATTGAGCGACGGAACATATATGCTTGGAATTTATTTCACTGATGACCTCCATCGTGATTCGCTCGAAAATGACTATACGGATTATGAGGGCGTAGATAACATCATAGCCCTCTTTAATAACGGCGCTCACGCGGAGAACTATGTTTACGGCTGGTGGAACGGTCATTCCCCGTCGGGTGAGGCCATCGGCCACTCTATGACTGGTACAGAAGACTTTGCGTGGGTGCGAAGTAAAAAAGACCGAGAAGGTCTTCATTTTATACAACAAGCCGTAGCTGATTTCAATGGAAATTACGGCTCTCAATATAACGTCACAGCTACTGCCAGTAGCGATTATACGTGATTTCATTAACCCCGGTCTATGACCGGGGTTAACTGTATTCTTTGATAAATAGGTGGTGAGGATTTTGGCCGCAGGCTCTAACTCTGATATTGAACTATTAGCCGGATTACAAGGCGGAGGTTCGATAGCTGGCGCGTCCGGCAGAAGAATTCAGCACGAACTTGAAAATATAATTAATCGCATAAATAAAAATCCCGCTGGGGTCAAGATCACACTCAGCAAAAACGGCGAAACGCTGCTCAAACAGGATGTCGCAAAAGCGGTAGAGTCGGTTAAGATTGAAAGATTTAATACGACCGCCGCCGTAGCCAAGCTAAAAACAGACATTCAAGCAGCCCTTGCCGGTGTAGCGATACCTGTCGGGGCTGTGGCCGCCGGTACTACCAGCGGAGCGGCAGCTGCTACGCAAGCACAAACCACAACGGGAACCGCAAATGCCGCAGAGATTGAGGGACGCACTGAGGCCGTCAAATCGTTTAACTCTCAGTTATCGATATTAAATCGGCGCATAAAAACTGTTAAGGCGTCTGCGTCTGGTCTTAAAGAGGCGTTAGACGGTGTGCCTGGTGTAGCTGGGGGAAGTTCGCCTTCGGGCGGCGCTCCCAAGAATGCCGGCAACACTATGGCCAGCCTCCAGCAGATTATATCATTAAATAAGAAAGCAGAATCGCTGCTAAGGAACAATCCTCGTATTATTAGCACAGGCTACGGCGATACTCTCAACGCCGTAATTGAGCAACTGAAATCGGGTTCGATAGATAAAAACGCTTTTAAACAGCTTAAGAACGATGTGCTTCAAGTTGAGGTCGGCCTTAGAAACGCAGGGTTACAAGGCAAAACACTGTGGTCTGTGTTAAAGTCCGGCTATGAAAAGTTCGGCGGCTGGGCGCTCATAACGAAATCTATGATGGCGGCAGCAAACTCCATACGTCAGATGATAGATAACGTTACGCAATTAGACGCAGCTATGACCGAGCTTCGCAAGGTCACGGATGAGACAGATGCGACATACGAGCAGTTCTTTTCAGACGCCACAGTACGCGCAAGAAATTTAGGCGCGACTGTCACCGACACCATTAACGCTTCGGCAGATTTTGCACGTCTTGGATATAACATTGACGATGCTGCTACTCTCGCCGATACGGCAATTATATATAAGAATGTCGGTGACGGTATAACCGACATTGGTGTTGCTTCGCAAAGCATTATCTCTACACTTAAGGGCTTCAGCCTTGAGGCGGAAGATGCAACACATGTTGTCGATGCATTTAACGAAGTAGGTAATAATTTTGCGATCTCCTCGGCGGGCATTGGCGACGCATTAACCCGCTCAGCAGCTTCCTTATCTGCTGCGAACAACACCATGGAAGAGTCCATTGCGCTCATTACCGCAATGAACACTACTCTCCAAGACCCCGAAAAAGTGGGTACAACATTAAAAACAATCACCATGTATCTTCGTGCGGCTAAAGCTGAGCTCGAAGATGCAGGCGAAAGTACAGACGGAATGGCTATATCAACCTCTAAACTTAGAGAGTCTGTTCTCGCTCTCACAGATAACAAGGTTGACGTAATGCTTAATCCTACAACATTTAAATCTACATACCAGATTATAAAGGAAATCTCGCAAGTGTGGTCTTCTATGGCCGACGTTGATCAAGCCGCATTACTTGAGCTCCTTGGTGGTAAAAGAAACGCAAATGCTACAGCCAGCCTTATTCAGAACTTTGATGTTGCAGAAAAAGCATTAGAATCCGCGACCAACTCAGCCGGTTCCGCCGCTGCCGAAAACGAGAAGTACCTCGATTCTATCCTTGGTAAGGTAGCTCAGTTCAACGCCGCATTTGAGACACTGTCTGCAATTGTTATTGATGCAGATTTTTCAAAGGGTGTAGTTGATGCGGGCACTACCATACTTGACGTTATAACTCAACTCATCGATGGCCTCGGCACACTTAACACGCTGGCTATGGGCGTGGGCGCTGCGCTTAGCCTTGGAAAAGTTAATTCTATTTTCTCACCATTCCAAGTTGGAGTTAAAGCAAATTCAAACGGCGGTGATTTCACCAGTAGCTTCAGCGTTGGCTTTACCTCGCAGT
>OJAW01000291.1_pt1 | contig 37959 bp, 39 predicted proteins | sample 1589151 | NCBI WGS metagenome assembly OJAW01 (sample SAMN03283290) | human gut metagenome | biome: human-associated habitat; material: feces | host: Homo sapiens | place: Peru | collected 2012
CTTGACGAGCTAAAGAAGCACGTTGATACTTTAATAGTTATTCCTAATGATAGATTAAGAGAATTAATAGATAAATCTACACCAATGCTAGAAGCATTTAGAGAAGTAGATAATGTACTTCATAGAGGAGTTCAATCTATTTCTGATTTGATAGCAATTACCGGTCTTGTTAACCTTGACTTTGCTGATGTTAAGGCAGTTATGAAAGATCGTGGCAATGCTCTTATTGGTATTGGTGTTGGTTCAGGAGAAAATAGAGCAGTGGAAGCTGCTAAACAAGCGGTTTCATCACCACTTCTTGAAACTTCAATTAATGGGGCAACAGATGCTATTATCAATGTTACTGGTGGTAGTTCTCTTACATTATTCGAAGTAGAAGAAGCTGCTGAAGTTATTAGAACAGCTGCAAACACTGATATTAATACAATATTTGGTGCTGTTATTAACGAAAATTTAACTGATGAGGTAATTGTTACTGTTATAGCAACTGGTTTTGAAGAACCAAGTGAACCTTTATATCATAGTTTTAACTCTACTAAGAGAGAAGATATGTATAAAGATGATGATGACTACAATGACAATGATTTGGATATTCCACCTTTTATAAGAGATAGACAAGATTTCTAATATAGCTATTATAAGAAGATAAGCAATTATCTTCTTTTATTATTACCTATGATTTTTAATGTAAAGTTAATACTAATAAGTGATTATTTGCTTATTACATGATATAATTATCTTGGTGAAGACATGAAAAAAAAGATTTTATTAATATTAGTTATTTTATTTACTTTAGGAACTATATTTTATTATTTAGATTATTTTAGTTTAATTCCACATAAAAAATATTTAGCGGATGATTTTAATATAGTTATTATAAAGAGTAATAGGGATTATAATGATAATGGAATAGATGATTATACGGATATTTTAAATGGTGCTAAGAAGGATGCTAAAAATAAGCCAAGATATAGATCGGCTTATTATAATGGAGGATATCCGCCAGAGAATGAAGGGGTTTGTACTGATTTAGTATGGAGAGCATTTAGAGAAGCTGGATATAGTTTAAAGGATATGGTTAATAATGATATAAATAATCATAAGGAAGACTATAATATTGATGTAATAGATAAGAATATAGATTTTAGAAGAGTAGTAAATTTGAGAGTGTTTTTTGATAAATATGCTACGATACTTACTAATGATATTAATGAAATTGATGAATGGATGCCTGGTGATATCGTAATATTTAATAATAATAAACATATAGGTATTGTATCTAATTATCGTAATAAAGATGGAGTTACTTATATTTTACATAATGGTGGACAGCCAGTAAGAGAAGAAGATTATTTAAAAAGAGGAATAGTAGAAGCTCATTATCGTTTTGATGCAGAAAAGATACCTGATGATGTATTATATAAAATGAATTAAAGATATTATAATATGATTTTACATAGTAACTAAAATATGGAAAATACATATGAATTATTGACTTAGAATAGGATTTTAAGATATAATTATATTAAGGTGATAATATGAAAAAAAGGATGCTTTTAGGAATATTTTTGATTATGTCATTATTCTTAGTAATGCCCCAAAGAACTCAAGCACAGACATTACAAGATATGTATGACCAATTAGCAGAATTACAAGATAGATATAATAAAAATAAAAATAATAAAGAGTTAACTGAAAGTCAAATTAAGCAGTTAAATAATGAAATATCTAGTATTTCTGCTACTATTGAAAAGACTCGTGAAGAGATAAAGCAGGCTGAAAAAGATATAGAAAATAGTAAAATAGAAATAGAAAACAAGAAGGTAGAGACAGATGGTTTAATTCAATTCTTACAAGTATCTAATGGTGGAAATATATATTTAGAATATTTATTTGATGCAGAAAATTATACTGATTTTATATATAGATATGAAGTTGTTAAACAATTAACTAATTATAATTCTGATTTAATTGATGAACTTGAAACATTAATATTAAATTTGCAAAAAAAAGAAAAAGAATTATCTGAAAAAAAAGTTAAACTTGAAAATGAACGTCAAGAATTAACAAAGAAGGTTAATACGTTATCATATAGTTTAGCAGGTTTTAAGTCTGAAGGTGTAGATATTGAAAAGGATATTCAGAATTTAAAAGAAGTTATTAATATATATGAAGATATGGGATGTTCTAGATATCAAGATGTAAATACTTGTGGTAATTCAATTAATGCATATGGTTGGAAATATCCTTTAGCTAAAGGTTGTGTTACTAGTGAATATACTGGTTTTAATACAAGACTAGATTATAGTGGTGGTGGTGGACACCATGCAATAGATTTGGACTGTGTTAGTGAAGGAACAAACGTTTATGCAGCAGCTAATGGAAAAATATCTAGAATTGCCTTTTATAGTTGTGGTGGAAATGCAATTTATATAACACATACGGTTAATGGTAAGAAGTTTACAACAGTATATATGCATCTACTTAGCATTGCTAATGATATATACGTTGGTAAAGTGGTGACTGACCAGACAGTAATTGGATATGTAGGTGGTTATAGTACTTCAATAGAACATGGTGGATATGATTACTGTACTACGGGTACTCACTTACACTTCGGTATAGCAGAAGGACATAGTGCTTGGGATTTTAATTCTTATTCAATTAATCCAAGAGAAATATATAGTTTCCCAGCTTTAGTTTATAGTGGTGGTGGATATTTTTACAGATAATTAAGGAGGGGCTGATTAATAAGCCTCCTTTTTAAAGGAAGTGAAAAAAATGAATGGTCTTACTAAAAAAGATATTGAATATAGAATAAATAATGGTATGATAAATAATGAAGAGATTCGTAATTCAAGAACAACGAAGGAAATAATTCTTAGTAATACGATAACTTTGTTTAATTTAATTCATTTAGTGTTATTTATATTGGTGTTAACTACTGGATCAATTGCTAATGCAACTTTTGTAGTGTCTATTTTCTTTAATACAATAATTGGAATATATCAAGAAATAAAAGCTAAGATTATTGTAGATAAATTAAAGATAGTTGCTAGTGATAAGGTTAAAGTTATTCGTGATGGTAAGAGAGTAGAAATATTACCTACTGAGATAGTTATGGATGATGTATTATATCTTACTGCAGGAGATAGTATGGTAGTAGATGCTAAGGTTATCTCAGCTGACAATTTAGAAGTAGATGAATCAGTTATTACTGGTGAAAGCGATACTGTTATAAAAAAGAATAATGATAATTTGATATCTGGATCAATCATTACTTCTGGTAATGGATATGCTAAAGTCGTATCAATTAATCGTGATACATACGCTAATAAATTAATTAAAGAAGCTAGTAAAGATACAGATAATTCATCATATTTAATGAAGAATATTAATGCTATTTTAAAAGTTGTTACAGTTTTAATTATTCCTGTAGGTATTATGTTATTCATTACACAGTTTTTCTATAGTAATCAAACATATAGTGAATCGGTATTATCTTCAGTAGCAGGTATTATTGGAATGATTCCTGATGGATTAGTTTTACTTACTTCTATTTCATTAACTGTAGGAGTTATTAAAATGGCTTCTAAGAAAGTTATTATTCAAAGACTTGCAGGAATAGAATTATTAGCTTGTGTTGATACTCTTTGTTTAGATAAAACAGGTACTATTACTGATGGTAGTATGGAAGTTATTGATACAATATATTTTGATAAAGATGCAGAGAATATTAATAATATTATAGCTAATATGGTTCAAGATGAAGGTAATGCTACGAACATTGCGATGAATAAATATTTTAAAATTACTAAAGAAATACCAATAGTAGAAAAAGTACCTTTTTCTTCAGCAAGAAAATATGCTTTAACTAAGTTTGAAAAAGGAAGTTATGCTGTTGGAGCTTGTGAATTTATTACTGATAAAAAAACAGATGATTATCCAGAAATATTAGAATATATTAATGGTGGATTTAGAATTATTACTTTAGTAGATTGTGGATGTGAATTTAATAAGTCTATGAATAAAATATTAGCGTTTATTATTTTAAAAGATAATATTAGAAAAAGTGCTAAAGAAACATTAAATTTCTTTAAAGAACAAGATGTAAATATTAAGATTATTTCTGGTGATAATCCAAAAACGGTATCTAATTTATTAAGACAGTTAGAAATTGAAGATTATGACAAATACATTTCAGGAAATGATTTACCAGAAGATTTTAATGAATTAGTTAAGATAGTAAATAATTATAAGATTTTTGGAAGAGTCACTCCTCATCAAAAAAAGAGTATCGTAGAGGCTTTAAGAAAAAGTGGAACTATTGGATATATAGGTGATGGTGTTAATGATATTTTGGCTCTAAAGGAAGCTGATTGCGGTATTGCTCTAGCTAGTGGCATTAGTGCTGCTAGAAGTGTTTCAGAAGTTGTACTTACTGATTCAGACTTTTCTATTTTACCAGGTATTGTAAATGAAGGTAGAAGAGTTGTTAATAATATTGAAAGAGTTGCTAGTATGTATTTAATTAAAACAACTTATTCATTTTTAATATCTGTGCTTTGTATTATTCTTAATCATGAATATCCTTTTTATCCAGTACAATTAAGTTTAATTAGTGCTATTTGTGTAGGTTTACCATCATTCTTCTTAGCTATTGAGCCTAATTATAATAAAGTAAAAAAAGGATTCTTGGTAAAAGTATTTAGAAATGCATTACCTAGCGGATTATGTGTATTTATCAATATTTTCTTTTTAATTATGATTTCTTCTATTTTTGATATAGATTTTGAATATTTACGTATTGTAGTTGTAGCAACAACAGGATTTTTAAATTTAAGACTATTATATAATATTAGTCAGCCATTATCTCTACTTAGAAAGATATTGGTATATACTTGTTCTATTTGCTTCTATGCATTATTAATTATATTTAATAAATTTTTATTAGTTAATAATGTCAAATTTATTTCAATTGTCTTAATTGTAGGTATGGTATTTGCTAATATTTATATGACTGATTTCTTAGAAGAATGTTATGATTGGGTTGTTAAAAAAATTAATCAATTTATAAATAAAAGGAGTAGGGTAGTTAGTGAAAAAAAATAATTTATGGAGAGTTATTTGGATAGTAGGAATATATGCAGTACTTGTATTAATTTTATATTTAGTTATTATGTATAAGGTTAAATGGGAAGATAAAGATTTACATAAATATTTATATTTTTATAATTGTAATGAGTCACTATGCACTTCTGATGTAGCTCAGAATAAGTATTATAGTCGTGTATTATGTGAAGATGATGTTTGTCCATATGTTAGTAGTATTAATGATAATTTAGTTATACTTAATAAAAAAGACAAATCTTGGATATATGATTATGCTAATGAAATAGTGTTAAATGATAAATATATTTCATATGTGTACCTTAAAGATAATTATTACATAGTAAAAGATAATTCAAATAATGTAGGTTTAATTAATAATAACGATGAAACTATTATTCCTCTTGATAAATATGGGAAGATTATTGATTTTAAAAATAATTATTTATTATATTTTAAGGATGGAATGTATTATATTAAAAATATTACAGACGATACTGAACTTATAGCAAGTGAAAATGAATTAATACTTATTAATGATAAATTATATGGATATTTAGTAGATAATAATTATTTTATTGCTTCTTATGATACAAAAAATAAAGTAAATGATAATAGTTATAATTATATGTTTTCATATGAAGATATTATTTTAACAGTAAGTGATAAAAAAATTGATATTATGAATACTGATTTAAAATCTACTCTTATCATGCGTATTACTACTTATTATGATTATGCGATAGAGAAGGAGAGAGATAGTTTAAATATTAAAGTACGAGATGATATTTTATATTTTAATGTAAGAAACGAAGATGAAAAATACACTAGTTATAAATATGATATTAAAAATAAAAAAATTTTAACATAAAAAAGAGTAGGGGGATTAAGTTAAATTATCCCCCTATTCCATTATTTTTCTTTAAATGAATTACAGATAGTTTCAGTTTTCTTTTTACAGTTACATTTATTACAAGTGCATGTTATATCTACTGAATCTAATGTGCATAAATATTCTGTATCATTATTAAATTGGCAATTAGAAACATCACATTTTATTGTTTGTTTTTTATCTTTCATTAATTTACCTCCGATAATATTATTATGGATATTTGACGAGAAAATATACTATTGAAAATTTGCATCGTTAGTGAATAACTATACATCTTTGGATATTTCAATGCAAATTTAAAATTAGATTAAATTTAGAAATATTATTTTTGCATTGTAGATTAATACTTATTCATCTTTATTTAGCTCGATGCAAATTTTCAAACCATAAAATTATAGATAGTATGTATATATTATTTAATAAATAGTATTATAAAATATTGAGTGCAGACAAATAGAATGGATATAATCAAATATAATACTTAATATTAAGTTCTCTAGAATTAATTATTAATTAAGAAAGAGAAGAGTATTAATATTAATAAATATATGAATCTTGTTATAATTAATATTTCTATTTTAAAATATAAGGAAGTTAACATAATATATATTATAGGAACTTGATAGAAGTGTCAAAAATATAATTATATAAGGTTATAAAATAATATATTAGGGTTTATTAATATATTAATATTTATTTAATATTATAATGGATGTAAATTTAATATTTGTATTTCATTATAATATTTTTTATAAATTTAAAAGCGAACGAATATTTTATTGTTTGGAGTGTGTATTTTTATGTTAAGAAAGATATTAATATGGTTATTAAAATTATTTGGATTATATGAAGATAAGAGTGATACCCCTACTCCCTTTAGAATGCAAACATTATATGAGATTAAACCTTTTATGACAGAATATGAGAGACGAATATATAGTATATTATTAAAATTAGGTGATGATTACAAAATAATACCACAAGTTAATATGGCTAGTATTATTAGAAAGAAAAATAATGATCATTATTATAGTGATTTATTTAGAAATATTGATTTTGCTATTTTTGATAAAGATTGCAGTAATTTATTAATGTTAATTGAAATAGATGACTCAACTCATAATAGTTATAAACGCCGTCAGAGAGATGAAAAAGTTAATAATATTTGTCATGATGTTGGTATTAAAATACTTCACTTCTATACTAGTTATCCAAATGAAGAGGGTTATGTTTTAAATAGGATTTTAAAGAATTTAAATAATAATATTGATAACAAAGTAAGTAATACTGAAGAAAATAATACATATACTTTAGTTAGATAATATATAATAAAAAGTAGGGTATCCCCTACTCTTTTAAATTTTATTAATTATAAATTCCTCTTGATTGAATCTCTGCTATTTTATCAAATACTTCACTAGCATTATGTTCATTTATTTCAGTGTATCCAAGTTCTTTTAAGGCTAATACTTTAGCAGTATTTAACTCTTGGGTACGGCTTAATTTTTCTTCGTTTTTCTTTGATAATTCATTTTCCCAACGACGGTGAGATTCTGCTAGTTTTGTTCTTGAAGCTCCACCATTATTATATAATGTCATAGCTGAATACATAATACTTTCAAAGACAAATTGTTGGTCTTCTTCAAATTCATAGACAGTAGGAGGTGTAAAGCCAGCTGATTTAGATATGTATGCAAGAATATATTTGGCTTCTTTTGTTTTTGTAGTAGCTTGAATGAAATGATAATAATAGTTTAATAGTGTTAAGCTATTTTTTGTTTTGTCTTCATTTAACATTTCTTTAATTATGAAGACAATATCGTTAATAATATTTTGTTCTTCTGGACGTAAACCAGTTAACTCGATAATTTCATTCTTTTTGACAGTAGTTCTTTTTGAATTGAATAATTTATTACCTACTTCTTGAATATATTCTTTCGTTAATTCAATATTCTTTAACTCGTCTTCATTTTTAACATTTAATAAAGCAAATAGAGCTTGTGATTTATCATTTGATAGTTTAGACAAATCTTCTCCATCTAAATAGTTATATACCATTTGACGAGATACACCAAGATATTTAGCTAAATTTACTTTAGATATATTTGCTTCTTTTAATATTACATTTATTTTTTCTACAGTATTCATATTATTAGACCCTCCGTATATATACAATTTTATCATTTTACACTTAATGTGTCAAGATAACTGTCTCTACTATTTAATTATATCATAAAATTAAAAATAAGACTACTAAATGTAATCTTATTTGAATACTTCATCAATTATTCCTCCACCAAGACATAAATCATCTTGATATAGTACACAGAACTGTCCAGGAGTTACAGCTTTAGCATGGTCATAATTTACTTCAATAATGTTATTTTCTAATACTTTTATTTGACAGGGAATATCTTGTTGGCGATATCTAAACTTGCAAGTACAGGTAGATGGCAAGGTGTCTACTAGAAAGTTAAAGTCTTTGATGATAGCTCTATTTGAATATAGATAATTATTTTCATCTCCTGTAGCAATATATAATATATTATTAGTTAGATCTTTTTTTACTACGAAGGCTTTGCTATGTATTTTATCATGAGTATCTCCGAGGTTTAAGCCTTTTCTTTGACCAATTGTATAGTACATTAGACCAATATGTTTACCTAATACTTCATTTGTTTCTATATTAACTATATCTCCTTCTTGATTAGGAAGATAATTTTTTAGAAAGTTAGTGAAGTTTCTCTCACCAATAAAACAAATACCGGTAGAGTCTTTTTTCTTAGCAGTTATTAAATCATATTTTTCTGCTATTTTACGTACTTCTGGTTTTTCTATATCTTGTAATGGGAATAATACTTCTTTAAATATATCACGATTAACGTATGCTAGAAAATAACTTTGATCTTTATTTTTGTCTGTAGCTTTATGTAGTTTACCATCTATTATTTTAGCATAATGTCCAGTAGCAATATAATCTGCTCCTAGTTCTTTAGCTTTTTTATAGAATAAGTCAAATTTAATATATTTATTACACATTACATCTGGATTAGGGGTTCTACCCTTCTTTAATTCGTCAAGAAAGTATGTAAAAACATTGTCCCAGTATTCTTTCACAAAATCTACACGATGTAATGGTATGCCTATTTTTTGACATACAGCAAGGGCATCATTATAGTCTTGTTCTTGAGGGCATATATCTAATTTATTTATATTAGGATTTCCTAGGTAATCATTATTTACTTCGCTATCCCAATTACGCATAAATAATCCTACTACATTGTAACCTTGTTCTTTTAATAATAAGGCAGCAACAGATGAGTCTACACCTCCAGAAATACCAATAACAACTGTTTTCATATTAATCACCTGTTAAAAGTATAACATAAAATAAGAAAAAAAACTATTATATATATAGTTTTATAAGTAATTTTATTATTGTAGGCATTAGGAATGTTTCACTTAAGGAAGAGATTAAACTTATTAAAAGAACTATTATAAGTATTATGCAGTAGTTTTTTAGAAATTTAGGTAGTTCGTTATGAAGATTATTTTTAAATATATTTTTAATTAAGATGGATGAAAACATGATACTGTAGATGGTTAATACTAATAATACTATGATATTTATAAGTTGTCCTAGTATTAAATATATGCTTGATAATAAGAGACCTTTATAGCTATAGGTAATGATAAATGATGATAGGGAGAAGCCTAGGGTAAAGCTTTTAAAGAACAAGATAAATATATTTATAGGTATACCTATTAGGGTCATTCCTAGTATCCAGATAATAATGATATATAAATAATTTATGGATATACTGTTTTTGAAGGCTATAAGGCTATTTAATGAGTTATTATTAATATTATCTATGAATAGTTTTATTTTTTCTATTACAAGGTTTTGATCGTTTTGACTAATTATTACAGAGAATATTGAACCAATAGTTAATCCTAGTACTATTAAACAAATGATAAAGATGTTGATTTTTTTATTTGGAAGAATAATACTTTTAATTTTATTATATTTTTTAATCATAATTTCACCTAATAAATTATATTCTTTTATATTGAAATTATTCTTATTTTTAGATATAATTAATATGAGGTGTATAATTAATGAGTAGAAATAAGAAAAAGAAGAATAGTACTAGTTTAGGTATGAAAATTATTGGTATATTTATGTTATTATTAATGGTTGTATCTTCAGTTATTGGTATTATAGCTTATGTTTTATAATTAATTGATATTTAAAAAAATACTCTTGGTATATCTATTTTGATATATTAAGGGTATTTTATTTATATTTAAATGCAATTAGGGCTACAATAGCAGATATTACTATTGTTATTATTGCTAAGAGCCAATAACTAGTGAATCCACTACTGGTAGCAGGGGCAAGTTTTTTAGATGGGATGATTTGTGGTTCCTCTTGGTGTTCTACTTTAGGTGCATCTACTTCAGTACTATAGCTTCCTACGACGAAAGTCATTCCTGGGGTTTCTAGTTTTTTATATGATGTGGCATTTACATTAAAGATACGTATTAATTCTAAGAGATTTTGGCATGTTATACGAGTACGATATCTAGCAGTAAACCAATTTATAAATGTTTTATAACGATCGTTATTAATTAAGATTACTTGGGGATCTATCTTTATTTTAGCAGATACTAGATCTGAATATGCACTGTTAATGACAAAGCCTAGTAATTTATCTATATCTTCATAACCATTTGAATCTATTTTTTCTAATATAGAGACTGATTCGGAATTAAATACGGGAATAACTAGTGTAATATTATAATCATCGATATATGAATAAGTATTTTTAATATTTTCCATTACCCATATTTCATCATTTAATTCAAGATTATAATTATCCATTTTACTCTTTAAATCAATACATATATTGGTATTAGGAATATTTTTAGGAATTGTTATATAGTAATTTATTTTATCGTTTTTTACATAATATACTTGATGATTTTTTAATTCAAGAATTAATCTTTTATCCATAATAGTCCTCCATTATTTTTTTCTTTTAGTAAAATCTAATCCTGCTTTTTCTAGTTCTTCTATTGATATTTTTTCTTCTTCAAGGGCGGTTTTTACTAGAATTTTATTACCATTAGATAATTTAACATAGATAGAATTACTTTTAGTACAAGGAAATGTATAGATATAGGTATCATCTTCATAGAAATCTTCTTTATAGTTATCACAAGTATATGTTGCATCTAGGATAGTTATTTTATTTTGTGATAAGATATGGTTATTTTTGATTAATAATATAGTAGCAACAATAATAATAATTAATGATGAGATTGATAATATAATAATATTTCTTTTCTTCATAGATACACTCCTATCTTATATCTTATAATATGATTATAGCATATGATTAAAAAAAAGAAAAGATAAAATAGTTGAAAATTTTATCTTTCTAAGTAATTATAACTACATGATCTGATTAGACGGTTCATAATAGCAAGGCCTAAACCTTCTTTTGATACTCCTTCGATAAGGATTAGGGATGGTTTATAGGTGTCAGCTTCTCTTAAGAGTTTGAAGATATTATGGGATATTTCTGGAAGAGTATCTCCATAATTAAGAAAATGTTTACAAGGAATGTTTGATAGGATACTAGAACCAATTATTACGGTATCACTAGAAGTGTGTTCATTAAAATAAGTAATTCTTTCTTTTTTATCTTTGATATAGATTAGTTTACATTCACTATTTGGAGCATAATGACGATATTTCATACCGGGAGATTCTACTGGACCAGTTATTACTTTTTTGAAGAGATTGTCTGATACTTTAACAATACCAATGGTATTTAAGATATCTTCTTTGGTAATAAAGCCTGGTCTTAAGATAACGGGAATGTTATCTATTACTTTTACAACAGTTGATTCTATTCCAATATCAGTATTACCACCATCTATTATATAATCTACTTTATTATTAAATTCATCTATTATATCTTCGACGGTAGTACCAGAAGGTTTTCCTGATATGTTAGCGGATGGTGCTGCTACGGGGATGTGATGATATGATAGAATTTTATTAGCAATGTTATTAGCTGGAATACGGATACCTACTGTATCGAGATTAGCTGATACATTCATAGGAATGATGTCTTTTTTCTTTAAAATGATAGTGAATGGTCCTGGCATAAAGGTAGAAATTAGTTTTCTTTCAATATCATTTTCAATAATAGCATATTTTTCTATTTCTTCTTTACTATCTAAGTGAACAATTAGAGGATTATCATTAGCTCTTCCTTTAGCTATAAAGATACTATCAACGGACTTTTTATTTGTAGCAATTGCTCCAAGTCCATAGACAGTTTCTGTAGGAAAGATTACTAGTCCCCCACTCTCTAGGCATTCACTTACTTCTTTTAATTCAGATTCATTAATATTGTTTTTCCAATTTAGTGTTTTCATTTTTTACCTCCAAGAAATGGCAATGTTTACATAATTCATTTACTTTTTTATTTTCTTTGAATCCTTTTATCATATTTTTTACTATTTCTTTATTATAGATATCTTCTAGGGAATCAGAATAGATATTACCTAGATTGATAATTCCTTTACTATCTAGACAACATGGTATGATGGTTCCGTCTGAAAGGATGCCTATATGATCTATTAATCCTTTACAGGTACCTAATTCTTCATAATAATTATTATTTAGATCAGGCCAAATAAAACAGTGAAATGTATCTATTAATAAGTTATTAGTTATTTTTATTTTTTGATTATTAGAAATGGATGTAATATTTACTTTATAACGATTATTTAGATAATTAATAATATTTATGGTATTAGGATCTTTTATCCATAATCTTAATGTTATATAAGTTTTATCACGCATCTTGTCAATGGTATTAAATATGTTATTTAGATAGGTATTTAGTGGTACGTGATAAGATTCTTTATATGAATGAAGAGAAATGTTTAAACGATGAAGATGTTGATTATCTTTAATATTCTCTATTAAATAACCATTAGTAGTTATATTTACTAATAGACCCATACTAGTGGCATAATCAATAAAGTAATTAATATCTTTATGTAAGAGAGGTTCTCCAAGAATATGTAAATATAATTCTTTAGTATGATCTTTAATTTTATTAATAATATAGATATAGTTTTCTTTACTAATATCAGTTATCTTACGTGAATTTTTTATACAGAAAGGACAAGATAAATTACAACGATTAGTAATTTCTAAATAAACTTTTTTCAATTTCATAAATAACACCAGATATAATTTTATCACAGATAATAAAAAATAACAAATTATTTGACAAACATATAATTGTGTAATAAAATAATTAAGCGATTGGGGTGATATAAGTGAATGAAATAATAGTTAATAAATTTTATAATTCTTTAATAATTATGGATAAATATAGTGAAATGTTATTGAATTTAAGGGATATTTATAATGATAAGAATAAGATTATGGAATATGCTTTAGAGATACTTAAAATTAAAGAAATTGAAAAGTTAGATTATGAAGAACTTAATGGTATACAGATAGATTATTATTTAAGTTTAATTAATACTGATGACTTAAGGCTTAAGAGAATTAGAGGGATACTATTAAATAGGAAATGGATGTTATTAAATGATAAAGATAAGATTAGACATGAAGAATTTGAGATGATTGATTCAATTATGTCTCATGATAAGATAAATAAAAAAGCTCATGAGATGATTATTCATGAAGATGATTATGAAGATATTAATTATAGAGAATTTTTATTATTTAGAAATATGTTAGGTATTATATATGACGCTATTAGTTATCCTTTAGTAGAAGAATTAGTTTTAAAGAATAGTTTTGATATTGATAAGACTAGATTAGAATTTTATGGATATGGTAGGAAAATTAGTAAGATGTACCAGGATATGTTTTATATAAGAGCAATAACTAATATTAAGATGTTAGAGATCATTTCTAGAAAAGAAGCTAGTCAAGATAAGAGATATTTAATATTTTCACATTTAGCTATGATAGAAGAAGAAATTGATTATTTAAGTAAGAATAATCTTACTAAATTAAATAGTCATATAAGTGAACTAGAAATAGATAAGTTTAATGCTTTAATAGTTAGACGTTTAATTAGAAAGAAAGAAAAGAATAACTTGTAATTAGTTATTCTTTTAGTTTATACTTTCATTATTTAACATTTTATTAATTAATTCTTTAGCATTATCAATAGTATTTTGATATGGAATCATTATCCATAAGTCTTGGCCTGGATAAGAATATGTTGGTCCCATTGAACCATATCCATCTAGTTGAGTGTTTTTGATTGTATAATTCTTTAGATCATTTAATTCATACTTGATGAAATTTGTACATTCATTCATATCCATGTTGGTAGCAAATTTACCATCCATAACATTAAGTATATTAGTATACTCTGTTAGAATTGTTGTACCACTTGTAATTTTGGTAAATATTGCACGTATAACTTCTTGTTGGTTTCTTCCGCGATGACGGTCTCCATCAATGTAGGAGTATCTTTCACGGGAAAATTTTAGGGCACAGGTACCATTTAAATGATTCATGCCTTCTTTTATTGGACAATCGCTCCATTTGTATATTGCTTGATCGGCATAAACATCAATTCCTCCTAGTTCATCAACTAATTCAACGACAGTACTAAAGTTTACTTTAATATAATAGTTAATATCAATATCAAGGATATCTTCGATGGTTTCTACGGCCATATTGATACCATAATAACTTGCATGAGTTAACTTATCTTTGTATCCAGTAGTACCATGTAATTGGACATAGTAGTCTCTTGGAATAGATGTTAATAATATTTCATTTGTATTAGGATTAACTGTAACTACAATATTTACATCATTACGAGAAGTTTGATTAATATCACCATAAGTATCAATACCACTTATTAAGATGTTAAATGGGGTATTTTTAATAGATACTTTCTTAGTAATATCTTCAATACTCTTTTTAATTTCGATAGTTTTTAAGATACGAATATTATTTGTGAATGTTTCATCATCTTCTTCATATTTATTTTTAATAATATCACTAATTAAAATAGATTCTACTTCATGATTATATAGTTTTTCTTTTAATTTAGTCATGTCTTTAACTACTTCATATTTTAAAGATAATTTAAGACTATTAATTACTTCTGAGTCTGTATTTTCATAGTATGCAAGACTTTTTTCATATAAGTCTGATGGTTCTTGATAGATAGAAGTATCTAATACGACAATGTAATATTTTGTTATTTCTTCTTTTATTACAGATATATTATCAAAGAGATTCATTGTTTTATTTAGATAATATATTCCAAAAGAATATGCTACTATTAGGATGGTAGAAATAATCATGAAGATTATTTTAAATACTTTGAGTGCTTTATTTTTAAATTTAAATATTAGAAAGAAATTAATAATGATACTAGTGATAAAAAGTACTACTACTATAAGATAATAATAATTATCTGGGATAATATCAAATAGTTTTAAGATAATTACTAGGGTTATATTCATTATTAAAAGAAGTATACCAAGAATAATTCCTGGGATACTAAGACGTATTTTTCTATGTTTTTTTTCTTTCATGTTATCACCTACTCTACTTTACTTACGAGGCTATTACAGTTATTTATTATTTCATTCAGGTAATCTTCACCAGTTATTTTACGAATATGTTTAATAATTTTGGGAAAGTTTTTGATAGTAAAATTCCCTTTATCTAAGTGGTGCATATCTGATCCAAAAAAATCAACGTATTTGTTTTTTAAGAGATACTTGAGAAGTTTTTCAGCAGAATGACCATAGTATCCTAAGATACTAGAATAATTGCATTGAAATAAGACTTCTTCTTCTCTTAATTCGTCTACTAAATGAGGATTTTCTTGGAAGTAAGTATAACGTTCTGGATGAGCGATTACTGGGATGTATCCGTGTATTTTTATTTCATAAATAATATCATTTAAATGATTTATTTGATTATGAAATGGTAATTCTATTAAGAGATATTTAGTATTATTTAGACTAGTTATTTTTTTTTCTTCTAATAATTCTAAAATATTAGTAGCAATAAATATTTCATTACCTAGGTATAGGTTCATTTTGATATTTCTTTCTTTTAGGGCTTGTTTTAATTTATCTAAGTGTGACTCTTTTAATTCGTTATTAGCACTATATTCTGAGCCTTTAATATAATGTGGAGTTAGGATTAGATTGTTAAAGCCAATACTTTTCATGGCTTCTATTAATTCGATGCTTTCTTCTATTCCGTGACTACCGTCGTCTAAGCCATAGAGAATATGACAATGTGTATCAGTCATTTAGATTCTCCTATTCGTAGTAGTTAGAATATTTTCCACGTTTAGTTTGAGTTGCACGGTTAACGACGACACCGGCAATGTTAGCATCAATTTTTTCTAGGGCTTTTTTTGCATCGTTTAATTCATCTATTTTAGTATATCCTACTGAGGTTACTAATACTACTCTATCAACTAGTGAAGCCATGATTAAAGAGTCTGGTAAGCCATTAATCGGAACACCATCAAAAATTATACGATCAAAGTTTTCTCTTAAGAAACTAATAATTTTTTTAGTATTTGTGGAGTTTAATAGTTCACTAGGATTAGGAGGAACTGTTCCACGAGGAATAACATATAAGTTAGGAATAGTAGTTTTTTTAATATATTCAGCACAGTCTACAACGTTTTGCCCTACAAGTAAGTTTGATAGACCTTTATTGTTAGATAGGCCAAATATTTTATGTACTCTTCCTAGACGAAGATCACAGTCAATTAATAAAGTAGATTCGCCAGTTTGAGCAAAGGCTGTTGCAAGGTTACTACTGATAAAACTCTTACCTTCTCCAGGGATGGAACTAGTAATAAGAATTACTTTAGACTCTTCATCAGCTGATGTAAACATTAAGTTAGTTCTAATGGTACGAATGTCTTCACTGATGTTAGATTTTGGTTTATTATGAATAACTAATTCATCTTTCATTATTTTTTACCTCCTTTACTAAATTCTTCAACACTACCTAAGATAGGTAATTTAATTTTTTGTTCTACTTGTTCTGCTGATTTAATAGTACGATCAAAATAGAAGATAATAAATAATACTCCAGCACCAATTATAAAGCCAATAAATAAGTAGATGATAATTTGTTTTGCGACATTAATATTATATGGAATACTTGTAGTGTTAGCTTCATCTAAGACATTAACATTATTTACTTTATATAGGTCTACTACTTCTTTAGTAAAATAGTTAGCAGTAACATTAGCAATGTTCTTTGCTTCAGTAGGATCAGTATCAGCAACAGTTATTTTAATTATTTCAGTATTGTTAACTGAAGTGACTGATATTTTATTAGATAATTTTTCATATGTAGTATCTAAGTTTAATTCTTCAATAACTTGCTCTAATACTCTTCTTGATTTTACTATTTCAGCATAAGTATCTACTAGGCTTTTACTTAGTGATAATTCACTTTGGGTGATTTGACTATCACTACCGCTTAAGATAATTGTAGTATATGACTTATACATTGGTTTTTGTAAAAATAAGCCATATACACAGCCAAGTAAGCATACTCCTACTGTTATAATGATTAATAATCCTAATTTGTTTTTGATAAATTCAAATAATTCTTTTAAATCTATTTCTTCCATGACACACCTCTACTTTATAATTATACCATATATTTTTTAAATTGGAAGTAGAATTTCATAATTATAGAAAAATTAAAAAGAACTACTAAGATTATTAATAGTCTTTCATAATTATTTTAAAGTACGGATTTTTGGTTTATTGTTATTAAATAAGGCTTCTTGATAAAGAGTGTCATTGTCTAGAGAGATACTATTATCTAATAATACTTTATGATAGAAATTAATTAATGGTAGATAATTATTAGTAATATTATATTTAGGATTATAATATGCTGATAATACTAATGAATTACGATAATATAGGGAATGATCTTTAAATATATCATTATTAACATGATATCCTAAATAACGAAGATATTTAACTATGAAGATACTAATAGTACGAGTATTTCCTTCATTAAATGAGTGTGTTTGCCAAATATTAGAAGTGAAATGTGCTAAGTCTTTAATTAACTTTTCTACTTCTACTTGAGAATATTTTTTATTAATTTGTCTAGATAGGTCATAATTAAGGTATGACTCAATATTATGATAATCAGCATATTTTACAGTATCTCCATTAAGTATTTCTTCAGGACGTGTTATATTATAAGTACGAAATATTCCACTACTCTCTAGTAGATCATGAAATATTGATTCATGAATATATTTTAGGTAATCTATTGATAATTCAAAACTATCTTCTTTTAAAAATTCAATAATTCTTTCACTAGCTATTCTTCTTAAATGTATTAATTTTTCATAATCCATAGTATTACTACTCTCCCCTTTCTTTTATTGGCTTAATATATTAGCATACATTTGTTTATTTGTCAATGTTTATCTAGAATATAGAAAATAGAAAATAAGTTATGTAGAAAAAGATAATTAATACTAAAATAACTACTGATATATTAATAATAAGATTAGTCATATAACACCTCTAATATGATTATAAATTAAGATATATGAGAAAAAGATAGAATAATATTAATTAAAGGCTATTTCTACATTTATTTCTTTGTCTTTATTAATTATATATAAATAGATAAAACCACTAATTAATACTAATAGGCTAGCTAGAAGAGATAATTCATTTAGATATTTATCTTTAATACTGCTATTCTTTAAGTCTTCATAACTACTATAAGCATAATAGATATATACTAGTGTTGCTATTCCAAATATTATATATAATAGATTTCTATATTTTTCTCTATCTTCAGGGTTATGATATGTAAGATAATTACGTTCTATTTTATTAGCAATAAGGGATAAGGTAATAATAAAATAATAGATAATAAATATAAAGTCTTCTATTCTAGTCTCTTTAATTCTTTCATAGTCTGTCATATTTAATTATATGAGTATTAAAAAAATAATTTGATAATTAAACCAAATTATTTTCTTTTCTTTAGTAGTTTAAATAGGTAAATACCAGTAATTGAACCTATACTATCAATTAAGATATCTTTTATTTGACATGCCCTACCGGGAGTAAATATTTGATGTATTTCATCACTAGTGGCATATATAATACATAGTAATATAGATAATAAGTAAGGTTTTTTGGTATTATTCTTAGTAAACATATTTATTACTAATACTCCTAAGATTAGATACTCAGTAAAGTGAGCTAGTTTTCTAATTATTAGGCTTAGTAGACTTATATTGTTTATATTAAAGATACTAGCTATTATATTGACTATAAAGTTAGATTGATTAGCTGATTCTTCGGCATTAAAGGACGACATGATGAAGATTGCTAAGGCCCAGATGATTACTGGAATTATTGATAGTTTATTTTTTTTCATTATTAGTTATTTCTAAATAAGTCTCTAGTATATACTTTATGTTTTACGTCTTCCAATTCTTCATCGAAACGGTTTGCTATGATTACATCAGAAGTATTTTTAAATGTAGATAAGTTATTTTCTACTTTGTATCCTTCAAAAATATCTTCACTTAGAGTTGGCTCATATATTTGTATTTCTACTCCTTTAGCTCTAATTTTTTCCATTACGCTTTGGATAGCACTAGCTCTAAAATTATCTGATCCACTTTTCATAGTTAATCTATATACACCAACTAATTTTGGTCCTTTTGATAAGACCATATCAGCTATATGAGTTTTTCTGGTATCATTTGATTTAACGATTGCTTCGATCATATTTTGAGGAACGTCTTTATAGTTGGCAAGTAATTGTTTTGTATCTTTTGGGAGGCAGTATCCTCCGTAACCAAATGATGGATTATTATAATGATTGCCTATTCTTGGATCTAGACATACTCCTTCGATGATGTCTTTGGTATTTAATCCTTTCATTTCAGCATATGTATCTAGTTCATTAAAATATGATACTCTTAAGGCAAGATATGTATTTGCAAATAGTTTAACGGCTTCTGCTTCAGTTGGATTCATATATTTTATATCAATATTTTCTTTTATAGCACAATCGCTAAGTAATGAGGCAAATTCTTTAGCTCTTTCTGAAATTTCTCCGACAATAATTCTTGACGGATATAAATTGTCATATAATGCTTTTCCTTCTCTTAAGAACTCTGGAGAAAACATGATGTTATCAATATTATATTTCTTTTTAGTGCTTTCAATAAATCCTACTGGGATAGTGGATTTGACTACCATAGTAGTTTCTTTTGGATCACATACTTCAATTACTTTTTTGATAATATCTTCTACTAATGATGTGTCAAAAAAATTAGTTTTATCATCATAATTAGTTGGTGTACTTATTATGACAAATTTGGCATCTTTTAAAGCTTCTTTATAGTCTAGTGTTGCTTTAAGATTCAATTCTTTTTCTTTAAAGAATTTTTCGATATATTCATCTTTAATAGGACTAATACGATTATTTATTTTTTTTACTTTATCAGGTATAACATCTAGAGCTAGTACTTCATGTTTTTGACTAAGTAATGTTGCTAAGGATAAACCTACATATCCTGTTCCGGCTACGGCTATTTTCATTTTTTATTACACTTCTCTTTCTATCTGAATGATTGTATCTTTATTATAGCATGTTTGAGTGCTAAAGTATATATATTTGACACATATTTGATATTATTAACATAAAAAGAAGATTACTCTTCTCTTTTATACCATTCTACAAATTTTTCTATACCTTCTTTAAATGTTGTTCTTGGATTATATCCTAATAGTTTTTTAGCTTTAGTAATATCTGCATAGGTTTTTTCTACATCTCCTGGTTGCATTGGTAATTCTAGTATTTTAGGTTCTTTGCCTAAAACCTCACCAATAGTATTTATCATGTCTTTTAATGATACTGGACTAGAATTTCCTAAATTAATAATTTCATACACATTATCATTTTCTTCAACATAACGAATACTTCTTTTTATACCATCTACTATATCACCAACATATGTATAGTCTCTTGAAGTACTTCCATCCCCAAACATTGGTATTTCCTCATCATTTAGCATTAACCTTGTAAATTTATTGATAGCTAGATCTGGTCTTTGTCTAGGTCCGAATACAGTAAAGAATCTTAACATGATTACATTCATGCTATCTAAAGCATGATAAACATGTGTCATTACTTCATTGGCTTTTTTTGTTGCTGCATATGGACTTATGGCATAATCTACAACAAATGTTTCTTTAAATGGCACTTCTTTGCAATTACCATACACACTTGAAGATGAGGCCATTACTAACTTATTCACTCCATGTTTTTTCATACATTCAAGGATATTTTGCGTTCCAAGGCAGTTTACTTCTTGATATAAAGTTGGATTTTCTATTGATGGTCTAACTCCTGCCATTGCTGCTAAGTGAATTACACAATCTATTTTATTTGATTCAAAAACACTATTTACAGCATTATAATCTCTAATATCTATTCTGTATAGTTGATAATTAGGATTATTTAAATTTTCTTTGACATTTCTTTCTTTTAAAGTTGGATTGTAAAAGTCACAGAAATTATCAATAACTATAACGTTATATCCTTCTTTTAATAAATTGTCAGCAAGATGTGATCCGATGAATCCTGCTCCTCCAGTTATTAAGTATGTTTTCATTTTATTTTTTTGCTCCTTTCTTAAACAAATTCTTAAAGATATTTCTCATTTCTTTAAATTCCTTTTTATATATTATAACATTTATTGATAATACTATTACTACAGATAAAATACCTACTAATAGAGCATATTTCATCCATGTCAAATATGAAATAACATTTATATTTGGTAAATATTTTGATAGGAATACTATTAATAACACTTCAATAATTATAACTATTATTTTTTTTACACTTTCAAAAATATTTCTATTTAAAATATACTTATTAGTATGATATACAAATTCAATAGTTCTAATTAACATAGCAATTAATGTACCAATGGCAACTCCCACTATTCCATATTTAAATACTAAAATTATTGATAATACAATATTTGTTATTGCCTCTACCCAAGCTCCTTTTTTTGTTTCTTTGAAATGGCCTGCGGCTAATGTAATTGAAGAATATGGAAGCCTTATTGCCCACATGAATTCACTTAATACTAATAATATACCGAAAGTTGGCCTTATATAGTTAGCATCTGTAATTCCTTTTGTATAAATTGAAACGAATGGTACTATTAATATTATTGTACATGTATATACAATTGTTGCTATGGTAAAATAGAATACCTCATAGATATTAAATTTTCTATTTAAGTTTTCTTGTTCTTTTTTTGCAATCATATCACCAAATGGCGCATCAATACCACCAGTAAATGCTTGAATTATTGAATTTACTCCTTTGACAACTAAATAGTATATTGAATATACAGATACTTCTGCTAAACTACTGAAAATAGTTAAAATTGTGATATCTGTATTTCCGTGTATAACTGCTGCAATATGCTGTGCTAGTCCATCCCATTTATTTTTTAATCTATAATTATTATTTGCTAAATTAATACTTGTTTGACATTTTTTCTTAACGTAAATATTTTGCATTACTGGTCTTAGTACAAAAATAAACCCACTTATTAATTTGATTAAATGTATTGAACATTTAAGTTTAGTTAGAATTACTATTATAATAACACTAAGAATATACGTTATTATTTGAATTATTGATATGATATATGTTTTTTGCTCTGCTTGCAAGTATAATTTATAAGTCATACCAAAATAGTATTCTGCAAAAGTGCTTATTGATATTATTATTACTAATGACAAAGTGAATACATAACTAAATTCGGTTGATACGATTAACGGATATATAAAAGCTAATATTAATAAATATACAATAAAAATATATGATATTGTTTTAAAAAATTTCTCCGATGCTTTTAATACATTAGCAATTTCCTTCTTATCTTTATTTGCAATTGGCTTATATAAAGATGCCTTTATTACCGGACCAATACCAGATTCTAATAATGCTATATAGGCTAAGAACTGTGTTATTGATGAAACTAAACCATTTACATTTGATCCAAATGAAGTAATTATAATTTTAGGAATTATAAAACCATATATTATTGTTACGATTTGTAAGCATAGTGTTGTTATTATATTTATTATTGCTTTTTTACTTCTCATTAGTATCACTGTTTCTCTTTTCTGGTAACTTTAACATTTCACCTATTTTGTAATCCCATTCTTCTGTTTCAAAAGGAATAAAACCTGAACATGTATAGAACGTTAACTCTCCAAAGTATAATTTACCATTTACTTCATACCAATCCACTCTTACATGAGGTATGTTTTTAGAGAGTTTTTTTGAAAATTCTATCATTTTATTAAAATTATTTGGTTTTTCGACTGTTTGCTCAAATTCTTTGTAATCTCTTCTTTTTATGTTCAACTTGTTATAATTCATATCATAAAAGCAACAGTGTTGATTATTACTATGGGAATTGTCAGATATATACATCATTTTAGGTTCGCCATTAAAGCAAAAAAATTTATAATCTCTTAGTTCTTTTATATCTTTATCTTCAATATATTTTTCAACAATAATTCTTGGTTTTACATTTTTGTATGGCCATTCTCTACTGGTATAATAATAATTTCTTTTTAGTGAATTATTAATTTTCTTTTTTGCAAATGCCAAATTTAATTTTTCTTTATTTTTGCATATTATCAATCCTCCTGAGTCGTGCGTACATTTTATTACAAATTGTTTAGGTAAAATATCAAATCTAATATCATCAAAATTATTGTATATTTCTATCGTTGGTATTACATATTTCTCTCCAATTATATTTGCAACATATTTTTTTACTTCATATTTATCTACCATTGTTGTGTATATAGAATTTCTATCATGTATTTTTAACCATTGAAGTTTTTCATTAAATGTTTTTGGCGATTTTAAATTTAGTTCAGTATTGAAAAATATTTTCCATTGTTTTTTTAAGAATTGCTCATCATTCATAGAGTTATATAGTCCTAATTTTGTCAAATAATTAAATCTTATTTGCTTGTTAAATATAATTCGTTTAATTTTACATATATCTAACATTTTTATCTACTTCTCCTTTTTGTAAATTGCAATAAAGCATAGTATATAATTATAAATAGAAATGTATCAAATAATCCTTGAATGAAATCATATATCATTCCATATGATATTAACCTAATAATTGAATAAATTAATGAACCATATAGTACCATTCCATATGGGGTTTTAATTTCTATGGAATCTATTTTGTTTATTAATTTTCCGTATAAAAATGTAAATATTACAATTCCTATTAATCTTAAGTCATAATAACCTTGTGCTATCAATCCACATGGCAATTCACCAGTTTTTGCTCCCGCTAATACTGAGTTTATTGCCCATAATCTTGGAAATGCACTTGGAATTAAACTAGATGGTAACCATGCAAAAAGACCATATCCTATGTCGTTAATAATTTGTATTCCAACTTCGTTAGCTTTCATTATTGCAAGCTGTTCACTTTTTACTACGAAAGATAATTCGTATATAAAACTTGCAATTAAGTTGCTTCCTTGTGCAGATTTTAAATTATTTAAAGTTCCATTTCTAATAAAGTAAGTTATATCATCCATTTTTAGCATTAATATTAATGCTAATAAAAATAATATTGCAATTTTTGTTATTGTTCTATAATTAATTTTTTTCTCTAATAATTTACTTTTGCTTTGTATATATATTGCTATATATGATATGAAATAGAATCCCGCTGTCATTCTTCCATCTGATGCCAGCAAAAACTCTATTGAAAATATAATTGAAATTATTAATAATATGATATCTGTAATTTTTTTCTTTTTTGAAAATATTATTAATACAAAAAAGGCATATGACGATATTACTATTGTGCTTGCAAAATGTTTAAAAAAGGCATATTTGTTGCTCACATTTGTGTATCCAGAGCGTATTGCATTTGCATTCATAATAAATTTTGTTATTCCACCATAGGCTTTTGTCCACATGAATAATGAAAATATACTTGCTATTAGTATTATTGTGGCTGTTTTTCTTAATATTGTATCATATTTATAACCAGACTTTTCTTTAAGTGAGATGCTTGCTTTTTTGTTTCCAATTGTTATTTTTTGCTTATTTCTATACCCTAGTGATATGAAAACATATCCTACTAATACCAGTAAACATGTAATTAATAATGCATTTATTCCTTCAGCACTATAATCTATAGAGATATTCCATGGATATAATGTTCCATCATTATAAAATTTTATATGTATTATTGATGGTATAATTCCTTCGACTAGACAATACATTATTTTACATAGTAAATACATAGAAATATATTTGCTTTTTCTAAAAATATTTATTATGTCAAAAATAAATATACTTGTTATTAGTACATAGCATAAGCACAATGTAAGTACATCTGTTCTCATATTTTCTCCTTTTTATTCAACATTTTTCACTATGTTTTTAATATATTCATACCATTCTTTTATTATTTTTTCTGGAAAAAAATAATTATATGCATCACTCTTTGCTTGAGTGCCAATTTCTATTGCTTTCTTTGGATTATTCAATGCATTTATAATGGTATTTGCCATTTTCGTTGAGTTGTTTACTGGTACCAGGTAACCATTGTATTTATCTTTAATGAGTTCTCTTGGGCCTCCACAAGGACAGTCTGTGGAAACACAAGCAATACCAGCAGCCATTGCTTCCATCAGTGCATTTGGCATTCCTTCAAAATCTGATGATAACACAAAAAGCTCTGCAGTTTTTAAAACTTCTGGAATGTTATTTGAATTTCCACACAAAAATACATTTCGCTCCATGTTGTTATTACTTATTACTGTTGACAATTCTTCTTTTGATTTTCCTTCACCATAAATGAATAATTTTGCTTGTGGATGCTGCTTTAGCACTATTGCAAATGCATTTATTAGCATTTTGTGATTTTTTTGAGGTTCTAATCTTCCGCAAGTCACTATTCTGCTTTTTACAATATTCCTTTTGATTTCAAAAAAATCTTTTTTTACTGCGTTGTATATTATTTTTGATTTTTTTTGTAGTTTCATAGGAAACCATTTCTGTGCTTCTTTTGTTTGAAATACACAACCATCTGCTAAAGGAAGCAGTTTCTTTCCAAGAATTTTGCCTATTATTCCAGAATATTCTTTGTTAGGATCATTTCTAATTGAAATAATTACTTTTGTTTTTAGACCAATTGCTGCAATGATTGCTCTGTAATTTGGCTCAGCCATGAATGAAATAATACAATCTGGAGATTCTAATTTTAAAATTTTACGTAATTTTTTTATTCTCAAATAATTTCGCCTTATTTTAGAACGATTGTTTTTTGATTTTTCTAAGTTATACCTTTTTATATTATTGGAATATGGATATTCCCAATCATCTTTAAACGATGTTATTAGAATTATCTTATTTCCACTATCTGCGAAGTTCGATGCTAAATTCACCATAACCCTTTCAGCGCCACCTTCGTGTATTGCATTTATATAAAATGCTATTTTCATAATTAACACATCCTTTAGCTAATCACTTATTTCCTTCTGACAAAATATATTCTTTCTAACATTTTATCTATTATATTTTTTTTTCTTGTGATTTTTTTTAATGGAAACGAAATGAATTTTTTATTATATTTTTTTATAAAGTGCTCAAGATTAACAAAATCTTTTTCACTCATTGTATTAGGATGGTAGCAAAACGTTACTAATTTAAATGGTAATTTTCTTACTCTTCCGGATTGTTGTGGTACAAATGTCATTCCATATTTTTCATATGAGTTATATGCAATCGTATCTGATATGATTCTTATGTCACTTTCTTCTTGTAAGGCAATAATTGTATTTTTATCAAACGTATGTGAAGGTGCAAAAAATACCTGTGGATTAATTCCCATGTTTTTTAAAATTGCAACTCCTTTACGAATTTTTTCTTTTTGTATTGCAAGACTTTCTCCAGCAAACTCTGATCTATAATTAATAGGATTAATTCCGCCAGAATTCGTTGAATAAACATGATTATATCCATGTAATGCAACAATCCAACCTTTTTCTAACCATTCTCTTACTCTTTTATTAAAATTTTCATCATTACTATATTTATTCATCATAGGATCTTTGCAGTTTGGAATTATTCCTACCAGTGGTTTTATATTATAATGTTCTAACATTTTTTCTATTCTATCCCAATTTTTAATATTTCTTTTTTCACAAGCATCATCTAAGCGTATAATGTATTTACTCATTTAATATTCTCCTATAAAATTGTATCAGCCATTTTGATGTGATATTTATATCAAATCCAGCAGATAATATTAATTTTGAAGCATCTGGTAATCTGTTATTTATACTTTTTAATGAATGCTTTACCCAATTATCTATTTCCGTCTCATCAACAGATAACATTTCCACATTTGCTGCTAACTTCACTTCTGGTGTAATATTGTTAGATATTATACATGGTAAACCTGCAGCTTGAGCTTCAATTATTGTCATTGGGAACCCTTCCCACAGTGAAGGGAATAAAAATACATCTATCACTTGCATTATTTCTGGAATATCATCTCGTGAACCTAATAATTTTACATTATTTTGTAAACCATACTCTATAATTTGATTTTGAATTTGTTCTTTTAGTTCGCCATCTCCTATAATTAATAGAACTGCATTTGATTTTTTTTCAACAATTTTTTTAAATACTTTTAACAAGTATATATGATTCTTAGGGATTGTAAGCCTTCCTACATGACCAAATACTATATTATTTTCTACTTCTAGCTTTTTTTTGTACTCTTCTCTGACCATTTTGTTATATCTATATTTATTCACGTCGATGGCGTTTTTAATTATATAGTAGTTATCTTTTCTTATCCCCTTTTCTCCAAATAGCCACTTTCCTGCTAAGTCTGAACAGGAGAATAAATAATCTGACTGATATATTAGTGGCTTTTGTAATATGTCTTTTATTTTTCCTTTTATTCCATAACCATTCGATGTACTATGACTATGAATTATTGTTTTTAAACCATACTTTTTTGCAATTGGAAAAAAAATGCTTGCATAACTTCTAACATGAGAATGTACAATTCTGTATTCTGGGTGTTCTCTTAAAAATTTTTTCCACACTTTTTTATATTTTATTATATTATATCCTTTGAAAGGTGGAAAAACATAAATTTTACCTCCAAATTCTTTTATTTCATTCTCATAGTCATTCTGTGTTGCACTATGAATTATAAAATCGAATTGAACTTTTTTATGATCTATTGCTCTATATAAATTCATTACCATTGTTTCAGCTCCACCTCTATTTAAACCACCTAATACTTGTAATATTCGTATCATTTTTCCTCCATTTTCTTCAATTTACTTATTATTTCATCATTAATTTTGTCTATATTAAATTCTTTTTCAGCAAATTTTCTTGATTCTAATGACATTTTTTCTACTTTTTTTTGATTTTTAATCATAAATATCATTTTTTCAGCAAGTTCTTCCGCATTTTGTGGTGAAACTAAAAAACCATTTATACCATCTATGACGGTTTCTTTACATCCTGGTGTGTTGCAAGTTATTATTGGCCTACCCACTGACAATGCTTGTAGTAGGCACCTTGACACTCCTTCTGGATAATATGATGGGTATACAAAAAAGCGACATTTTTTTATAACTTCACTCACGTTGTTTGTTTTTCCATAATAGTTGATAACTTTATCTTTAACAGCATCATTAATAATATCTTCTACAGAATCTTCTGTAACGTTATCAATGGCTCCATACACATCAAACTGGCATTGACTAAATTTTTCTTTTACAATATAAGCCGCTTTAATATATTCCTTTATTCCTTTTGTTGGTGTAATTCGTGCTAAAAATAAAAACGTATTTGTTTTTGGCATACTTGAAAAATAATACTTATCTAAATTTACTCCTGAACCACCGGTGACGAATAACTTTTTTGTATTTCTAACTAAATGTTTTGAAATAAAAAACTCTAAATCATCTTTATTTTGAAAGCAAATGTTTTTTGAAAGTGAATACGCAATTCTTAGCATAGGAAATGAAATTAATTTTAAAATTTTTCCTTTGAAGCCTTTAATTTTAAATAAATTTCCTCTACCATTTACTACGCATAAAATGTTTTGAATTTTAGCTAGACGACAGCCTATTGTCATTGCTGGATGATTTTTTACGCCATAAATAATAACATTATTAATATCATTTTTTTTCATCATTTTTTTGACATTAAAAATCGACTTTATTTCTTTTATTGGATTCATATTATTTCTACTTGCAAGCAAAGGAATAAAAGTTGTATCGTTATTTTGATAATCCTTATTTATTATTCCATCATATATACCTCCTATAAAAGTTTTATAATTATTATCTTGTAATTTTTTTAATAACTCAATCCTGTCAATATTATTTGAACTGTTGCCGTTGCATAAAATTGCAATATTTTTTTGTTTATTATTTGTCATTGTAATCATCTCATTTCTTGCTGCTAGTAACAATATTTACTTTTTTTATTGCATTTTCACATATTTTTATTGCTTTATTTGGCGTATTAGCCGTTGCAATTACATACCCTATTCTATCACTGCTACTCTCAATCTCTTTTACATAGTCACCAACATTACTATCGAGATTACATTCATATATACCAGGAATTTGCTTAATATTTTCCAATCCTTTAATTGATAAAATTTTGCCAGGTGTTGGATTAAAATATCTTATTGCTGCACCTTTACTTTCTAGAATAGGAATTTTTACATCATCCCCAATGCATATTTTTAAAGCTGCCTCGACGATATTAAAACCAGTTGACAATGGTACTAAGTGAGTATTAATATTATCGCCACCGAGTCTTGCTCCTATTTCAACAACTTTAGGCCCTTCTTCTGTTATAATTAATTCAGTGTGTGATGCACTATTATTTATTCCAATTGCAGTAATTGCATTAGTTACTATTTTTTTTATTTTCTCTTGTATGCTTTTTGTGAGCATCGAATGCTGTGAATGCCCCATTTCAACAAAGTGTGGCGCACCTGTTGTTAATTTGTCTGTTATGGCAATAATACTTGTTATACCATCAATGGTGAGTGCCTCTACACTAACCTCTGGTCCAGTCATACATTCTTCAATCAATATTTTACCATTTCTAGAATTTGATACCGTATAATTATATATTTCTTTATAGTTACTAATATTGTGCTCAAATTTATATATGCCTCTGGAGCCTGAATTATCTACTGGCTTTATTATAAATGGATACTTAAATTCCTCTTTTTTATTTAAAAAATCTTCATATGTATTTATTAATTCATATTTCGGTATTGGAACTTTACTATATTTTAATGCATTTCTCATCAAATATTTATCTGTTGCTTTTAATGATACGTCATAGCTTATTCCTTTTAAGTTCATTTCGTCATTAACTTTTGCAACCGCCCTCATTGGCATGTCACTTGCTATCGTAATGATTCCATTAATATTTTCTTGTTTAGCAATATTTAAAATGGAATCTATATCAATGGTGCTAATTTCATAAAACTTATCAGCATATTGAATTCCAACTGCTTTTGGGTTCATATCAATCAAAATAACATAATATCCTAATTCTTTAGCCTTTAGTATAGCAGGAACTTGTAAAACACTTGCTCCTAGTATCATTATTTTTTTCATTTTATCACTTCCAAAAATTTAAATTTCGAGTATCATTTCACAGGTTATCTTTTTATCTATATTTTTCATTTTTTCTGTAAACCTAAAGCCATTCTTTTTATACAATTCTATAGCAGCATAATTACTTTTCTCAACATGTAATTTTATTTTTTTAAATTTATTTTTTTTAGCTATTTCTATTGCTAATTTAACAATGCTATTTGATAATCCACATCCCCTATATTCTTTTAATACTTCAACATTATTTATGTATGCAACTAAATCATTATAATTATTACAGTATAAATTACCCATTGCTATTATTTTGCCATTAAGTTCATATCCAATGATGTTTCCATGTTTAATGAATTTTTTAAAGCCATTCTTTAAAAACTCTAGTTCACACTTACGCTCAGACTCAATACTAAAATCAATTAATTTGTTAAGTATATTTGGCATCTGATTAAGAATTTTTGCATCACCTAAATAATCTAAAATTGTGATTTTATGATCTGAATTATATATGAAATAGCTACTTTTTCCTCCATCATCATTTGTATATTTATCTATCATTTGCTTTGACAAAAACATTTCATAACACCATTTTTTCCCTTTTGCATATTTGAACAGTGGCTCTAAATATGATGTTTGATTGCACAAAAAATATATACCCGCATATCCTATATTTCTTGGATTTACTGTAGTAAAATTGCCAAGCGAAGTTTCAATTGCCATTTTATACAAATCTATATTGGTGGATAATCCAACTAATGTGTCACCTATTCTGTCTCCTCCAGCTCTAGCTCCAACTTCAACAAAATAGATATCATTATTTTTTATAATGATTTCAACATGTGATAATCCATTAATAATTCCTGTTTTTAATAAGATTTCATCAATGGCATTTTTAATTACAGATTTGTCTATATTTCGAGCTGGTTGATGATGAGCTAATTCTGAAAAATGTGGCGGTCCACTATTAATTTTTTCAGTAACTTGAACAATATAATTTATTCCTCTGTATGAAATACATTCAACAGAGTACTCTTTACCATTACTTATATATTCTTCAATTAAAATTTTATCATTATTTGAATTTTGCCTTGCATATTCCAATGCGGAATCTAATAGATTATCATTGTCAACATAAGTAATTCCCTTTTTTCCACATGAATCTACTGATTTTACTACAACAGGGTAGTTTATTTTTAAACTTTCTGAATAGTATGTGAATTTCGGTTGCTTAACATAAGTGGCATTTTTCAATTTTTCTCTCATCAGTGATTTATTTGCAAAAGCACAGCCATCATCAAATATAATATTTCCTATTAAATTTAGTTTTTTTGCTAGTACTGCTGTCACTTGAGTCGTTATTTCTGATGTTGCAATGACACCATCAACTTTTTCTTTCTTGCACAATTCATATATTTTATCAATATTGAAAATATCTATTTCATATAATTTAATATTACTTTTTTTGGCATCAATGCAATATTTTTGGCCAAATACAATTGGTAAAACTCCAACTTCTATTGCTTTGTTTATTATTGGTTTTGCTGCCATTCCGCCACCAATAATGGCTATTTTTTTCATTTATTACACCTCTATGTCATATTAATGTTTTTTTGAAATAAAACTGTTTGAATTGATTTAAAAATAATTTTTAGGTCCAAAAGAAACGAAATATTATTAATATAGTAAATGTCATTATCTTGTTTTTCTTTTTGAGTGATTGAATTTCTATAGTATGCTTGGCTATATCCAGTAATTCCTGGCTTTATTCTTAAGATTTTAAGAACTTTTTTATTGACCTTTTTTCCACATCTTACCATCGGTCTTGGTCCAATTAGACTCATATCTCCTTTTATGACATTGATAATTTGTGGCAATTCATCTATGCTAGTTTTTCTTAGTAGTTTTCCTATTTTTGTTAGTCTAGGGTCGTCCTCACTATTAAAAGTAGAACCATCTTTGTTTCTAATATCTTCAGAATTTACTTTCATAGTTCTAAATTTATGCATTTTAAATATTTTTCCATTTTTTCCTAGTCTTTCACCATTATAAAATATTGGTCCTTTGTCTTCTAAAAATATTAAAATTGCTACTGGAATTCCTATTATTAATACTAATGGTAAAATTATTATTGATATTACTATATCCAAAAATCGTTTTATGTATATACTATATATTTTTTTCATTTATTAATCCATTATATATTTTACAAATATATTTAATATCTGTGGTAGTAAGTAATGTATGTAATGGTAAAGTAATTTCATTTTTATATTGATTATATGCGTTTGGATAATCTTTAATATCAAATCCTAATTTTTTGTACGCTGTATGCATTGGTAATGGTTTATAATGAACATTTGATGAAATACCATTTTCAGCTAGTTTAATTATTATTTCATTTCTTTCTTTTTCTGAAATTTCTTTTACTCTAGTTAACATTAAATGTCCACTTGAACTGCTATTTTCATTGTAATGTTTAATTATTTCTATCTTATTTTTATTTAATAATGACTCATATAATTCAATAAACTTTTTTCTTTTTTTCAATAATGTAGGATATCTTTTTAATTGTGCTAGTCCGATTGAGGCCACGATATCGGTCATATTGCATTTGTATGCTGTAGAAACAATATCATATTCCCAGGCTCCTAATTGTGTTTTGGCTAAAGCGTCTTTAGATTGACCATGCAATGATATTAACATAAACTGCTTGTACAACCACTCATTATCTAATCCTGCAATTTGCTTCCAAGTAACAGCGCCGCCTTCAGCTGTTGTTAAATTTTTTACAGCATGAAAAGAAAAACTAGTAAAATCTGCAACATTTCCAGATGGTACTCCTTTGTATGAGGCACCAAATGAATGTGCAGCATCGGCACATACTATTACTCTTCCGTATAGTTTTTGAATGTCATTATTTGGTGTAAATAAGTTTCTCTTTTTATTTACTATTTCATATATTTTATCATAGTCACACATTACACCAGCAATATCAACAGGAATAATTGCTTTTGTTTTATTTGTTATTGCTTTTTCAAGAGCTTCATAATCCATTTCATATGAATCTTTTTGAATATCCACTAAAACTATTTTTGCTCCAATATGTTCTATTACGCTTGCACTAGCTGTATATGTGTATGCAGAAGTAATTACCTCGTCCCCTGGCCCTATTCCTAATATTCTTAATGTCATTTCTTGGCAGGCTGTTTGAGAATTTAAACATACAGCTTTTTCAGTATTACAAAATTTAGCAATTCTTTTTTCAAATTCTTTTGTTTTTGGCCCTGTTGTAATCCAACCTGACTTTAATGTATCTATTACTTCATTAATTTCCTTATCTGTTATATCTGGTGGAGAAAATGGTATGTTTTTATTATTTTTCATTTTCATTACTTCCTTTATCTATTTTATATGTATCTACGATTGTAGCTACTTTTTCTTTAATATTTTTATCATTTTTATAAGCACTAGCAATTAATTTATCTAGATCTTTAAAGAACTTTTTATCATCCATTTTTATTGGATGACCTATATGAATTAATTTATTAGGAGTTTCTTTTAATCCTTCTTCATCCATAAGTAATTCTTCATATAGTTTTTCTCCGGGTCTTAATCCAGTTATTTTTATTTTTATATCTACATTAGGTTCATAACCTTTATAACGAATAATTTTTTTAGCTAATTCATATATTTTTACTGGTTCTCCCATATCTAGAACAAATATTTCTCCACCTTTGGCATAGCAAAATGCTTGTAAGATAAGAGATACAGCTTCAGGAATGGTCATAAAATATCTAGTTATTTCTTTATGAGTGACTGTGACTGGTCCTCCTGAATCTATTTGTTTTAAGAATAGTGGTATTACTGATCCGTTAGAACCTAGAACGTTACCAAATCTTACAGCTACGTAATCTGTATTTGATATTTTGTTATATGATTGAATGATCATTTCACATATTCTTTTTGATGCTCCCATGATATTAGTAGGTCTTACGGCTTTATCTGTAGAAATTAAGACAAATTTTTTAACTTTATATTTATCGGCTATTTTAACTGTATTTAGTGTTCCTAGACAATTATTTTTAATAGCTTCATTGGGACTAAACTCCATTAAGGGAACATGCTTATGCGCTGCTGCATGAAAGACATATTCAGGATTATATTCTTTGAATATTTTATCTAATCTATCGTAGTCTCTAACTGATCCAATGATTGCTTTAAGGTTTAAATTTGGATAATTTCTGATTAATTCTTGTTCTATATCATAAGCATTATTTTCATATATATCTAATATTATTAATAAAACCACTTGCTCCTAGTCCAAAACCATAATATTTTTGATTGTTCCAATATATAAGATTATGATTTGATTGATATCCCTTCTTTGCAAAATTACTAACTTCATAATGCTTATATCCACTTTTTTTTAATGTTTTACAAATAGTATCATACATTAAAAAATCAAGATCCTCATCTATATATTTTGTTTTCATATTATACAATTTAGTATGAGGTTCTATAATTAACGAATATGCTGATATGTGTTTAACTCCTAAACTCAAATAAAACTTTAAATCATCCTTTAATTCTTCTATAGTTTCAGAATAAAGAGCATACATCAAGTCAACATTAATATTTTCAAAAAAAGTTTGAATTAATTTTATTTTTTCAAGAACCATTTCTTTATTATGCTTTCTATTTAAAAATTTTATGTGTTTGCTATTTACAGTTTGTATTCCAACACTAATTCTATTAACTCCATACTTTTTTAATAAATTAAGTTTAGCAATATCTATATTTTCTATATTTACCTCAACAGTAAATTCTAAATTTTTTGTATTAAAAATTTTCGTAATTGCTAATAATTTTTCTAATTGAGCATTAGATAACACGCTAGGCGTTCCACCACCTATATAAATAGAATTTATTATTTCATTATTATAATTAGATTTTATTTCAGAAAAAAGTATAGATAAATATTTAAAAGCAATATTAGAGTTATAGTACATTTTACAGAAATCACAATATGAACATATAGTGCTACAAAAAGGAATATGAATATAAACTGCTTTACATGTATTATTTTTTAGACTTTTTTTCATCTATTAATGTTACGTTGGAATCTATTTTTTTTGTTTAACTTTTTGCAATTTTATATTAATATTCCCATTTTTTCCTATCTTACCTTGACAATTCTTTTCTATAACCATTTAAAATTTCCTCAACAAACTGTAAGCACTACTTTCTGAGGCAAATTTCTTAAACTCATCTTGTAACAAAAATATTATTTGTTTTTTGATAAAACTATCATAATATTTTCTTATTTTTCTCTTTCTACCTTCATATTTATTTTCCATAAATTATCCTATTTATTATTCTTCTTTAAATTATCTTGTTTTCTTTGATTAAGTATTTCTATTATTTCATTATATTTATCTATATCTAATTGTTTTAATCTTATAGTAGCATCTCTATAAATAGTAAAATATGTACTTTTTAAAAAAGTTGCTATTTCCTCTATTGAATAATTTTCTTTGAGTAATTTATAAACAATTAAGACTCTACTTCTAGTTTCATCATCTGCTATAGTTTTTTCCTTATTTTTATCAATAACATCCTGTAATTTTGATGCTGTTGTTTTATACATTTCTTTATATCTTTGAAAATAATCTGCAACAGTTGAATTACTAATTTTAAAATAATTTTCACTAAAATATTTAGCAATTTCCCTCGTTGATGCATTAGTTTTTATAGCATAATCACCAACCATCTTAATTCTTCTAATTCTCTCTTCATCCGATTTTAAATTACTTGCCATCATTATCCTCCATACTAAGCACAGCTAAGAAAGCTTCTTGTGGAACTTCGACATTTCCAACCATCTTCATTTTTTTCTTACCTTCTTTTTGTGCTTCTAACAATTTTCTTTTTCTAGAAATATCTCCACCATAACACTTAGCAAGAACATTTTTTCTCACTGCTTTAATATCTGTTCTTGCAATTACTTTGCTTCCTACAGCCGATTGAATTGGTATTTCAAATTGTTGACGTGGTATTAATTTTCTCAGTGCTTCAACTATTTTTTTACCTCTGCTATAAGCAAAATCAGCATGTATTATCAAACTAAGAGCATCTACTGTTTTACCATTTAAAAGTATATCCATTTTTACTAATTTGCTTTCCTTATAGCCTATAAGATCATAATCAAATGAAGCATATCCTTTAGTTGTAGATTTCAATTTATCATAAAAATCATAAACAATTTCTGATAAAGGAATTTCATAATGAATATTGACTCTTGTAGAATCAATATATTCTAAAGATACATAATGTCCCCTTTTATCCTGACATAGTTTCATAATAGCACCAATATATTCACGAGGGACAAATATATTAGTTTTAATATATGGTTCATATATACTTTTGATTTTTTGTCTTTCAGGCATTTTTGATGGAGAATCTATATAAATAACACTAGAATCAGTAAGCATAATTTTATATATAACACTAGGACTAGTAGCAATTAAAGCAATTCCAAATTCTCTTTCTATTCTTTCTTCTATAATTTCCATATGTAATAATCCCAAAAAACCACATCTGAATCCAAAACCTAAAGCTTCAGATGTTTCTGGTTCAAACTCTAAAGATGCATCATTCAGTTTTAATTTTAAAAGTGCTTCTTTTAATGCTGGAAATTTATTAGATTCAATTGGATAAATGCCACAAAAAACCATAGGTCTCATTGGCTTATAACCAGGAAGTGGTAAAGCTGAGGATATGCTACTAGTAATAGTATCACCTACTTTAATATCACTGATACTTTTAATACTTGCAGTGATAAAGCCTACTTCACCACTTATTAATTTATCTTTTTCTACTTCTTTAGGATTATGAATACCTACACTTACAACATCATACAAAGAACCTGTTGCGAGCATTTTTATTCTATCTCCTTTTTTTATAGTACCATTAACTACTCTTACTAATATTACAATACCTCTATATGAGTCATAATATGAATCAAAAATTAAAGCCTGAAGATCATCATTTGCCTTTGTAGGAGCAGGAATTTTTTCAATAATAGCTTCAACTAACTCTTTAATACCAACCCCATTTTTGGCACT